>Ga0299913_10001099_pt1 | contig 19219 bp, 16 predicted proteins | sample RVTome_9_FD_201360 | JGI IMG/M metagenome (GOLD analysis project Ga0299913, IMG submission 201360) | Soil microbial communities from uranium-contaminated site in the Upper Colorado River Basin, Wyoming, United States - RVT155D38 (version 2) ... | reverse complement strand
ACATGGCCTTCGACGCCCAGCGCTCGGCGCCGGCGCTCGAACGCGTCGTGGCCATCGGTGACACGCCCGACGACCGGGGTCCGTCCTGGACGTCGTGGTTGCAGACCGGAGGCGACGTCTCGGAGGCGATCCTGCACCGGCGCTCGGCTGAGGTCACGCCAGCCGATCTCGCGCAGATCCAATTCACCTCGGGCACGACGGGCTTTCCCAAGGGCGCTGCCCTGCCGCATCTCGGCCTCGTCAACAACCCGCGGCTGATGGCGCACCGTGCCGGATGGGGATTCGGGACGCGGCTGTGCTCGGCGCTGCCGTTCTTCCATACGGGCGGCAGCGTGCAGTCGACCCTCGGGATGGTCGGCACCGGGGGCACGTTCATGCCCATGCTGACCTTCGACCCGCGCCGGATGGTCGACACGATCGGAGCCGAGCGGGTGGAGGCCGTGCTCGCCGTGCCGACGATGCTCTTCGGCCTCGAGCGGGAGCTCGACGCCGGGGGCGGCACCTTCGACTCGCTGAGGACGGTCATCGTGGGCGGTGCGCCCGTGCCCCAGGACCTGTGCCTTCGATGGCAGGAGCGCTTCGGTGTCCGGTTCTCGATCGTCTACGGGCTGACGGAGGCCTCGCCGGTCATCACGCAGAGCCTTCCGTCAGATCCGATCGACCGTCAGGTCGGGACATGTGGTTGTGCCCTGGATCATGTCGAGTGGGACGTCGCCGACTCGAGCACCAGCCGGCCAGTTCCGCTGGGCGAGCACGGCGAGGTCCGCGTGCGCGGCTGGTCGGTCATGCACGGCTATCACGGGGACGCCGATGCCACCGCGGCGGCCCTGACGTGCGATGGCTGGCTGCGCACGGGTGACCTCGGCACGATGGACGCCGACGGGTATCTGCGGATCACCGGACGCGCGAAGGAGATGGTCATCCGCGGCGGGGAGAACATCTACCCTGCGGAGATCGAAGCGGCCCTCCGTGACCTCGAGGGCGTCGCCGAGGCGTACGTCGTCGGGGTTCCCGACGACCACTACGGCGAGGTCTGCGCGGCGTTCGTCCGCCTGCGCTCGGGCGCCGAGCTCACCGAGGAGGCGATGGAGCAGCAGCTGTCGCAGCGCGTTGCGCGATACAAGGTCCCGCAATACCTGCGGGTGGTCGAGGAGTTCCCGCTCACGGCGTCGGGCAAGGTTCGGAAGTTCAAGCTGCAGGAGCAGTTCCTGCAGACGCTGGTGTGAACCGGGCGCGCCCGCATGCCGCGCCCACCGTGACGACCAGCGCCAGCGTCGCGGTGGCGCCGTAGAGGGCGCCGTAGTGATCGGCGCTCGCCAGGACTCCAAGCAGGCCCGTCGCCACCGCGCTACCCGCGAAGAGGCTGGCGCCGAAGATCGACGTTGCGGTCCCGCGGGCATGGGGGACCAGCTCGAGCATCCAGGACTGGATCGCGGAGTGCATCAACGGGTAGGCGGCGCCACACAGGCCGCTGGCGGCGAGCATCACGAGCACCTCCCTGTCCGTGGCGGCCACGCCGTAGCCGGCGGCGAGGCAGAGTCCGCCTGCCACGATGAGCGCCCAGTCGGGCGGGCGCCGCGGGGCGTGCTTGACGATGCGGCTGGCGAGCATCGACGTGAGGCCGAGCGCGGTAACGGTGAGGCCGGCGACGGCGGGGCTGTGGCCCACCGACTGCAGTGATGGCGCGAGGAAGGTGATGCCGCCTTGCAGCGCCGCACCCTCGACGATGCCGAGCACGATGAGCGTGGACGCTCCCGGTGCGCGGACGACGGCTCGGACCCCTCCCTGGGTGCGTGATGCTCCGTGCGCTCGATCATCGTTGCGCCTGCGGGCCACGCTGACGAGCAGCAACGTCGCGGACGCCAGGGCGGCCAGCGCGATCGGCAGGCGCCAGGTCAGGACCGACGCCAGCGCGCCGGCGACGAGGCTCGCCACCGCCATCGCCGATCCGAGTGCGGCGGCGAAGTCCACGAGGACCCGCTGCCGCGCGTCGAACGCGACGCTGCCGCCCACGTAGACGATCGAGGCCGCCACCACCCCTGCCGTCATGGCCCCCATCGCCCCCCGTGCGACGACGAAGGCCGTCAACGTGGGTGCCATCGCGGAGAGCATGCCGGCGATGGCGCCGCCCGCGTAGGCGAACCGCAGCATCCTGGCCGGTCCGAACCGGTCGACCGCTGCGCCGAACAGCAGCTGTGCTGCGCTGCTGGCGATGAAGTACGCCGAAGCCGCTGCCGTTGCGGCCGAGAGGCTGCAGCCGAAGGTCTGAGCGATCGGGATGAGGAGGGGCGCGAGAAGGTACCGGTCGAACGACGCGGTGAAGCCGCCTGCCAGCACGAGTCTCAGCGGGATGTCGCAGGGAGCGTCTCGTTCGCAGTCGCGGTTTGACATGGACAATGCATTATGTACAATCCATCGTCAATGTCGCGCATGGGAAGAGAGCGACGTGGGCCGGGCGCCGACCGGGCGCGCGCGATCTCCGATGTCGCGACAGCCGGCGCCGCGGCGCCGGCTCACGCCGTGGCCGTTCGGTCGGCGCGTGCTAGGCGCACGGGACGGCCAAGCTCCCAGCGCGGGCGGATCCAGCTGATCGGCGGCGTGGCGGTCCTGCTGCTCGTGCTGCTGGTTCCCGTTGTCGCGCCGGAGGCTCCATCCGGCGCGGGCCTTCAGTTAAGCGCACCGTCCGCCGAGCACCTGTTCGGCACTGACCGTTTCGGGCGGGACGTCTTCGACCGGTTCCTCGCCGGCGGCCAGATGGTCACCGTGATGTCGATCGCCGCCGGCGCGATCGCCGCCGTCGGCGGCGCCCTGATCGGGATGCTGGCCGGCTACCGGCGCGGGCCGATCGACGCTGCCCTCATGCGCAGCGTCGACGTGCTGCTTGCGATGCCGCCACTGCTGCTCATCCTGGTCTTCGTTGCCGCGCTCCCACGAAGCAACGCCTTCGTCGTCGTGCTCGTCGGCGTCCTGTTGATGCCCGGAGCTGCGCGCATCATGCGAGGGATCACGCAGCAGATCGCGGCTCGGGAGTACATCGCATCCGCGGAGGCCGCCGGCGAGCGGGCGGCGTCGATCCTCGTCCGCGAGATCCTGCCGAACGTGCGCGCGAGGCTCGTCCTCGAGTGGGCCCTGCGGACGAGCTTTGCCGTGCTGGTGCTGGCGTCGCTGAACTTCCTCGGCGTTGGCGTCTCGCCCACCTCGTCCGACTGGGGCGTAGCGATCAACGAGGGCAAGGAGGTCATCACGGTCGCACCGTGGGTGTGCCTGGCGCCCGCCCTCGGGATCGTGATGCTCGTCATGGCGATCAACGTCATCGCCGACGGGCTCGGGGAGCTCTGGCGGTGAGCCCGGGCGTCGGGGTCGTGGTCGATCGTGTCCGGATCGCCGAGGCCGGCGCTGCGGAGCGGGCCGTCGTCGACGACGTGACCTTCGAGGTGCCGCCGGGGGGGACCGTCGGCATCGCCGGTGAGTCTGGCTGTGGCAAGACCGCGCTCGTCCAGGCGCTGTTCGGCTACGCGAGGACCGGCCTGGTCGCCCGCGGCGGAACCGTGAGCTTCACGACCGAGGGCTCCGGTGGACCCCGGGACGCGCGGCCGCTGACCGTCATGGGAGGCGACGGCGAGTTCGCCGGCGTCCGCGGACGGGTGATCGCTCTCGTCCCGCAGGCGGCGAGCTCCGTGCTCGACCCGATCATGCGGATCGGCCGCCAGCTCGAGGAGATCGCGGCCTGCGTCGTCGACGCGGACGCCGAGGACGTGGAGGACGTCGTCCGTGCCGGATTGGCCGACGTGGGGTTCTCGGATCCCGACCTCATCCTGAAGCGATATCCGCATCAGATCAGCGGCGGGCAGCGTCAGCGGATCGCGCTGTCCATGGCGTTGCTCGCCCGGCCCGACGTGCTGGTCCTCGACGAGGCCACGACAGACCTCGACGTCATCACGCAGCGCCGCATCCTCGAGCTGATCAAGGCGCTGCGGTGGCGCTACGGCTTCGCGGTCGTCGCAGTTAGTCACGACCTGCGCGTCCTGGCCGAGCTCTGCTCGCACCTGCTCGTGATGTACCGCGGGCGGGTCGTCGAATCCGGGCCCACGGCGGCGCTTCTCGCCGCACCCCGCCATCCGTACTCGGCGCGCCTCGTCGCGCGATTCGAGCAGGGGCCGCTGGCGGGGGGCCTCGGGGACGGTGCCGCGGTCGACGAGGTCGCCGACGGCTGCGCGTACCGAGCCCACTGCCCGCTGAACACGAACGCCTGCGAGGTCGAGCCGGACCTCATCGCCGTCGGCGACGCTCACGCCTCCCGCTGCTGGGAGCACCACAAGGTCGTCATCGCCGGCGCGGGCGACGCGCCGTCCGCTGCGGTCGGGTGCAACGGGTCGCCTGCCGCCGTCCTCCTGAGCGTCGCCGGGCTGCGGGCGTCCCATCGCGAGCCCGGGTTGCTGAGCCGTCGCGTCGTCCCGGTGCTCCACGGCATCGACCTCGACGTCATGGCGGGCGAGTCGCTCGGCATCGTGGGCGAGAGCGGGAGCGGCAAGACGACGCTCGCGCGCATCCTCGTCGGGCTGCATCCGATGGATGCCGGCCACGCCACCTTCCTCGGGCGCTCCCTCGACGTCCCCGCGGTGCGCCGCGAGCTGGCGCTGCGGCGCGACCTGCAGATCGTCTTCCAGAGCCCGGAGATGGCGTTCAACCCGCGCCTGCGCATCGGCGACGCGCTGGCGCGGCGCCTGAAGGTCTTCGAGGGACTGCAGGGCGTGGAGTCGCACGACCGCATCGCAGAGCTCCTCGCGGACGTCGGCCTTCCCGCCAGCCACGCCGAGAAGCTCCCCAGCCAGCTCAGCGGCGGCGAGCGGCAGCGCATCGCCATCGCCCGCGCCCTCATCGGCGGTCCGCGCCTCATCGTCTGCGACGAGGTCGTCTCCGCGCTGGACGTCGAGTCCCAGGCCCGCGTCGTGCGCGTGCTCAAGCGGCTGCAGGCGGAGCAGGGGCTGTCGTACATCTTCATCTCCCACGACATGGGCGTCGTGGCGGCCGTCGCGGACCGCCTCGCGGTCTTCAAGGACGGATGCGTCGTGGAGGTCGGGCCGACGGCCCGCGTCCTCGAGCAGAGCGACCACCCGTACACCCGCGCATTGGCGTCGGCGGCGTTCGTCGACGTCGAGCACGAGTCAGCGCTATCAGGAGGTAACCAGTGAGGGATCCCCGCATCTCGAGGCGCGAGGCGCTGCAGTTGATGGGCGTCGCAGCCGGTGGACTTGCGTTCGGGGCCTGCGGCGGCAGCTCGACGCAGACCGGCTCCCGCGGCACAGACGGTCCGGCGCGCAATGGCGGGGTCCTGCGCGTGGCGACGCCGATCGCCGGCGCCACCGAGTCGATCGACCCGCTCAAGACCATCACCGGCCAGACGCTGTCCTTCGTCCTGTGGGACCGCCTGACCTGGGTCGACCCGCGGCAGGAGGTCGTACCGGAGCTCGCCACCAAGTGGTCGAGCAACGACGCCCTCACGGAGTGGACGTTCAGCCTCCGACCTGGCGTCACCTTCCACGACGGTCGCCGCTTCGGAGCACGCGACGTCGTCTACACGTTCAAGCGCATGCTCGACCCCCAGCTGGCGTCCCAGGCGCTGGCGACCTGGGCGCCGCTACTTGACGCGGACGGCGTGAGCGCTGCGGACGACGAGACGGTGGTCTTCCGTCTCAAGCGGCCCGCGTGGGATCTTCCCGCGCTCGTCGCCGACAACCGGCTGGCGATCATGCCGGCCGGCATGAGCAGCGACGACATCGCCGAGCGCCCGGTGGGCACGGGCCCGTACAAGTTCAAGAGCTTCACACCGGGGACCTCGCTGATCGGGCTCCGCAACGCGTCCTACTGGCGCAAGGGCTATCCCAAACCCGACGAGATCCGGCTGATCAACGTCGACCAGGGCGCGCAGCGCGTCAACGGCCTGCGCGCGGGCCAGTTCGACCTGGCCACCGACCTCACGCCCCTGGATGCGCGCACGCTGGAGGGTGCGCGCGACGTGAAGCTCCAGCGCATGCGCTCCGGCGACCTGATCATGCTCTGGATGGTCGCCTCCATCAAGCCCTTCGACGACGCCCGCGTGCGCAAGGCGCTGAAGCTGGTCGTCGACCGCGACGCCATGGTCGAGCAGCTCATCAGCGGCCAGGGAATGCCGTCCACCGATCAGCCCATCTCACCCGTAGCGCCGATCTGGGACGAGCTTCCCATACCGAAGCAGGACATCGAGGGCGCCAAGCGCCTCCTCGCCGAGGCAGGCCACCCCAACGGCCTGGACATCGCCGTGCACACGACGAACTTCGCGCCGAACCTCACGGAGATGGCCCAGCTCTACGGCGAGCAGGCAAAGGCCGCGGGCGTGCGCGTCAAGGTCCAGGAGGAGCCGTCCGCCACTTACATCGCACGCGAGCTCGGGTACAAGATGCCGTTCTTCGCGGTCAACTTCGGCATGCGACCGAGCGGCCTGCTGATCGACATCATCTACGGCCCGCGCCTGGAGCAGGACGGCCGCTCGCTCATGCACTGGAAGCACCCGGACTACGGGTCGCTGTACGACGACGCCCGCTCGGAGCCTAGAGCGAACGCCCGGCGCGCGAAGTACGGCGCCCTCGAGCGGCTGATCGCCGACGACGCCAACACGATGATCCCGATCTTCACCGACGTCATCGAAGCGTCGAGGAAGGTGGTCGGCTACGAGCCGAACTCCATCAAGCTGTGGCGGCCGCTCTGGCGCGCCGCGCTCGCGAAGTGAGGGAACCGCGGTGAGCGCGACTGCGACGGTCGAAGGAGTGCCGGACGGGGGGGTGGCCGCGGCGCCGAGCGTCGACCGTGGCCTCTTGCGCTGGCTCGCCTCGCGCCTGGGATTCGGGGTCGTCGTGCTCGCGGCGCTGTCGATCGTGGTCTTCGCCGCGACGAGCATCCTCCCCGGGAGCATCGTCGACCAGATCCTCGGCGCGGAGGCGACACCTCAGGCACGCGGCGAGCTCGAGCACGAGCTGCGACTCGATCAATCTCCGGTCGCGCGTTACTTCAGCTGGTTGGGCGCCACCATCCAGGGCGACTTCGGCCACTCGCTCGTGAACGGTGAGGCGGTCGGGCCGATGGTCCTGGAACGGCTCGGGCGATCGCTGGTGCTCGCCGGCGCGGCGCTGGCGCTGGCGCTGCCACTCTCCATCGCCCTGGGGACGTGGTCGGCGCTGCGCAGGGGGAAGCTGGTGGACCGTCTCATCACGACCTCCACGTTCGCGCTCATCTGCGTCCCCGAGTTCGTCGTCGGCATCCTGCTGATCTGGGTGCTCGCCGTCGTGATCCCGGTGTTCCCGGCGATCAGCCTGGTGCAGGACGGAGCCACGCTGGGCGACTGGGTCAGCGCGCTCGTCCTTCCGGTCCTCACCCTGATGCCCGCCGGCGTCGCCTACATGACGCGCACGATGCGCTTCGCGATGGCCGACGTGTTGACGGAGGACTTCATCCGGATGGCTCCGTTGCGTGGCGGGATGTCGCGAGGGCGGATCGTCCTCCGACACGCCCTGCCCAACGCGCTCGTGCCGATGGTCAACGTCTTCGCGTTGCAGGTCGGCTTCATGCTGACCGGCGTCGTCGTGATCGAGGCGCTGTTCCAATATCCCGGGCTGGGCCTGCTGCTGCTCGGTGCGGTCAGTCAGCACGACATCCCGGTAGTCCAGGCCACCGCGCTGGTCATGGGCGGCATCTACGTGCTTCTCAGCGTCGCTGCCGACCTCGTGGTCGCGGTGCTCGATCCGCGAATCGCACAGAAGACCGCCTGAGGCGATCGTTCGTCATCCCATGAGCAACTACCAGAAAGGAACGCATGGCCAGACTCAGCCACGTCTGCCTCGGAGTCCAGAACCTGTACGAGGCCGCCCACCGACTCCGCGAGGAGACCGGGCTGAACAACTACGACGGCGGATGGTTCAGCGCCGGCATGGCGAACCGGATCGTCCCCGTCGGCAACGACCAGTACATCGAGGTCGAGAGCCTGATCGATCAGCGGATGGCCGAGCGCTCGAAGGGGGCTCCGTACTTCCAGGACTTCGTCGACTACCTCCACGCGTCGACGGAGCACGGCGACGCCCTGATCGGGTGGTGCATCCGCGCACAGGACCTCGACGAGCTCAAGCAGATCGGCCGCCGCGTCGGCTTCGACCTGCCCGAGGAGCCATACAACGGGCGCGTCCGCCCCGACGGCAAGGTCCTGAAGGCCTACGGCGCGCCGCCCTCGGCCGAAATGTGGCCGCAGGGCATGCCCAACTTCCTCTACTACCCGGAGCCTGACACGGCGCCAGCGCTGACCCCCGTGGAGCATCGCGGCTTCGCTCCGCAGGGCATCGCATGGTTAGAGCTCGGCGGCGACGAGCAGAAGATCCGCGACTGGCTCGGGCCCGAGGCGTCCGACCTCCCGCTGCGGTTCGTCGATGGCGCGCCGGGGATCCGCGCGGTGGGGATCGCCACCGACAACGGCGAGATCGTCGTCCGTCGGTAGGGAGCGAGCCGCTTTGGCCTGGATCTCCCACGTCTGCCTGGGGGCGCAGAACCTCTATGAGGCCGCGTACCGGCTTCGCGAGGAGACGGGCCTCGAGTCCTACGACGGCGGATGGTTCCGGGCCGGGATGGCCAACCGGATCGTCCCGGTCGGCAACGACCAGTACATCGAGGTCGAGAGCCTGATCGACCCCAGGATGGCGGAGCGCTCCAAGGGCGCGGAGTACTTCCTCGACTTCGCCGACTACCTCCGCCGCGCCACCCATGAGGGCGATGCCCTCATCGGCTGGTGCCTGCGGACCGACACGCTGGACGAGCTGCGTGGCGTGGCACGGCGGCTGCGGTTCGACGTCCCCGACGGGCCACGCCGTGGGCGCATCCGCCCCGACGGCAGCCAGTTGCAGTCCTACGCCGGCCCACCGTCGGCACGTGTCTGGCCGCGAGGGCTGCCGATCTACCAGTATCGGCCGCAGCCGGAGCAGGCGCCGGGACTCGTGGAGGTCCGCCATCGCGGCGTCCGGCCGCGCGGGATCGCGTGCCTGGAAGTCGGCGGCGACGAGCAGGAGGTTCGCGACTGGCTCGGCCCCGAAGGCGCCGGTGTCCCCGTCCGGCTGGTCGGCGGCAAGCCCGGGGTCCGGGCAATCCGCGTGGCAACCGACGACGGCGACATCGTCATCCGCCGTTGAGAGAGGAACCCTGCCGTGGAGATCTCTCACGTGTGCCTCGGCGCCCAGAACCTCTATGAGGCCGCGTACCGGCTTCGCGAGGAGACGGGCCTCGAGTCGTACGACGGCGGATGGTTCCGGGCCGGGATGGCCGTGCGGTTCGTCCCGGTCGGCGACGACCAGTTCATCGAGGTCGAGAGCCTGATCGATCCGCGCATGGCGGAGCGGATCCGCGGCGCCGAGTACTTCGGGGACTTCCCCGACTACCTGCGCAGCGCGACGGTCCACGGCGACGCGCTCATCGGCTGGTGCGTGCGCGTCAACAGCGCCGGGGAGCTGGAGCAGATCGCGCGGCGGCTCGGGCGCCACGGAATCGGTCCGCGCCGTGGCAGCTCGATCCGCCCCGATGGCCGCCAGCGCAGCGGCTTCGCCTTCCCGCCTTCGTCGGAGACCTGGCCGCGCGGCGTTCCCACCGTCGTCTTCTACCCCGACCCGGAGGATCGCCCCGGAGCCGGCCAGGCCGCCCACCGCGTGGCGCCGAGCGGGATCGCCTGGCTCGAGCTCGGGGGCGACGAGGCCGAGGTCCGCGACTTCCTCGGACCTGAGGGCGAGCACCTGCCACTTCGCTTCGTCGGTGGAGCGGCAGGCGTCCGCGCGGTCGCGATCGCCACCGACGACGGCGAGATCGTGATCCGCCGCTGACCCGTCGTCCCAACCCGTGCCCCACCGACCGAAGGAAGTGAAGAGCCATGAGCGAAACGATCGCCCTTGACCTGGACCGGATCCGGAGTGAGCTGCCGGCGACCGGACGCAGCGCCTGCCTGAACACCGGGACGTCGGGGCCCTTGCCGAGCGCCGCCCTGAGCGCCGCAGTCCGGCTGGCCGCCGAGGAGTTCGCCACCGGGCGGATGACGATGAGCTACGTGCTCTCCTACCGCGCCGTCCTCGCCGCGGCGCGCGATCGGCTCGCGTCGTTCGTGGGAGCCGACGGCGACGAGATGGCGCTCACGCAGAACACGACGTCGGGCATGAACATCGCGACCTGGGGGCTGGACTGGAAGCCGGGCGATCGCATCGTAACCACGACGCTCGAGCACGAGGGCGGACTCGTTCCGCTCTACCAGCTGCACCGCCGTCGCGGTGTCGACGTCACGTTCGCGGACGTCGGCGATGGCCACGGCGACCGGGCGCTCGAGGCGCTGGATGCCGCGATCAGCCCCGGCGTCAAGCTCGTGGCCGTCTCGCACCTGACCTGGAGCACCGGCGCGATCCTCCCGCTGGCCGAGATCGTCGAGCTCGCCCACGAGCGAGGGGCGATGGTGCTGGTCGACGGCGCCCAGTCCGTCGGAGCGATCCCGGTGGACATGCATGAGCTGGGCGCCGACTTCTACGCGTTCTCCGGCCAGAAGTGGCTGTGCGGGCCGCACGGCAGCGGCGGGCTGTTCGTCCGTCGCGACCGCCTGGATGAGCTGAGACCGACGTTCACCGGGTACGTGGGCATCGACTTCGGCAGCTACCGCCCCAACGACGTGACCACGCTCGCCCCGGCCGCCGGAGCGCAGCGGTTCGAGGTCGCCTCCTCGTACCTGCCGTCGGTCGCGGCGCTCGAGGCGTCGGTGGCCTGGCTGGACGAGCAAGGTCCGATCTTCGACGCGATCCGCTCGCTGGCCGGGTACTGCCTGTCGCGGGTCCGCGAGCTGCCCGGGGTCCAGGTCCTGACCCCGGACGCGCCCCACCACGGCGGACTGGTCGCGTTCAAGCTCGACGGGGTCGACAGCGCCGGCTGCGTGGACCTGCTCCACGAGCGCGGAGTCGACATCCGCCACATCCCGGACAACGGCGCGCTGCGCATCTCCTGCGGGTTCTTCAACGCGCGCGAGGAGATCGACCGGGCGGTCGAGCTCATCGACGCGTTCGCGCGTGGGGCGGCGTGGGCATGACGGCGGCGCAAGAGCCGCGGATGCGCGAGCGCGGCTGGCAGACGCTGAGGGTCGAGATCGCCGGGCCGGTGGCCACCATCGTGCTCGACCGGCCCGAGCGGCTCAACGCACTGAGCGCGCCGCTGCTCGAGGAGCTCGTCGACGTCGTCGACGGTCTGGCGCGGGAGCCGCAGGTCAGGGCGGTGATCCTCCGCGGCGCCGGGCGCGCGTTCTCGGGCGGGTTCGATCTCGGCGACTTCGCCGCCGCGATGGAGCAGACGCCCGAGCCAGAGCTCTGCGACCTCGGGCGCCGGGCGGCCGCCAGCCTGACCGCCATGCCCCAGATCGCCATCGCCGCGATCCACGGGCCGTGCGTCGGTGGCGCCGTCGTGCTGGCCGCGTGCTGCGATCTGCGGATCGCGGCGCGGTCCGCCAGCTTCTCCATCCCCGAGGTCGATCTCGGCATCCCGCTCGCCTGGAGCGGTATCCCGCGGCTCGTGCGCGAGCTCGGTCCCGCCGTCACCAAGGACCTCGTCCTGACGTGCCGGACGATCGGCGCGGACGACGCGCGAGCGCTGCGCTTCGTCAGCGCCGTGGTCCCCGACGAGCGGCTGCTGGAGGAGGCGGCACGGCTTGCGGAGTCGATCGCGGCCAAGCCGCGGTTCGCCGTGCAGCTCACCAAGCGCCACGTGGATGTCGTCGCGGAGGAGGGCGGCCCGACCGCTCACAGCTTCCGAGAGGCGCACGCGTTCCTGCAGGCGCTCAACGACGGCGAGTCGCGGGCTCGCATGAGCGCCTACCTCCAAGCGCATGCGCAACGGTCACGAGCATGACGTGGTCCGCAGCGGTGAACGCCACCCTGGCGGCACATCATGCATCGTGTAGAATCCACCCATGACAGCGGAGCCACAAGCTGCATCGAACGTCCTCGCTCCGCTGTCCGGACCGCACCGCCGCACCGCCCATCAGTCGGTCGCCGCGATCCTTCGCTCGGCGATCCTCTCCGGTCAACTGCCCGGAGGCATGCGCCTGGTGCAGTCGGGGCTGGCGGCGCAGCTCGGCACCAGCAACACACCCGTGCGCGAGGCGATGCGCGAGCTCGCCACAGAGGGCCTCATCGAGCTCGACTCCTATCGTGGAGCAGTCGTCCATTCCCCGTCGGCCGCGGAGATCCTCGAGAGCTACGAGCTCTGCCTGCTGCTCGAGCCGCTGGCGATGCGAAAGGCCGTCAGCCACATGACCCCGGAGGCGCTGGACGCCATCCGTGCGAGCGCGGCCGAGATGCGGCGTATCGATGACATCGGGACGTACGTCGAGATGAACCTGCGCTTCCACGCGGAGTTCCATCGTGCCGCCGCTTCTCCGCGCCTGGAGGCGATCCTCCGCAGCCTCCATCACACCGCGACGCTGTACACCGCGCACAGCATGAGGCTGGGCGAGCACCGCGGGATGCGCGACAGCGACAACGAGCACGACGAGATCGTGAGGGCCGCGGAGGAGGGCGACGCCGATCGCGCCGCCGGCCTCGTGGCCGACCACATCCGGCGGACGATCGACGCGGTGAAGTCCGTGATGGGCACCGACGGCGACGTCGCCCCGCCGCGCTGACGGCATCGGCCGCCGGCGACGTCGCCCGGCCGCGCCGAGCGGCACCCAGCCTTGCTGGGACCAGGACCCTCACCGCGCCGTCGGGGCGATATGTAACGACTGAATCGTTCACCAATGTCTTGACAGTGGTTCCAAATCGTTGTAATGTCGAACAATTGATCCGTTAGGCGCCCGGCGGCGTCAGCGGGTATATCGTCGGAGGAGAGGGAGACGATGGGCGAGAGCACCGGCTCGACCGGGTGGACCACGCGCAAGCGGTTCCTGGCGACCGCGGCCGCGGCTTCGGCGACGATCCTGATCGCCGCATGCGGCGGGTCGTCGCGCTCCGGAGCCACGAACACCGACTCCGGCGGCAGTCCCGCGGCAGGCCGAGGCATCGACTCGCTCACCGTGATCGTCCCCGTGATGAGCGATGCCCTCGATCCGACCAAGGCGTCGGTCGGGTCGCTCGGGACGCTGCTGCTCGGGCTGGAGCCGCTGCTGCTCTACGGGCCCGACCAGGAGCTCAAGCCCAACCTGGCCGAGTCCTTCGAACAGCAGGACGCGACGACATACCGCGTCAAGCTGCGCGACGGCGTGCAGTTCTGGGACGGCTCGCCGCTCACGGTCGACGACGTTCTGGCCAGCATCGCCGTGCACCGGACCAAGGGCACGGCCTCGTTCATCGCCGGGCAGTGGGCGGACGTGCAGAGCGTCCGCAAGACGGCGCGCAACGAGCTGACCATCCGGCTGTCACGGCCCAACCCGCAGTTCGTCTACGCGCTGGCACAGACGGGGATCTTCAGCAAGGCGTACGCGAAGAAGCACGGCGACCGGCTCGGCAGCCCCGGAGTGCTCAACATGGGCACCGGCCCCTACCGCTTCGAGTCGTTCACGCCCAGCTCCAAGGCGGTGCTCGTGCGCAATGACGACTACTGGGGTGAGCCCTCGCGGGTGGCGCGGATCGAGACCCGCGTGATCGCCGACGACTCCAACCGCCTGCTCGCGCTCCAGTCTGGCGACGTCGACGCGATCATCGGCATCCCGATCTCGCAGATCAAGACGTTCTCGAAGATCCCGGGCTTCGAGGTCTCCGACGCGGTCGACTACTCGGTCTACAAGTTCAACTTCGAGCTGGACAAGAAGCCGTGGGACGACGTCCACCTGCGCCGCGCCTTCGCGCATTCCGTCGACCGTGAGGCGCTCGCCCGTGGCATTCTCAACGGTGCCGCGCCCGCCACCACGTTGGTGCCGCCGTCGATCATGGAGGCTCTCGTGCCCGAGGACCAGGTCGCCGCCGCATACGAGGAGCTCCGCGCGGCGCTGCCGGCGTTCGATCTCGAGCGCGCCAAGACGGAGCTCGCGCAGTCCGGCGCCCCCGACGGCGTCAAGACGACGCTGCTGGTCGCCGGCAGCGACCCGAACCTCTCCGCGCTCGCGCAGACCGTCGCGCAGAGCGCGAAGCAGATCGGGATCGACATGCGGATTCAGCAGGTCGACGACAACACCTACTACAACGCCGTGTACTTCAAGCACACGACCGACGGGTTGAGCATCGACAACTACGGCTCGGACGGCCCCGACCCCGTGAACATCCCCAACAACGCCCTGGGCAGCGCGACCGCGTTGCCAGGCGGGTCGGGCATCAACATCGCCAACTTCCGCAGCGGGGACGTCGACGACCTCTTGGCCCGCAGCGCGCGCCTGAAGGCCGACGACCCGGCGCGTGGTCCGCTCATCATCGACGCGCTCAAGCGCTCGTCGGCGGAGCTGCCCTACGTGCCGATCGCGTACCCCAAGCTCTACATGGGCCTCAAGAACGGCTACACCTACAGCGGGTTCAACACGTTCTGGTGGCTGAACCGCTGGCCCGACCTGATCGCCGGGGCGGGCTAGCGGCACCGGCGGAGGAGGAGCGATGTCCCCACGAGCCGTCGCCGGGTTCACCGCTCGCAGGCTGCTCGCCGCGGCGGTGGTCGTGCTGGCCGTGTCGGCGCTGACGTTCGCGTTCATCCACCTGGCGCCGGGCGGGCCGGAGCAGACGATCGCGGGGCGCTTTGCCACGCCCGAGCAGCTGCAGGCGATCCGTGACAGCTACGGGCTCGACGAGCCCCTGCCCTCCCAGTACGCGGACTACGTCGTGCACGCGGCTCGGTTCGACTTCGGGGACTCGATCTCGACGCGCGAGCCGGTCGTGACCGCCATCCAAGACCGGATGGGCGTCACCGCGCCGCTGGTGCTGTGCAGCTTCGTACTCATCTGCCTGCTCGGCACGGCGCTCGGCACGCTGGCTGCCTACCGCAGGGGCAGCGCACTCGATCGCTTCCTCGTCGGCGTCGCCGTCACCGGCGCGAGCGCGCCGGCGTTCGCCACCGCGATCATCCTGGTGTTCGTCTTCGGCGTGCAGCTCGGGTGGTTCCCGACGTTCGGCGACGGCGAGGGACTCGCCGACCGCGCCAGGCACCTCGCGCTGCCGGTGGTCGCGCTCACGCTCGTCGGCGTCGCCTCGATGCTCAAGATCACGCGCGCGAGGGTCGCGGACGTCCTGCAGGACGACCATGTGACGTTCGCGCAGGCTCGCGGGCTGCGTCGACGGTACGTCATCGGCCACGCCGTGCTGCGCAACGCTGGCATCCAGGTCGTCACGCAGAGCGGCGTGATCCTCCTGGCGCTCGTCGCCGGCGGTGTCCTGGTCGAGGTGACGTTCGGGCTCAACGGCGTGGGCGCGCTGTTCATCAAGGCCATCGAGGCTCGCGACATCCCCGTCATCCAGGCCGTCAGCCTGCTGATCACGGTCTTCATCGTTCTGGTCAACCTCGCGGTCGACCTCCTGTACTTCGCACTCGACCCGCGCGTGCGCGCGCGCCCGGCCGGAGCTCGGTCATGAACGCGGACGTCGTCCCCACCGCTATCCCCGTCGAGCGCCGGCGCCGCTTGGCGCGGCCGGACGCCATGCCGGCGAGCGTCATCGTGGCCGGCATCGTGCTCGCCGTGATGGCGGTCTGCGCGCTGCTGCCCAGGCTCGTCGCGCCCCAGGACCCGGCGCTGATCAACCCGACCGAGAGCCTGCAGCGGCCGGGCGGCGCGCACCTGCTCGGCACCGACCAGCTCGGCCGCGACGTCCTCTCACGGGTCATCCACGGCGCCGGCACCGCGCTCTCGGGGCCGCTGATCATCGCGACCGCGACGATCGTGCTGAGCCTTGCGCTGTCCCTGGTCGCCGGTTACTTCGGCGGCTGGGTCGACGCGATCGTCGGCCGCGGCGTCGACCTGCTCTACTCGCTGCCGCCGCTGATCGTGGCGATCGTCCTGGTGGGCGTCTTCGGCGGTGGCTACTGGCTGGCGATCGGCGTGCTGATCGTCCTCAACATCCCGCAGAACGTCCGGATCATGCGCGCGGCGGTGATCGAGCGGCGCGGGCTGCCGTACGTCGAGGCCGCCGAGACGCTGGGCGTCTCGCCGCTGCGCATCATGGTTCGCCACCTGCTGCCGAACATCGCTCCGGTCGTCGCGGCGTGCTTCTTCCTGCGGTTCACCTACGGGATCGTCGACCTGTCGTCGCTGTCGTTCCTCGGCCTCGGCGTCCCGCCCGGCTCCAGCGACTGGGGGCGCATGCTGGCCGAGAACCGCGTGCAGATCTTCGAGAACGCGTGGGCGTCGATCGCCCCGGGGCTTGCGCTCGTGCTGACCGCGGTGAGCGCGAACTTCGTCGGCGACTGGTTGTACGAGCACTTCGAGCGCAGGGGGAGGACGCGCTGATGACCACGCCAAGCGGCCTGAGCGTCCGCGACATGGAGGTCACGGCCGGCGAGGCGCGGGCCCCGGTGGGGATCGCGTCGGGCATCACGTTCCACGTCGGTCCCGGCGAGGCCGTGGCCATCGTGGGCGAGTCGGGGAGCGGCAAGTCGCTGACGGCCAAGGCCGTGCTGGACCTGCTGCCCGAGAACGTCCGCGCGGGCGGCGAGGTCCGGTACTGCGACCGCGATGTGGCGCGCATGCCCGCGCGCGAGCGGCGCCGGCTCCGCGGACGCGAGCTGGCGCTGGTGATGCAGGACCCGTTCACGATGCTCAACCCGCTGGAGCGGGTCGGGGCGCAGATCACCGAGCCGCTCGAGGACGAGCGCGGCCGGCGGCTCGACCGGGCTCGCCGTCGCCAGCAGGCCGCGCAGCGGCTCCGCGAGGTCGGGATCACCGATCCCAACGTGGCCGACCGCTACCCGTTCGAGCTCTCGGGCGGGATGCGCCAGCGCGTGGGCATCGCGGCAGCCATCGCCCAGCAGCCCCACGTCCTGATCGCCGACGAGCCGACCACCGCGCTCGACGTGACCACCCAGCACGAGATCCTGGAGCTGCTCGGCAGCCTGCGCCGGACGCATCACATGGCGCTCGTGCTCATCACCCACGACCTTCGCGTCGCGTTCTCCGTGTGCGATCGCGTGTATGTGATGTACGCCGGGAGCGTCATCGAGACGGCACCGGCCGGCGCGCTGTCCGCGGCGCCGCGCCATCCGTACTCGCTCGGGCTGCTGCTCGCCGACCCGCCGATCGACCGCCGTGTCGAGCGGCTCGTCGGCATCCCGGGGAGCGTCCCGGCTCCGGGCGGCCGGCCCTCAGGGTGTCCCTTCGCGCCCCGCTGCAGGTGGGCCGAGCCGGCCTGTGAGGCCAGCATGCCTGCGCTGACCGAGATTGCGCCGGGGCGGGCGACGCGCTGCCGGAGGATCGAGGAGATCGGTGGCGAGCTGACGCGGTGCCGGCAGGAACGGCTCGTCCATGCCGCGCCGCCGCCCGCGCGCCCGGCAGTGGCGCCCATCGTGGTCGCTCACGGAGTTCAGAAGGTCTTCGCCGCCCGCGGCCGTCACGGGACGCCTGTCGTAGCTCTCGACGGTGTCGACCTGCGCATCGGCGAGGGTCAGAGCGTGGGGCTCGTCGGCGAGTCCGGATCCGGCAAGACGACGCTGGGCCGGATCATCGTCGGCCTGGAGCACGCGACCGCGGGGAGCGTCTGCGTCGGTGGCGTCGAGCTTGCCGGACGGCGACTCGCCCGCCCCGACCGGGAAGCCTTGCGCCGAACGGTGCAGATGGCCTTCCAGGACCCCTACTCCTCGCTGAACCCTTCGCGGACGGTCGGTGCCACGCTCGCTGAAGCCGTGCGTCTGGCCGGCACCGACACCGGAGTCGAGCGTGCAGTCGCCGGGCTGCTGGAGCGTGTGGGCCTGCCGGATCACTACGCGCCACGCCGGCCCGCCGGGCTCTCCGGCGGTGAGCGCCAGCGCGTAGCCATCGCCCGTGCGCTCGCTCGCTCGCCGCGCCTCGTCGTCTGCGACGAGGTCGCGTCGGCGCTCGACGTCTCGGTGCAAGCCCAGATCCTCAACCTGCTGCGCGACCTGCGCGACGAGCTCGGCCTCGCCTACCTCTTCATCACGCACGACCTCGCCGTCGTCCGCCAGGTCACCGACCGCGTCTACGTCCTGCATCGAGGGCAGGTCGTGGAGGAGGGCGCCACGGCGAGCGTCCTCGACGCTCCGCGGCACGACTACACCCGGCGGCTCGTCGCGTCTGTCCCGCGTGCGAAGGAGCAAGCGCCGAGCACCGGCAACCTCGCTGGGGCGTCGGCCTGAGCGAGGTCGCGGCCCGCGCCGAGGCTGAGCGCTAACCGCTCGCTGCCTCCGCGTCGCGGCGCCGATAGGCGTCGGCGATGTTCTCGCGCGACTCGTTGAGATGCTCTCGAAGCAGGCGGGCGGCCTCGTCCGCGTCGCCCAGCTCGATCGCCGCGAGGATCTCTTGGTGCTGGCGGGCGACATCGCGGGGGTGCTCGAGCTCCGGCTGCAGCTCCAGGAAGCAGAGGCGAAGCTCGGTCATCAGCGCCGCGTGCGTCCGGCTCGTGCGCGGGCTCTCGAGCGCGTCGACGAGGGCGCGGTGGAAATCCAGGTCCGCGTCGCGCACCTCGGTCCATGAGGCCTGCTCGCCGAGGGCATGCAACGCCCGGAGCGCTGCCCGGGGTGGCTCCCGCCGCTGCGGTTCCTGCGCGAGCGCGTGGACCGCGGTCAGCTCGAGCACCGTGCGGAGGCGGAAGAGGTCGACGACGTCGTCGGCGGTGAGGCGCGGCACGAACGCCCCGCGGTTCGGCTCCTGGCGCGCGAGGCCCTCGTGGGCGAGCGCCTGAAGCGCCGTGCGCACGGTATGCCGGCTGACGCCGAAGACCTCACACAGCTCGGCCTCGCGCAGCGGCGTGCCTCCCGGGAGGGTCCCATCGAGTACCTGGTCGCGCAACGCTGCGGTGAGGGCGTCGACCGTCGAAACGCGCTGGAGCGGGATGGACTGAAGGCGAGGCAGTGGAGGCATAGGCGTCGGATGATGATGACACAAACGCTTGACAAGTGCTCGATCGTCTAGTTGGATTGTTGGACAAGCGAGCGACATGACTCGCGTCAGGAAGCGAGGGGAGTCCACCAGATGCACCGGCCAGACCGCTATCGCGCCTCGGCGGTGACCGCAGCCGTCACAGGCGGAGACGTGCTGCCGAGCCAGAGT
>Ga0299913_10001098_pt1 | contig 19219 bp, 13 predicted proteins | sample RVTome_9_FD_201360 | JGI IMG/M metagenome (GOLD analysis project Ga0299913, IMG submission 201360) | Soil microbial communities from uranium-contaminated site in the Upper Colorado River Basin, Wyoming, United States - RVT155D38 (version 2) ... | reverse complement strand
CCGCCCAGACATGGAGGGTGAGGATCGTCCACGGGCCGATCGACAGGATTCGCCCGCTCGCCACCCACGCGAACCCGCCGGCCAGGGCGCCGGCCGCGAGCAGCGACAGGATCGCGCCGAGCATCAGTCGCCGCCAGCGTCGTTGCCGGAATGCCGGGCCGACGCTGCGACGCAGCTTCTCGATCGAGGCGACCAGCAGCGCGCCGCCGATCAGTCCGTGGAGCCAGAACAGCGGCGCGGTGGCCGGAATGCCCGAGCGCAGCGTGAGCAGCCCGCTCGCCAGCTGGACGACGAGCAGGACCGCCAGGAGCCGATCCAGCGCCGCGCTGCTCACACCGCGACCACCCTACGCTCATCGGTGCTCGTGCGGCAACGTGCCTCACTGGAGCAGCGCGAGCGGCCGCCGGCAATCGCGGTTTCAGCCGCGTCCGAGCCAGGTTCTGACGGCATGTGGCCCCGCCGGTCACGCGATATATCAGTAACGGTATATTCGCTGACGACGGCAACATGCCCACCGCTGAGGAGCCCTGACCGGCGCGGGATACCCGCATCCGCGGCTGTCACGCGTTATATCAGTAACGATATATCCGCTGACGACGGCACTCGCCCACCGTTGAGGAGCCCTGGGCGGCGTGCCGGTCAACACGCTCAGATGAAGATGTCCACGACGTTCTCGCCACGGTCCAGGGCATCGGCGAAGGCGCGCCGGGAGACGAGCAGGCCACCGGGCCGGTACGGGTTGTCCGCGTATCGGTCCCCCGGCAGACGCCGGCCGTTGACGCGCACCTCGTGCGGCGAATAGCCATTCCCGACGACGTGGTAGCGGTACCGGACCGGGCGGCCGTCGTAGTCGAAGTCGAAGGTGAGCCCGTCGGCGCTCCTCGGCAGGACCGGGTCGAGCACGACGTCGCCGAAGCTGAGGCGCAGCCCGAGCACGTTCGAGATCAGCTGGTTGAGGAAGATACCCGGTCCGCTCGAGTACACGCGCCAACCGCCCTTCACGCCGATGCGCCCGCTCCTGACCCGTCCGAACTGGCGGCTCGCCTGGTGGCGGTCGAGGAAGGCGGCGTCGGAGCTGCTGAAGAAGGCGTTGGACTGGCGAGGGTGAGCCGATGGCACGTCGAGCTCGAGGCCGATCGGGCAGATGGTGAGCAGTCCGCGGAACGCCTCCTCTGGCCGGCCGATGCGGGCCATGGCCTCGACGTAGCGGATGTGGGCGTGGACGTACTGCAGCCCGATCTCTCGTCCGAAGTTGGCCGCCGATTCGGCACGCCCGAACCAGCGCGAGGTCCCGCCGCGGTATTCCATCGGCCGGTCCATGAGGCGCACGCCGTCCGGAAAGGTGAGGTGCTGCGCAATGAGGGCACGGTGCCGGCCCGCCTGCTCGGCGCTGAACATGCCGCTGATCAGGCCGCGCGTCATCGGCAGCAGGCGGTACGCGACGCCGGTCCGGCGATCGCGGGGATGGAGGAAGTACTCGATGCCGTCGGGCGTGAAATGGGCGAGGCCCGCGACGACGCCGTCGGGCATGAGGTGGCGGTTGAAATCGTCTCGCATCCTTCCGCAGAGGCCCCCGAGCCGGGCCGCCAGGGCATCGGCTCCGGCCCGATCGACCACCGCCCGGTAGCGATCGAGCGTCTGGTAGGCGAGCTCGACCGTCCAGGCGCTGACCATGCGGGCGGCCATTGCCGGGTCCGCCGGCTGGAGGGTGTCCTCCCAGTCGCCGCCGCCGAAGATCATGAGCGAGGTCCCCGGCAGGAAGCCGCGCTCGATACGGTCGACCTGCCGCTCCGTGTGGGCGAAGATCGTATCGGCCTCGGGGGTGGCAGCCCTGGTTCGCTCATCGGTGTAGGCGACCCGCTCGTCGAGGATCGACAGATCGTCGGTTGCCTCGACGTAATCGCACAGCGCCTTGAGTGGCCAGAGGACGATGTCGGCGTGGCTGTCCGCGGCCTGCACCTCGCGGAACCGGTCGAACATGAACCACTGCGGCCAGTCGCCGCTCTGATGGACCTGGCGCTCGTAGACCATCCGGATGACGGATCGCAGCGCCTCCAGGTTGCCGGTGGCGACGAACAGCTCCGCCGGTCCCTGGCAGACGTCGCGCACGCCCCAGGCCGCCCCGCCGTGCTGCTCGAGGCCGTGCGGCGTCGTGGCATGGATGACCGCGTCGTGGACGTACCACGGCAGCACGTCGTTCAGGCGGGCGAGGTCCCCGGCGCTTCGCCCGGCCGCCCCGCCCAGGATCCCGCGTCGCCCGACCCACGCCCAGGAGCTCGCTGGCGCGTCGGCCTCGCCGGCCCCGGGAGGCGGTTCACCGAAGGTGGCCGCCAGCGCCGCCGCGCGCCGCGCGTCGAGGATGCTGCCGGTAAGGACCACCGTGAAGCGGGTGACCGGTCGCGTCCGGATGACGACGTACGCGCCGCCGCGGTCCACCCCATCGGCATACAGCAGCCCGTCGCCGCCGATCGTCTCGATCGCGCCGCGGTCGGGCGACACGATGATGAACGTCGCCTCCGGGTACCGCTGGCGCATCGGCTCGTCGGGGGAGGGACGCAGCTCGACGCGCGCCCGCTCGACGTCGACGGTGGCCGTCCCCGCGGTCTCGAGCTCGTTCGCCCCGAGGACGACGTTGTGGCTGAGGAGCAGCTCGACCGGGCCGCCGCGCTCGACCTCCACGCTCACCTGGCAGGCGGGCGCATCGGGCGAGGTCTCGGCCCGCACGGCCACGGTGCGCCGGTCGCCACGGTAGATCCAGCGCGCGCCCGTCGGGCCCATCTCGAACGCCGATGGCACGCCGAGCAGCTCCCAGCCCTCGGCGCTGCGGAGGAAGATGCGCAGCCCGCTCGACTTGAGGACGTTGAGGGGGTTCCGGACCTCGCTGAGCAGCTTGTTGAACGACGTGTTGCCGATCGTGACCTGCGAGGCGAAGACACCGAACATCCACGCGGTGACCGACATGATGTCGTCGCTCGGCAGCAGGTCGCGGCCGGACCGCAGCATGTGGCCGGTCGGACGCTCCACCAGCCGCTCCTTCGCCCTGCACACCACGTGCTGTTGCTCCCCGTGAAAGAACGCCAGCACCGCCCCGTCGCGCCGTTCGACGTGACGCCGCGTCGTTCCGAAGTACCGGTCGAGCTCGGCCGGCCCCAGGTCGTGGGCATCGAACAGGACCGGCGCGTCGAAGAGGCCCGTCGGACGCGGCCGCGGTTCGCCGCCGGGCGCCGCGCGGCTCACCCCGCGAAACGCCCGGGCCGCAGTGCGTGCTGCCCGGGCATCGGTGGCGCTCGAGGCCGCGGGGTGATCGGCCTGGTAGGCGGCGAAGAACGTGATCTCGTCGACGGCGCCCGGTTCAAGCGGGATCCGCCGTGATTGGAGGGTCGGCAGGGCGAGCTCGTACTGGTAGATGCGGTTCGGCAGCGTCGACCGGCCGAGGGCGACGGGTCGACCCGTCACCCGGTAGTCGAGGCCGTAGAGCTGGAATCCATCGGTGAGGTAGCCAAGCGCCCCATCGAGGCAGCCGTGCATGATCCACGGGTGCGCCCCGTCCTGCGGCAGGTTCTGCCGCGAGCAGACGAGGTACCCGAGCTCATCGTCCGTCAGAACGGTGTGATCGATGTACTGGCTCGTGTACAGCTCGCTGTTGCGGACGGCCGCCTCGTGGGCGATGCCCAGGTCCTGGCTGAGCACGGCATCGGCGCTCATTCGCCTCCGCGTGCCATTGGTGAGCCGCACCGTCCAGAACCAGGTCGGCGTGTCCCGGGCCAGCCGGAGCGTGCACGCGTAGTCGAGCCCGTCGGCCGACCCCTCCCACATCGCGCCGTCGCCGGAGGTCCGGAACCGGCTGGCCGATCCCGGTCCGAGCAGTGGAACCGATGCGATGCCCGCTCGCCGCCGGCGCCGGAGCCACAGATTGCCGATGGCGCCCTCGGCCGGGCTCCCGAGCACCTGGTTGACGAGGACCTCGCCGTGGCGAATGGCGAGGATCGAGCCGTTGTCGAGGAGCTCGATCACCAGTCCCGCCGCGTTCCGCAGCTCGGCGGCCACCAGCTGACGGCGGTCCCGGAACGGTGTCACGCCGGCTCGAGCTCGATGAGCGAGATCGTCGGCATCGGCAGGTCGACGGCCAGCTCGAGCGTGCCCTGCGACGGGGCGACGGTCCGATCCGGCTCGAGCTCGGCGAGGCGGTCTCGCGCCGCGAGCTCCGCCCACTGGTCGTCGTCCGGCCAGCCGGCACCGCCGCCGATCTCGGCCCAGGAGGCGACGAGGTTCGAGTGGGTCGCATCGAGACGCCGATGGCGGAGGCGGTAGCGCCGCGCGGCCAGGCCCGTGATCGTCAGGGATGCCGACCGGTCCAGGATCGGGTCGCCGGCCGCCTTCGTGACGTCGACCGTCCCGTTCCACGCGACGACGGTGACGCGCCCGTCATCGGCGCGCGAGCCGATGGCCTGGACCATGTCGCCGGCCCCGTCGCCCTGGGAGGTGACGGCGAGTCGCTCCGGCAGGAGCTGCTCGAGGATCCACAGACCCCACCAGCGAGGCTTGCGCAGGTTGCCGACGCTCAGCAACCCGAACCCGCCATGGAGCAGCTTCGGGGCGCGGCCGAGCTCCTCGAAGTGGTCGGAGACGGTCCAGTAGGCGAGCGCCTCCGTGCGGCCCATGGCCGAAGCCATGCCGCGCACGAGGTAGGCGGCGCTCCATGGCGAGTCGTGCACCGCGTTGAAATGCGCCGCATGCGCGCCCCACTCGGTCCACCACTGCGGCAGGCCGGCGAATCCGTGACGCGCCGCGATGGGTCGCAGGTCGAGCGGCGCGTTGCCGTACGTGTGGGTCGAGACGAAGTCGATCGGCGCCCCGCTCGCGGCGCAATGGGCGAGCAGTTCGTCGACCCACTTCCCGGCGGCCGACGCCGGTCCCCCGACGCGCAGCTCGGCATCCACGGACTTCACGGCGCGCACGCTCACGTCGTAGAGGCGCAGGTACTCGTCGCGCGTGCCGGACCAGAAGACGCCGAGGTTCGCCTCGTTCCAGACCTCGAACGCCCAGCGGCGGACCTCGTCGAGGCCATGGCGGTCGACGAGGTGAGCCGCCAGGTCCCGGACCAGCGATCCCCAGCGCTCCCAGTCCCTCGGCGGACTGATGATGGCGCGGTAGTCGAACACGGTCGCCGTCGGATCGGACGCGAGCTCGCGGGGCATGAAGCCGAGCTCGACGATCGGGCGCAGCCCGATGCCCCGCACGCGGTCGTAGACCCGGTCGATGCCGGAGAAGTCGTGCACCGGTTGCCCGTCCACCTCGCGGTACGTGCCGAGGTCGTCGCCCAGGATCGCGTGCGCGCGGACCGCCTCCACGCCGAGCTCGTCGCGCGCCATACGCAGCGCGGTCTCGAACTCGGGGCCGATCGGGCGGCCACCGGTCGTCGCGGTCTCCTCGAGCTGGCTCAGGTGCTCGGAGCCGATGATCGGACGCCATGGCCGATGAAGCGGGCCGGTCGCCTGCGATGCATCGACGCCGATGCGCACGCGCGCGGCGCCGTCGGTGGCCGGGGTGGCGGATGCGACCGATGAGCGGGGCTGGCCGAAGTCCTTCACCGACGCCGCTGCCGCCACGCGGTAGTGCGCCTCGACGCCGGACCGGCCGGAGGTGTCGGTGAACGGTGGATGGGGGACGGGGCGCACCTCCGGCTCCCCGATCTGAAGCATCTCCCACGCGCCGTCGGGGGCGGACGCGCGCTCGATGACGTAGCCCGCCGCGCCGGCGACCGGCTCCCAGTCGAGCGTCACATGGCCACGCCCGACGGCCGCCCGCAGGCTGCCGGGAGCGGCGAGGTCGGGCAGCTCGACCGGCGCCTCCGCGTCGCTGCGCTGGCCGATGCGCGCCTCCCAGTCGGCGCGTGCCTGGCCGGTCACCACGGCGCTGCGGCGCGGCTCAGTTCGACGCGCAGCTGCGCCACCACGTCGGTGTGGTCGGGACCGTCCGCCATGACGAAGACGCGGTTCGGACGGGGCATTGCTGCCCCGCCCGAACCTGAGGAGGAGGTGTCGGTCACTCGCCGATACGCCCGGCTCCGAATTCTTCAATGGCCATGAGTGGACGGAGCGCCTGCTCCACCGCGCCGTGGCTGAAGTAGTGCTGGAGCCGGTCCCCACGCAGCTCGTTCGCCAGCGCAGCAAGGAACATCCCCTGGTCGAGCGCCAGGTAGCGGTCAGCGATCTCGCCGGTGGCCACGTTGATCGCGTCCTTGAACCCTCCCGGGCCGTAGAGGTCCGGGAAGTCGGCGGCCAGGTTGCGGAGGTTCTCGAGGGCTGCATCGAAGGCAAAGTCGAGCGTGATCGCCGCCGCGTGCGGCGTCACGACGCCCTCACCATAGTCCTCGATCGGAACCGGTTCGATGGCGCACGCAGGGTCGTCCCAGCCGCGGGTACCGATCGTCAGACGTTCGACGTCCGCGGCATAGCCATTCGGCTCCAAACCGATCCAATCGACCCCGTATTCGCGATACCCACCAGCCGGGTTCGACGCCGGGCTGAAGCCCCAGTAGCCGTACTCCGCCTCGTCCAGGCCGAATTCGATCGTCGACTCCGCATACAGCGGATGGGTGACGCCCCAGCTCTGCGGGCCCCATTGCTCTTCTGGAACGACGAGGGGAACCATGAAGGCCTCGAAGGCACTCCCGCCCCATGTCGGCACGACCATCTGGTCGTCGTAGGCATAGGCGCCCTCGAAGACGCGGAGGGTCTCGCCCTCGACGGTGTACTCCGCCCATTGACCGATCGGCTTCGTCTCCTGCCAGTTCCAGCCACAGGTGTCCTCGAAGGTTCGGAAGCCGCCGAAGTAGTGCCGGGCCGGGATCTGCCCGTACGCGATCCCGATGTACGACGCGATCCGCGGCTCGGTGTTGAAGGCGCCGTAGTGGTGGCAGGTGAAGCCGGAGCTGGTGCCGTCGGCCGCACCCGGCTGGCAGTCGTAGCTGTCGACTGCAGGCACGTGGACCTGGCCGGGTGGCACGGACGGCCAATAGCCGCCACGAATCTGGTTCTCGATCGGGTTGTAGTAGAAGCCGAAGTCCATTGAGCTCACGAGATCATGTGCCGGTCCGCGGAGCTGTGGCACGGCCCCATTTGCGATCATGTGGAGAGCCGAGGCCAGCCAGCCGTTGTCGACGCTCGACAGGAACGGGTAGACAGGGTCTCCGTTCTCCGGCCAGATCAGGATGGTCTCGAGGGTGTCCGGGTCGTACCAGTTGTAGAACTGGCCGGACGGCTCGTGGCGCGCGAGCTGCGCCACGCTATCCAGGGTGACCGCAATTCGCTCTCGGGCTTCTTGGGGTGTGATGAGCTGGAGGTCACGGGCAGCGAGAGTCGCCCAGATGTACATGCCGATGTTCGTCGGCGACGTGTACGTCGAGCGCGAGGCCAGATCGAGGTCCCCCTCGATATTGTCCGAAGGCAGGCCGGTGGCAGGGTTCGTCATCGCCACGAAGCTTTGCCAGGTGTCGGCGGCCCAGCGCTGCATCGTCGTCCGCTCGGGGTTGGCGGCGGCCGCCGGGACGGTCAGCGCCAACGCCATGACGAGCGCCATCGGCAGCGAGATGATGCGTCGGGATCGGCTCATGAGGACATGCTCCAAGTGCGGCGCTCGGGTGCCGCGTGCGTAGGTGTGGGCCGCCATCGGCTCATTTGAAGCCGGTCATGGCGATCCCCTGGGTGAAGTGCCGCTGGAGCACGATGAACACGATCAGCACCGGCAGGATCACGACGACCGAGCCGGCCATGAGCAGGGCGACATTCGTCTCCTGCTGGCCCGTTGCGAACAGCGCGATCGCCACCGGCAGCGTGTACATCCGGTCCGACGTGGCGACGACCAGCGGCCACAGGAAGCTGTTCCAGCTGGCGAGGAAGGTGAGGATGGTGAGCGTGGCGATCGCCGGCCCGCAGAGCGGCATGACGATGCGCCAGAAGATGTAGTGCTCACCGGCGCCGTCGACGCGCGCCGCGTCGAGCAGCTCGTCGGGGATGCCGCCGATGAACTGGCGCATCAGGAACACGCCGAAGGCGCCTGCCAGGAACGGCAGGATCAGCCCCGCGTGGGTGTTGACGAGGCCGAGATTGGCCACGAGCACGAAGAGCGGCATGAAGGTCACGATGCCCGGCACCATGAGCGTGCCGAGCACGACGGCGAACAGCACCCGCTTACCGGGGAAGCTGAGCTTGGTGAGCGCGTAGCCGAGCATCGAGCAGAAGACGACGTTACCCGCCGTCACGGCCAGCGCCACGACCGTCGAGTTGAAGAAGTAGCCGAGGAAGTTCAGCCGGCTGAACAGGTCCTCGTAGTTGGCGAGCGTGAAGTTCTCCGGCCACCAGGTCGGCGGCACCTCGCGCAGCTCGCCGGTCGTCTTGAACGACCCGAGCAGCATCCACAGGAACGGTCCGACCAGCAGGATCAGCCCGATCACCAGCGGGACGTAGACCAGCCACGAGCCGCGCTCCTGGCGGGGGTGCTTGCCCGCCGCCGGGACGGCGGGTGGGAGATCGCGGCCGGGGGACAGGGTGGTCATCGGTGCTTCCTCAATCTTCCCGGAAGGCCCGGAACTGGAAGAACGTCAACGCCGCGATGGCGACGAACAGGATGAACGCGGCCGCGGCGGTGTACGCATAGTTCCCGAAGCTGAACTGGCTGTAGGCATAGAAGGCGAGTGACAGCGTGGAGTTGAGGGGTCCGCCCTGGGTCATCACGTACACCTCTTCGAAGAACTGCACGTAGCCGATGCCGGTGATCACCGCGCCGAACAGGAGGGTCGGCCGCATGAGCGGCAGGGTGATGCCGCGGAATCGCTGCCACTTGCTGGCGCCGTCCACCTCCGCCGCCTCGTAAAGGTCGCGCGGGATGGTCTGCAGCCCGGCCAGGAAGATGACCATGAGGAAGCCGAGGTTGCGCCATGCGGCCATGGCGATGATCGACCACAGGGCGTAGCGCTCGTCCGACAGCCAGCCCGGCCCGTCGACGCCGAACAGGCTCAGGGTGCCGTTGATCAGCCCGACCTCGGTGCCGAGCAGCAGGCGCCACACGACCGCGATGGCCACGATGCTGGTGACCACCGGCAGGTAGAACCCCACGCGGAACAGCGTGCGTGCCTTCACGACGCCCTGGTTGACGCCCACCGCCGCCGCCAGGCCGAGCGCCATGGTCAGCGGCACGCCGACGATGACGAAGACCGTGGTGTTGACGGCCGCCTTCTGGAACCGCTGGTCGCCGAGCACGGCGATGTAATTGTCCAGGCCCAGGAAGTCGACGTTCAGGGGGTTGCGGATGTCCGTCACCCGCAGGTCGGTGAAGCTGGTGACGAAGGCCACCAGGATCGGTCCCGCCATGAAGACGAGGAAGAGGATCACGAACGGAGCCGCGAAGCTCCAGCCGATGAGCCCCTGGCGTAATCGCGATTGACCGGCCGTGGATGCGGGCGGACCCGCACCCACGGCGCTCGTTCGGCCGGTCACCTTACTGCCCGGTGCCGATACCGGAGGCCGCCTCCTGCATGGCCGCGCAGCCATCCTCCGGCGTCGTGTCGCCGACGGTGACCTGCTCGATCACGGTGTCGATCTCGGCCGCGATCTGCTCCCAGGTGGGGATCGAAGGCGGCGCCTTCGCGTCAGTGAGCTGATCGCCGAACGCGGAGAGCTTGTCATCGCCGGTGAGCGCCTCCTCGTCCCAGGCTGCCTGGACCGATGGAAGGGCGCTGACCGTCTCGTACCACGTCGCCTGAACCTCAGGCCGCGAGAGGTACTCGATGAACGCCCAGCCCGCCGCCTTGTTGTCGGCGTCCGCGAGCACTGCCATGTTGGCGCCGCCCACGAACGAGGTACCGGCCTCCTCGGTCGGCTGGTGCGCGACCGTGTACGTCGCCGGGTCGGTGCCGGCGTCCTCGACAACATTCACCATCCAGGGTCCGCTGATGAACGACGCGACGTCGCCGTCAGAGAACTGCGCCTCGACCGGGACGTCGGCCGCCGCCGGCGGGGTGAGCCCATCCTCGAAGAACGAGTCGTAGAAGGCGAGTGCCTCGACGCACGGCTCGCCGTCGAGCGTGAACGTGCCGTCCTCGGCCTGGACCTCGCCACCGGCCTGCCAGAAGAACGGCATCCACGTCTGCCACGCGCCGGTTCCACCCGGCTGGAGGCTGATGCCGTACTCCGCGCCGGCCTCCTGCATGGCGGCCGCGGCGGCCTTCAGGTCATCCCAGGTGGCCGGGGCATCGGCGACGCCGCCGTCCTCGGCCAGGTCAGTGCGGTAATAGAGCAGGCGCGTCTCGACGTACCAGGGCACGGCGTAGCTCGTTCCCTCGACCACTGTCGTGTTCCAGGCGCCCTCGAAGAACTGCGCGCCGTCGATGTTGGCCGGCGTCGGGTCGAGGCCGCCGAGCGCGGCGAACTCGCCCATCCAGGTCGTGCCGACCATCGTCACGTCGGGGACCTCCTGGCCCGCGATGGCGTTGACGATCCGGTCGTGGGCGGCATCCCACGGCACGGGAGTGACCTCGACCGCAACGTCGGGGAACTCCTCCATGAAGGCCTCGGCCAGCACGTGGAGGCTCTCGCCCTCCGCGCCCATGGCCCAGACCGTGATGTCGCCGCTGGCCTCCTCGGTGTCGACCTCCGACGCGAGCGGCGCGGTCGACCCGTCGCCGCCTTCCTCGTCACCCCGCCCGCAGGCGGCAAGCGCCGCCACCATACCGATGGCGAGGAACATCGTTCCCACCCTGTGCTGTGTTCGCATCTTGGCTACTCCTCCTTCTCCTCTGCGGGCGCGGTGCACCCGCAGCTCGATCGCACCACCAGGCGGGTGGGCAGGGTTTCGTGTCGTGGCTCGGCTGGATCGACCGTGATTCGCTCATGGAGCAGCGCCGCGGCTCGGCGCCCGAGGTCGAACATCGGCTGGCGCACGGTCGTGAGCGCCGGCGACACGTGTCTCGTCATCGGGATGTCATCCCATCCGGTCACGGCGAGCTCGGTCGGCACCCGGATGCCGGCACCCCGCGCCGCATCGAGGACGCCCAGCGCGACCTCGTCGTTGGCCCCGACGACCGCCGTCGGCCGGTCCGCTCGTCCAAGGAGCGTGATGGCCGCCGCCCGCCCGTCGGTCTCGCGGAGGGCGGACGGGGTCGGATCGAACGCCGGCTGGATGCCTGCGCCGCGGTGCGCGGCGAGGAACCCCTCAAATCGCTCGGCGACGTCGGCGGAGTCAGCTGGATCGCCGACGAACCCGATCCGGTCATGCCCGTGTTCGATGAGGTGACGCACGAGCGCTTCGGCCGACCGCCGGTTCTCACTCCGGATGCTGTCGATGGCCGCCGCCGGCGGCCGGGCCAGCAGCACCATCGGCACGCCGCGCCGGTCGAGCTGCTCGACGACGTCGTCGCCCACGGTCCGGCCCATGATGACGAGCCCATCCACGCGGTCGGCGAGGTGCAGGACCTGCTCGACCGTCCGCGGCCGCCGATGGGTCGCCAGGATGAGCACGCTCTGGCCCTGGGCCGCCGATGCCTCCTCGTACCCGAGGATGACGGCCGAGTAGTACGGTCCCGACAGGTCGGGAAACACGATGCCCGTGGCGTCGTGGCTGCCGTGGGCCAGGGATCGTCCCAGTCGACTCGGCCGATAGGCGAGCTCCTTGATGGCTCGCTCGACGCGGTCGCGGGTCGGCGCTGCCACCCGGGACGGCTGTTGCTGGACGCGCGACACCGTCGCGATCGACACACCCGCCCGCTTGGCGACCTCATAGATCGTCGGTGCACGCCGGCGGCGCCGATCGGTTTGTGTAAGCGCTTTCATCCACCGCCCGTACCCGCACAATCCGTGCCGCGCCGACGGGTCCGGGCTTGACAGGGCCGTACGATGCCCGGGTGACCCAACGCACCGGCATCCTCCTGGCGACCATCCTCGGGTCGGCGATCGTGTTCCTGGACGCGACGATCGTGAACGTGGCGCTCGAGACGATCGGGGCGGAGCTTCCCGCCACGTACGTCGGCCGTCTGGAGGGCCTGACGTACGTCAACAGCGCCTACTTCGCCGTGCTCTCAGCGCTCCTCATCCTGGCCGGCGCGCTGAATGACTATCACGGGCGGCGCCGGATGTTCCGCATCGGCCTCATCGGCTTCGGTGCCGCTTCGGTCGCCTGCGGATTGGCGCCGAACATGGAGGTCCTCATCGCCGCCCGGATCGTGCAGGGCGCCTTCGGCGCGGTCCTCGTGCCGGGAAGCCTATCGATCATCACCGCCGCCTTCGAGGGCCAGGAACGCGGTCGGGCGATCGGCCTGTGGGCGGCCGGCACGTCGGCGACCTCGATCCTCGGACCGCTCGTCGGCGGCTTCCTGGTGCAGGCGGTGACCTGGCGGGCCGCGTTCCTCATCAACGTGCCGCTCATCGCCATCGCCCTGTGGGCGACGCGACGCGTCCCGGAGAGCCGCGACGCCGACGCGCGCGGCGAGTTCGACTGGCTGGGTGCGGCGGTGATCGCCATCGGCGTCGGCGGGTTGGCGTTCGGCGCCACGCGCGGGCAGGAGCAGGCATGGCAGGACCCGATTGCGTGGGCGGCGTTGGCGGTCGGCGCGGTTGCGACCGCCGCGGTCCCGGTCCTCATGCTCACCCGGCCACGGCCGCTCATCCCGCCGTCCCTGTTCGGCTCCCGCAACTTCACCGTCGTCAACCTCTCGACGGTGGTGATCTACGGGGCGCTGTACGTGTCGTTCGCGTTCACCAGCCTGTTCTTCCAGGGGACGCTGTCGTACAGCCCCCTTGCCGCCGGCGCGGTCAGCCTGCCGATCGCCATCCTGCTGACCACGCTGTCGACGCCGGCGGGGCAGTGGTCCGCGCGCTTCGGGCCACGGCTGTTCATGACCATCGGCCCGCTCGTCATGGCGGCCGGTCTGCTGTGGCTGGCGCGTGTGCCGGCCGACTCCCCGGCCTGGCCGCTCGACCTTGCGGACGGGGCAACGTACCTGCCGCCGGCGCAGGTGCTGTTCGATGTCGTTCTCGGGCAGCTGGTGTTCGGCATCGGCATCTCCCTGCTCGTGGCGCCGCTGACCACGGCGCTCATGAGCTCGATCCCGGTCCGCAATGCCGGCCTTGGCTCCGCGATCAACAACGCAGTCAGCCGCGTCGGCGCACCGCTCGTGAGCGCGGTGCTGTTCATCGTCATCACCGCGACCTTCTACCCGACGCTTGCCTCCCTGGCGCCCGGCGTCGAGGTCGACGATCCGGATGTCCGCGCCCAGGTCCAGCCGCTGACCCGGCCGCCCGCGGACACTGACCCGGTGCTGGTCGACGCCGCCCGGGAGGCGAGCACCGATGCGTTCCATCTCGCGATGCTCGTCTCGGCCGGGCTCCTGATCCTCGGTGCCGGCGTCAACGCCATTGGCATCCGGAACCCGTCACCTGAGGCGATTGCGAAGTCCCCGGAGGCCATTCCCTCGGCCTGACGGCTGCCTGCACTCGGTTCTGGGCTCGGCGCCGCCCACGCGTCCCCCGAGTGCCCGATGTATCGGGCACGCTGACGCGGGAGGCCGTGGCGCGTGCCGTTTCGACCGATAGATCGCGCACGCTGACACCGGAACCGGGCCGAATGGGCGTTTCGCGTGCTCCACTGCCCGATAAATCGGTCGAAACGGCGCACGAGAGCGTGACGTGCGTCAGCGTGCCCGATGTATCGGTGTCACTCCATGTGCAGGAGTTCACCGGAACCGGTGGTTGCGTGCGGTTCGGCACCTGGGGGTGCATCAACCACGCAGGAACGGCACCCAGCCGTGCAGCTCGTGCATACGGGGTGCACCTGTGGGTGCGGAATGCCACCCAACTCGGCGCTCCGGTGAGATTTCGTCACTCCAGGTGCACCGCCGGGAGACGCAGAAGCCCACGTTCGGTCGTTTCGGCACACGAGGGCCAGTCATGCGTGAGCGTGCCCGATCTATCGAGCCGGAGCGTCAGAAGACCTTCGGGCACCAGGGAGCGCGGTCGGTGCGGAACAGTGCGTCGGCGCGGGCAACGGCGCCGGGCTGGGCCTCGTGCACGCGGGCCGCATCGGCGAGCTGGGTGAACGACAGCCCGCCGAGGTAGGCGGCGCCGAGGTCGGTGATGTCGCACGCCAGATCCGCCGCGTCGGTGGTCGGCTCGACGATCGGTACCCCGTTCTCGATGGCGAGCGACCATCGTCCGTCGTTCCACGGACAGAACTCGTCGGAGACCTCGAGGACCAGGCGCCCATCGGCCGCGTATCGGCGTCCGGCCAACGCCGGTGCGACATCCACGACCCGCAGCCACAGCCCATCGCCCAGCGAGAGCTGGAGGCGTCGCGGCTCGAGGGCCGATACGACGATCGGATCGTCGACCGCGATGTTCCAGGCCTCCAGCTTGGCCACGAGGTCGATGTCGAGCAGGAAGCGCCACAGGTCGAGATGCGCCGCCGGATTCGTCGCGTGGCGTTCGACGACGATGACCGTGGACTTCGAGCCGACGTCGTCCCAGCTCTCGCGGACGCGGTAGCGGGCGTAGCCGTCCGGCACGCCCCCGACCTCGTGGACGACGTGGAAGGCGTGGCTTGCGCCCCGTCGCCAGTGGTCCGGGTCGCGGAGGACCTCGGCGTCCCAGTAGGCCGGCGTGCGAGCGTAGAAGCCGGATCGCGTCGGCACGACCGCGTCGTAGATCGGCGGGAACAGGTGCTTCGCCTCCTCCATGTCGACGAAGCGGATGGTGCCCGCGGGGGTGTGCGGGACCCGGAAGGCGCTGCGCGACTGCTCGACCGTGACGCGCGCGGCGAACGTGGACATGCCGTAGCCGAAGCGCTGATAGATGCTTCCCTCGCTGGCCCACAGGATCGCGAGCGGCTCGCCGCGGTCGTGGATCCCGTCCAGCTGCAGCCGCATCATGCGACGGAGGATCCCGCGCCGCCGATGCGTCGGGTGGACGCCGACGATCGTGACGCCGGCCGCGGGCAAGATGCCGCCCGGCACGGTCAGGTCGTAGCTGAACGCACCGGCGGTTCCCACGATGCGGTCGCCGTCGTAGGCCGCGATAGCGCGCTCCGGCTCGAACAGTGACTCCCAGTGCGGAATGTCCTCGTCGTGCGGCCGCTCGGCAAAGGCCAGCTCGCCGGCGACGAAGAAGTCACGAGGCGATCCGTCGAAGGTCCGGACGTCGATCTCCATCCGCCGATTATGGCGGGCGGCGTGCTCTATGATCCCGCCGAATGTTCCCCATCTCCGACGAGAACGAGCGCGGGCACGGGCCCGCGTACGTGACGCTCGCGTTCATCGCGCTCAACGTCCTGGTGTTCCTCGTCCTCCAGGGTGCCGGTGCCAGCACCGAGGGCGCGGAGTTCACGTATGGCTTCAGCGCCGTCCCGCAGGAGATCACCACCGGCGTCGACCTCACCGAGGACGAGGTCGTCACCATCGGCGGCGAGCAGGTGCCCATCCCGCAGGAGCCCGGGCCGTCGCCGATCTGGCTGACCCTGTTCAGCAGCATGTTCATGCATGGCGGCTGGCTGCACCTGGGCGGCAACATGCTGTTCCTGTGGATCTTCGGCGACAACGTCGAGCACCGCATCGGCCATGGGCTCTACATCGTCTTCTACGTCGTGGCCGGCATCATCGCCAGCTTCGCCCAGATCATCATCGACACCGGGTCCGTGATCCCGACGCTCGGTGCATCGGGCGCCATCTCCGGGGTACTCGGGGCGTACCTCGTGATGTTCCCGACCAACCGGGTCACCGTCTTCCTGTTCCGCTTCCTCGTCCCGGTGCCGGCCATCGTCGCCATCGGCATGTGGGCGGTGCTCCAGTTCATCAACGGCTTCGGGGCGATCGCGGTGACCGAGGAGACGGGCGGCGGCGGCGTTGCCTACATGGCCCACATCGGTGGCTTCGTGGCCGGGGTGGCGGCCGGGATCGTCTTCCGCGCGATCTTCCGCGAGCCACGTCACCCCCGAGGGACGCCGGCCCGAGCATTCCGATGAGCGGAGCCGCGACGGAAGCGGCCGGGCTGTTCGGTCCGGGCAGCGTGTCGTGGCGGGTGGACCGGGAGCTGATCGTGCTGGCCGGCGGCTCGTGCGCGCTTCTCATGCAGGCCGCGCACCCGTCGGTGGCGGCCGGAGTGGTCGAGCACTCGAGCTACGCGACCGATCCGTTCGGCCGGCTGCTGCGCACGCTGACGAGCAGCTTCTCGGTCGTCTTCGGCACCCGATCGGAGGGGGAGGCGACGCTTCGGCGCATCAACGCCATCCACGCATCGGTCCGCGGTCGTCGCCAGGACGGCGCGCCGTACTCGGCGCTCGACCCGGAGGCCCTGCTCTGGGTGCACGCCACGCTCGTCGACACGGCGCTGCGGATCTACGACCGTTTCGTGGCTCCGCTCAGCGCGGCGGAGCAGCAGCGCTACCACGAGGAGAGCGCCCGGGTCGCCGCGGCGCTCGGGGTCCCGCCGGAGACCATCCCGGCGACGATCGGCGAGCTGCGCTCCTGGATGACGGCGATGATCGCCACCGGCGCGGTGCGCGTCACCCCGGCGGCGCGGAAGGTCGCGCGAACCGTGCTGTACCCGACGCGCATCCCGCCTCGGCTGGCGTGGGACGCGGCGCACCTGATCTCACTGGCCACGCTTCCGGCGCCGATTCGCCGCCAGTACGGGCTCCGCTGGTCGCCGGCGCGAGAGCGTGGCATCGAGCGCCTGGCGGGCATCACCCGTCACACGCTGCCATGGATTCCACCGATGCTCCGTTTCGCACCGCAGGCCCGCGCCGCGGAGCGCCGCACCCGTCAGGCGCCGCGCTCGGTCCCGTCGACGCGGTAGCGGTGGCGGACCGCCACCTCCTCCATGCCGGCGCGCCGCACGTTGCGCGCCGAGCTGCCGCCCTGGTTGGCCGAGGCGCCGACCAGCTCGCAGCCGAGCTCCCGGGCGCGCCGAACGCGAGCGGCGATGAGGGCGCCCTGGATGCCGTGTCCCCGATACTCGGGCAGGACGGTCCCGGCCCGCAGCCAGCCGACCCGGTGGTGCGTGTGAAGCACCCCGGTCCCCACGACCCGCCCGTCGACCTCGGCGACGAAGCGGTGATCGTGTGGCGCCAGCGCGAACCGAGGTTCGAGGACGCGCCATGCGTCGCCGACCGGGCCCGACAGACCCGCGGCGCGCACGATGACATCGGCCCATGCTCCGTGCTCGTCTCGGGCCAGCTGGCGCACGGTGACGCCATCCGGGGTTCGGTCGGTCCCGTCGGCCTCGCGAGCCGGTCCGCCGGCATACACGGCCGTCGAGCCGGGCACGGCACCCGGCCACGGGGGCGCATCGGCCCACACCCAGCCCACCGTTCCGTGCAGCCGGAAGTGCTCGAGGGCTCGCCCCACCAGGTTCGGAAGGTTCGCGAACCCCATGGCGAGGTTGAAGATCGGGCCGGGCAGCGCCAGGGCCGCGCACATCGCGAGCTCACCGTCCTCGACGATGTGGAGTGGAAGTCCGGCATCACGGGCGGCGCCCCACAGCGACAGGCTCGACGACCGCTCCGCGCGGTCCAGGCGGCTGGCGAGGAGGTGGCGCCCGGCCGCGGGGTCCGGCGGGGGATCCAGGCGGATCGGATCGCCGGGCCGCACCGTTCCCTCGCGCAGAACGCGCGCGTACATCCGGCTGTCGGCCGGGTGGGTCGCCATGCCCAGGCGCCCGAACCGCAGGTCCCGGAACGAGTGGCGGATCGTGCGACACGGGTCGGCGGGAGCCGACAGCTCCAGCATCACCTCCTCGCCGATGCTCAGCCGGGTGCCGACCGGCAGGCTCGAGGCGTCGAAGCCCTCGGTGGTCAGGTTCTCCCCGGTGGTGCCCGGCCCGATCGGGTGACCCTCGGCGGCAATGCGTCGGATCGCCTCGATCCCGAGGATCGAGACCGCCCGATGCGGACCGCCATGCACGGTCACGGCGTTTTGGCGGTCGCCCTCCACCCCGGCGGTCGTGACCCGCGCGGCATCCACGGGCCGCTTCGGCACGCCACCATCCGACACGTTCACCCGGAGGACCCGACCGTCACCCATGCGCCGATGCTACGCCGATGGTCGCCCGTCGCGGTGGCGGCTATCATGGCGGCGCCCGTTCGCCGACGCCCCGCGAGCGGCGAGAGGAACCCGATGTGACCCGATTTGCCAAGCTGACGGTCGCCGCTGCCGTGGCGACCTTCGTCCTGATCGCCGTGGGCGGGCTCGTGCGCGCCACGGACTCGGGGCTCGGCTGCCCGGACTGGCCGCTGTGCTTCGGCGATTGGATCCCGCCGGCCGACCTCCATGCCTGGATCGAGCACAGCCATCGCCTGATCGCGGCCATCTTCGTCGGTCCGCTCGTCGGCGCGGTGGGGCTCATCACGCTGTTCAGCCATCGGCGACGGGACCTTCCCCTGTTCGGAGCGGCGATCGTGGCCGGGTTGCTCGTGATCGTGCAGTCGCTCCTCGGCGCGGCGGTGGTCCTCGAGGGCCTCGCCGCCGAGCTCGTGACCGCCCACCTGGCGATGGCGCTGACCGTGTTCGCCGCCACGATCTTCATCGCCGAGCGCGCCACCGCTGGACCGATGCCGGCCGCGCACGCGCGCCCGCTCCTCACCCGGCTGGTCGCCATCACCGCGGTCGCGATCTTCGGCCAGATGCTGCTCGGGTCGTGGGTGACCGGCCACCACGCGGGGCTCGCGTACGCGGACTTCCCGCTCATGAACGGCTCCCTCCTCCCGGCCGTGGTCGGCAGCGAGCAGGCGGTCCACCTCGCGCATCGGGCCGTGAGCCTGGTGGTGGCCGGGCTCGTGACCTGGACGCTGCTGGCGACGCGGCGAGCGACCGACGACCGGCTCGCGCGGCTGCTGGCGGGCTGGATGGCCGCGCTCGTGCTGGTCCAGATCGCGCTCGGCGGCCTCAATGTGATCAGCCGGCTGTCGGCGCTCTTCGTGGTTCCGCACCTCGCCGTCGGCGCGGCCCTGTTCGGCCTCTCGGTCTGGCTGCTGCTGACCACCCGCCGCCTTCGTCTTGCGGCACGCACCGCCGATGCGAACCGCCAGCCCGGAACGATCGACACGGCGCGTGCCTACATCTCCCTGACGAAGCCGCGGATCATCGAGCTCCTGCTGGTGACGACGGTTCCGACCATGGTGCTGGCCGCCGGTGGCATTCCGTCGATCTGGCTCATGACCGCCGTGGTGCTCGGCGGCA
>Ga0299913_10001097_pt1 | contig 19220 bp, 16 predicted proteins | sample RVTome_9_FD_201360 | JGI IMG/M metagenome (GOLD analysis project Ga0299913, IMG submission 201360) | Soil microbial communities from uranium-contaminated site in the Upper Colorado River Basin, Wyoming, United States - RVT155D38 (version 2) ... | reverse complement strand
CGCGAGCGGGTCGGCTCGAAGCTCAGCTCGTCGAGAGGGAGCCAGGCGAGGCGGCGGCGGAGCGGGCCGGCGAGCTCGTCGAAGCCCTGGGCCGGGTCGAGCGCGGCGAAGGCGAGCTTGCCCCACATCGCGAGCGGCACCTGCGGCAGGTCGTCGGACGGGCTCGGGAAGCTCTCCGCCTCGTCGAACTCGGGCATCGACAGGAAGCTCCCGTCGAGGCTGAAGCGGCGCCCGTGGTAGCGGCAGCGCAGCACCTGGCAGCGGCCGCCGCTCTCGACCAGGAGGTTGCCGCGGTGGGTGCAGACGTTCGACAGGCAGCGCAGGGTGTCGTCGGCGTCGCGGGCGAGGAGCAGCGGCTCGTCGAGGAAGCCGGGCAGCAGCGTCAGCGGCTCGACGTGGCCCGGGGCGCGCACCGCGTTGACGTCGCCGACGAACTGCCAGCTCCGGGCGAAGACCGCCTCCCGCAGCCGTTCGAATCGGGCGGCGCCGTGGTAGAGGTCGGCCGGAGCGGTCCAGGCCCGCCGGATGTCGTCGTCGATCTCGAAGTCCATGTCGAGGGGGTCCATGGGCATCCTGGGTCGCCGGCCGCGGCCGGTCGCGGGAGCCTACACGACCCCGATCCAGCCCCTGGGGACCGGCAGGGCGGCGATCGAGCGGCGGCTCGCGGATCGCGATCATCATGAACGGCTCGCCGCTCTTCACCGGCGATGCCGGCAGCGGCGAGAGCGAGATCCTTCGGGTTCCGCAAGATCACGGTCGAACGGCCGCTCAGGCTCGAATTCCGGGCCACTCCGGAACGGATCGCCCGTCTCGAGGACGAGCGCGGTTTTCAGGCCCTGGCGCGCTCGCGGAAGCGCGGCGCCGCGGGTGAGAAGGAGGTGGCCGAAGGCCGCGCCCTGCAGCAGGAGATCCGCGATCTCCTCGCCGGCCTCCCCGACACCTCCTTCAAGCGTCGCAAGGACTTCCGGCGCCTCCTCGCCGGGGCCGCGAAGGAGGCCGGCGTCAAGCTGTCGGCCCCGGTGACGAAGGCGATCCTCTCCGCCCTTGCCGAGCGCGACGAGAGCGCCGAGATCTGCCGCGACAAGGCCGGCAACCCCGAGCCCGACCCCGAGCTGCGCGACACCGAGAAGGTGCCGCTGCCGGAGGGCGACGACCCGGCGGACGACGACGGCGTGCCGGCCAGCGTGCGCGCCTTCTTCGAGCGTGAGGTCGCACCCCACGTCGCCGACGCCTGGATCGACACCTCCAGGCGCGACCCGAGGGACGGCCTGGTCGGCGTGGTCGGCTACGAGATCAACTTCAACCGCTACTTCTACCGCTACAAGCCTCCCCGCCCGCTCGAGGAGATCGAGGCCGACATCCGGGCGATCGAGATCGACATCGTACGCATGCTGGCGGAGGTGACCGGCGGGCGATGACGCAGGCGGAAGGACGGGGGCTCGCAGGCAATTCTGCTCACGGCGGCGTCTCCTTCTTCCCGACGAGCCTCCCTGGCCCGGACGGTGGTCTTGGCGACCAGAAGGCTACGCCGCCTTCAGCTCATTTACACACCTGGTGAGGGTACCTCCCGGGCCGCGCCGGCGACCCTACCCGCGGCCGGCTGCGACGCGGCCACCTTCACAACCTGTTCAGATACTCGATCGTCTCCATGAGGTCTGACTTGAAGTAGTCGAACGAGATGAAGTTAGGCTTCGTACTCTTCGTGATCACGCCCTGCTTCACCCACGCCCTCATCTCATCGGGAAAAGCCTTTGCGAGCTCGTGAGTTTCCAACCTGATGCGCAGCAACGTCGCCTGAGTCCGCTGCATGACCAACGGCTCACGACGATCGACCCGGCCATTGCGGTCAGTGGTGGGAAGATCTACGCTCTGTACGCCGATACGGACGATCGCCTCTACCTGACGAGTTCGGGGGACCACGGCGGAAACTGGAGCCCAAAGACCCACTTCCCGCCCACCAACTTGTATTTGCTGGGGGATTACGCCAACAAGCGCTCTTTCTCTCGGCTCCCTCCGTATAGAGAATATAGAGAGCGTTCTTGGATCCGATCGCCAACGACGGCCGCCTCGCGGTGGTTTGGCCTCCTAAATCGCCGACACGAGACCAGGACTTGCCAGGGTCCTTTGTTGTGACCATCATCAGCTTGTTCGCTGCTCCCGAACCAACGTACAACAAGTAGAGATTACCCTCAGCGTCGACCACCAGCGAGGGCCCCCATCCGGTCGGCTTAACGCCGTCGACCTCAACCTCCTTACGGAATTGCCAGGTCGCGCCGCGATCCGAAGACTTCGTGAGCCAGAAGGTGTTACCGCCGCGTTGGCCGTAGGCCGCTCTCGAAGCGATTAGCGAGTTCGCCGCGGACCACCCGAAGGAGCTCATCATCTTGCGGATCAGGGCCTATCCCGTCTGGCGTCTGATGAAAATCGAGACAGTGGGGAAAATCGAGACAGTGGGGAAAATCAGAAGACAGTCGGGGCAATGAGGTGAGCTTTCTCGGTTCGGCAGGCAAGGCTATCTCGGAGGGGGATCTTGGGAGGATCGACTTCCGAACTCCCGCTGGCGGACGAAGAAGGGGCTCGCCTTGGCCGCCGGGCCGGACGGGACGCTATTCGCGCTCTATGTCGCCGATGACGACAGCAACAGACTCGCAACATCGAGAGACTCACCGAGCCCGCCTACGAATCCGTCAACAGGCGGCTCGAGTTTCGCGCCATGGCAGAGATGCCACGTCTGCCCATCCACCCCTCCGCGTTTTAGTTGGTTGCCGATGTTCGCTTCCTGTGTTCGTGTGTTGGCCTCGATCGAGGGGCCGATTGTCCTCAAGCCAAGGTAGAGATACCGGAATCGTGCGTTGCGGGTAGCACGATCGCCCGTAAGGGTCGGTGTCCGATCACGTCCCACATCTCCTGCATCCAGAAAGCCGGGTTATTGATCACTTTATCGTCTCCTGCTGACGCCTGGCGGGATGACTCTCTCCCTGGTATGAGCGGTCTTCGCTCGACGGCCCCTTGCCCGCCCAGGTTGTCGGTGATGATGAAGTTTCATCAGTATAACCAAAGTAAACACCGTAATGAGCATCCATGTGACCACCGCCGGAATCCGGTGGTTTCCGGGCAAGCGCTGATAGTACAAACAGTGTATCACCGAATCGGCATATTGTCACGGCCGCGCTGATCGCCCTCTTTGTAGGAGCGACGTAAGTCGCGACCTGTACATCGCCCCGTGGGTTCGGCGGGTCGCGACTTACGTCGCTCCTACGGGGGGGCGGGCACGGCTACCCACACCGCCCTACGCGGTCAGCCGCATCCAGCGCCCGACCGATGGCACCCGGTCGGCGTTGAGCACGAACAGCAGGTACCACCCCGGTGGCGCGAGATTGGCGTTCGGCGGCTCCTCGACGTCGATGCTGCCCGCGCCGCCGCCGGTGATGACCAGCTCGATCCCGCGCTGCGACATGTTGAAACCATGCGTAACCGCGCCCGAACGCAGCAGCACGACCTCGGTGATGTCGGCCGCGTCCGGGGAGTCGATGCTGAAGTTGCCGGCGTAGTTGATCGTCGCCGGTGCGTTCGCGATCGCCGGCCGCGGCAGGTCGTAGTAGTCGGGGAAGTAGCGCTCGTGCGGGGTCGGCACGCCGGCCACCTTCGGATCGCCGCCGCCGAGCACGCTGCCGTCGGCGAGCAGGATGAACGAGGAGTGGTAGGTGCGCGGGTGCTGCATGGCCGGGCCGGCCTTCCAGCCGTCGGCCGGATTGAGCGGGTCGAACAGCTCGCAGATGCCGCCGTCGGCACCGCCGCTGACGCCGCCGGCGATGAACACGCGGCCGTCGGGCAGCAGCGTCGCGGTGAACTGCTGCGCACGCGCGAGGTTGAGGTCGGGCAGCGGTGACCAGGCCGGCGTCGCCGCGGAAAGGTCGATCATCTCCGCGGTCTCCTGCGCCGGCGCCGGGTTGCCGCCCATGATGCAGGCGACTGGCCTGTATTCCGGCGGACGCAGGATGAACAGCGCCGAGCTGCCCTTCTCGCCGCCGGTGCTGCGGTTGCCGTGGACGCTCGCGAACGATTCCGCGGCCGCCGGCGCGGCCAGGTCGAAGCGATGGGTCGGGTCGTGCGGTCCGGCGATGAACAGCCGGCCGTCTGGCAGCAGGTAGGTCCACGGGTAGTACTGGTGGTGGTTCATCGCGACCGGCATTGCGATCGGCGCGTCCCAGCCGACGCCGTGTGTGTAGACCTCGATGCTCTTCACGTTGCCGTACAAGGTGGCGGCGCGGCCGTCGCCCAGGGTCAGCGTGGTCGAATAGAAGCGGTTGCCGACGGTGTCTTCCACTCGCGCCCAGGTCAGCGAGGCCGGGTCGAAGGTGAAGGCCTTGTTCGGGGTGAAGCCGCCGTTGGCCAGCACCGTGCCGGCCGCGGTGTCGAGGATCGTGTGCTCGGCCGACCACAGGTCGGAACTGCCGGCATCCAGTCCCGGCAGGTCGGCCGGCTGGTTGGCCGGGGCGAGGTAGCTGCCGGCCGCGGTCGAGTACTCCCAGACCCGCGACTGGTCGGCACGGGTGTAGCCCCAGTACAGCACCTGCTCGGTGCCCGGCAGCAGCACCGAATGCATGAACGTGACTTCCGGGTCGCCTTCCACCACCTCCCAGCGGCCGCCGGCGTCGCCATGGCAGGGGTGCATTGAAACGTCCGGGCAGGCATTGCTGCCGTCGTCCAGTGGCAGGCCGGTGCGATGGCTGATCTCGTGCGCCATGTCCTCGGTCAGCCACAGGCTCTGGCGCGCGCGCACCAGTCCGACCATGCCGCTCATCAGGTGGTGGTGGACGTGGCAGTGGAACACGAAGTCGCCCTTGAGCCGGTGCAGGGTCGCGCCGGGCGGGCGGTGCGCCGGATCCTGCGCTTTCTCCTCGTCCTCGGTCAGCAGCAGGACGGGCGGGATCGTGGATTCGACCACGAACGATTCGGCAGGCCCAATGCTGCGGATGTCGATGTTCTCGCCGGCGAACCGCCAGCGCATCGCGTGCGGGTGGAAGTTGTGCCAGTCCGGGCTGGTGTCGAGGTTGAACACGTACCAGCGGATGCGCTGGCCGCTCCTGCCGACGATGGTCGGTGAATTGCCGACAAATCCGCGGCCGTTGATGCAGTGGGTCGCCATCGACGCGCCGTCGGTCGAGGTCACCGTGTGATGGTCGTTGCTGTTGTTGACCCAGTGCACGCTGCCGCCGACGCCGACGGTGATCTCGGCCGGCGCGAACGCCATCGGCGGCCCGCCGACGATGGTGACCATCGCCGGGTCGGGGCCGCCGGGAACCACGTGCACCACACCGGTCATCTCCGGGTGGTGGCGGCAGAAGTAGCTGAAGTCGCCGGCGGTGTCGAAGGTGATCTCGGCCTCGCCGCCCAGCTCCTCGATGTCGTCGGTGTCGAACGCGGCGGTGTCGTCCGGGTTGTTGAGCACGTGGAAGAACACCGGCACGTGGTCGGTGTCGATCAGCGGCCGCGGGAACACCAGCTCCTTGATCGCGAACTCCTCGAGGAAATCGAGGTGGTGCCGCAGGATCTGCCGGTGTTGCGGCTGCAACCGGCGCGCATGCAGCGCCGGCGGCAGCTCGATGGCCTCGTCGTCCTCCAGCTCGTGGTCGTCGGCGCGGTCGTCGTTTTTCCGGCGCGCGTCGGCCACGCGTTCGTCGAGCAGGAACTTGGGCAGCTCAGGCAGTTCCGGCAATTGCGGACGTCGTTCCAGGCGGGCGACCTCCAGGTACACCGGGCGCAGCAGGTGCCACGGGAAGCGGAACCGCCGGGGTGGCCGGTCGCACGGGCCGAGCACGACGATGCCGCCGATCAGGCCCTGCTCGATCTTGTTGTGCATCGGCATGGTGTGGTCGTGGAACGGCCACACGCCGACGGCGCGGTCGGGCACGTCGTAGGTGTAGGTCCAGCTTTCGCCCGGACAGATCGCGTCCGAGCGCCCGCCGTGGTGCGCCGCTTCGGTGCCGAACGGCCACGCGCCGTCGGAGTCGATGCCGTAGCGCAGGCCATGCACGTGGAACGAATGCGGTACGTCGTCATCGTTCCATACATGGATCCTGAGGCGCTGGCACGGCCGGGTGTAGATCACCGTGCCCGGCACCCGGTGGGTGTAGACCGGTTCGTTGATGTCGGCGGCGATCAGCTTGTCGGGCTTGGGCACCAGGTAGCCGGAGTCCAGGTACTCTCGGTAGACCACGGCCGGAATCCGGCGCGCGTCGATCTCCGCCTGCGGGATCACGCCGTTGTCGTGGCCGTGCCCGCGCATGCAGTCGCGCCCGTACTGGATCGGCGGCGCGGTCTTGTCCTGCGGCTGCACCGGGTTGTAGTCGTCGATCCGTTCGATCTTGAGGTAGACGTGGCGCTCGCCGCACGAGGGCGGGGCGGGATGCGGCGCCTTGATCGTGACTCCGACCTGCGGCTGCTTGATGTTCCACAGCACGTCGTTCGCGGTCGACACCAATAGTTCGCCGTGGCAGTAGACCTTGAAGTACAGGTCCGGCCAGTGATCGATGAAGAATTCCTGGAAGGCGCTACTGTCGAACTCGATCGTGAACGTGCCGTCGTTGAGGGTGGCGGCCCAACCCAGGTAGTCGTCCGGAAGAAGGAAGTCCTGGTCCCAGGCCTCCACCCGGACACCGGCGAGGGCGTCGCCCGTGAACGAGTCGACAACCTGTCCTGCGATCGTATAGCGCAAGGGGGAGCTCCTTTAGAGGTTCGGTAAGGAGAGAGATGCCTCGTCGTTAGGTGATCCACGCGCCGTAGCAGCGGCGCCCGCTCTCGTCTTGGTACGAGATGCTTCGCGAATCAATGGCGCGACGAGAGGCATCCGCGTTACAGGAAGGATGCGGAGGGCTCAGAGATAGGGGGCGGAGACCTCGACGTCTTCGTGCAGTCGATGCTTCTGGTGCGGGAGCTCGCCGAGGTGGCGGTCGAAGACCTCCCGAGGTCGGGGTGAGGGGTACCATGTCGGCTCCGTCCCCCACGCAAAACGTCGGCGCCACCTGGAAGTTCACGACGTTTCACTGCCGCCCCGACCAGCGCTTCAGCGGCATGGCCCGCCAGGTCGTCGACCGCTTCATGGTCTCCCTCGCCTCCTGATCGGGCTCCGCGTTTCAGGGCTCGGCAGCCGGAGGGTCGTCCGCCACGAGAGATCCCCGGCTCTGCGGGCCTCGTCGTAGCATCCTCGGATGCCGCGCCGACCGGTGATCTCGGGCGGGACGGGCGCCGTCCCCCGGCTCCAGCTCCTCGCCGCCGCCCTGCTGTTCTCGACCGGCGGGGCGGCGATCAAGGCGGTCTCGCTGACCGCCTGGCAGGTGGCGAGCTTCCGGTCGGGGATCGCGGCGGTGGCGCTCCTGGCGCTGCTGCCCGGGGCGCGGCGGGCGATGCGGCGGCGGTGGGGGTGGCCGCTCGTCGCGGTCGGTGTGGCGCACGGGGTGACGATGCTCGCGTTCGTCCTCGGCAACAAGCTGACGACGGCGGCGAACACGATCTTCCTCCAGTCGACGGCGCCGCTGTGGGTGCTGCTGCTCGCGCCGTGGCTGCTCCGCGAGACGGTGCGGCGGCGCGATCTCGCGTACATGACGGCGCTGGCCGCCGGGATGGCGATGTTCTTCGTCGGCCAGCGGGCGCCCGACGCGCTGGCGCCGGACCCGCTGGCCGGTAACGTCGTCGCCGCGTTCTCGGGGCTGACCTGGGCGCTGACGCTGCTCGGCTTGCGCTGGATCGGGCGCGACGAGGCGGGCGGGGGCGGAGACCTGGGCGCGCTCGCGGTCGTGCTCGGCAACGCGGTCGCCTTCCTCGCCGCCCTGCCGCCCGCCCTGGCGGACCGCGCGGCGCTGGCCGCCGCCGACGGGGCAGACTGGGCGCTGGTCGCCTTCCTCGGCGTCGTCCAGATCGCGGTCGCCTACGCCCTGCTCACCCGCGGCATCCGTCGGGTCGGCGCCTTCGAGGCCTCGCTCCTCCTGCTCGTCGAGCCGGTCCTCAACCCGATATGGGCCTGGCTCGTCCACGGCGAGCGGCCGGGGCCGTGGGGCCTCGCCGGCGGCGCGGTGATCCTCGGCGCGACGCTGGCCAAGACGGCGTACGATGTCCGGCGGGCGCGCCGGGCGCGGGCTCCGGCCTGAGGGCGGCCGAAGGACCCGGACCCTCGCCGCTCAGGCCGCCTGTTTCGGCTTGGACGGCGGTGGGTCCTCGGCGTCGCCCTCGTCGGGCTCGGCCTCGTCCGCTCCTTCGCCCTGGCCCTCGGCCGGCTCGGCCATCGGCTCCTCGGGGATCTCGAGGTCGAGCTCCGCCGGGCCGACGCCGTCGAGGGCGGCGAGGACGCGCTCGTCGACGTCGTAGAGGTCGTGGCGGAAGTTGGCCTGGTTCTCCTCGTCGACGAAGACGGTCCAGTAGAGGATGTGGACGGGGATCTTCCGGGGGAGCTGGACGTTCTCGGTCTCGGGGCTCGCCATCCGCCGGCGGATGGCGCCCTCGTCCTCGCCGAGGACGTAGGAGGCGAGCCAGACCGGGTCCTCGACGCGGATGCAGCCGTGGGAGAGGTTGCGGTCGGTCTGGGCGAAGAGGTGGCGGGCGTTCGTGTCGTGGAGGTAGATGTTGAACTCGTTGGGGAACATGAACTTGACCCGGCCGAGCGGGTTCGTGGGGCCGGGGAGCTGGCGGATGCGGACCTCGGAGGAGTCGCTGCCGGCGCCGGCCGCGACCTCCGGACCGGCCAGCCACGGGTCGAGCACCTCGGCGTCGTCGGACCAGCCGCGGACGAGCTGCATGTCGTTCTGCGCGAGGTGGTAGGGGTTGGCTGCGAGCTGCGGCAGGATCTCCTCGCGCGCGATCGACGAGGGCACGTTCCAGGTCGGGTTGAAGACGAGGTAGGCCATCTCCTCGGAGAAGACCGGGGTCGCGTTGTACTCGTCGCCGACGACGATCCGCATGACCTTGATCGGCTCGCCGTCCTCGACCACCGTCAGCTCGTAGCGGGGGACGTTGACCAGGACGTAGCGGCTGCCGAGCTCCTCGGGCAGCCAGCGCCAGCGCTCGAGGTTCGCCTCCATCTGGCGGACGCGCTCCTCGGCCGGGACGTTGAGGGCGCCGAGGAGCTCGGGGCCGGCGACGCCGTCGGGCTCGAGGCCGTAGCGCTGCTGGTAGCTGCCCACCGCCGCCGCGAGGTCGTCGTCGTAGGTCGCCCCGGCCTCGCCTTCGCCGGCGGATTCGAGGTCGCCGGTGGCCGCGAGCCGCTTCCGCAGGGCGGCGACCCGCGGGCCGGTGTCGCCTTTCTTCAGGGCCGGCCCGTCGGGGATCGGCTGCCAGCCGCCCGCCTCGACCAGCCGGCGGTAGCGCTGGCGGAGCTCGGCGAGCTGGCGGTAGCCGGCGTGCGGCGGCTCGAGCGCCCGCAGGCTGCCGCGCACCCCGCGGTCGTCGATCGCCCGCTGGAGGGTGGCGGCGAGGTCGAGCTCGCGCGGGGTGATGTGCCAAGAGATCCCGGCGTCCTCCGGGCGGATGCGGCCGTTGCCGATGTGCGAAGCGAGCGTCAGGAAGGCGAAGGTCAGATCGGCGTCGAGGGCGGCGGCGCGGCGCGCGCGCTCGGCGTCGTCGTCCCGCCGCTCGCGGAAGGCCTCGATCGAGGCCGCGAGCGCCTCGGTGCGATAGTCGGCCGGGTCGAGCCCCTGCTCGCCGGCGGCGGAGAGGGTCTCGAGCAGCTCCTCGCCCGCCTCGGACACCCCCCGGCGCTCGACCCACGCCGGGGCGTAGGAGCGCTGGGCGTAGAAGCGCGCCATCGCCGAGAGGGTCGCGTCGTCCCCGTCCTGCGGGACGTCGGCGAGCGCCGGGCGGAGGTAGCCGGCGGCCTCGGCGGCGAAGTCCTCGTCGCCCGGGCCGCAGCCGGCGGCGGCGAGCAGGAGGGCGGCGCAGAGCGCGGCGGCGGACGCGACACGGCTCGGGGTCGACGGCATGCCCTCGCTGGGGGCAAGGGGCGTGCCAGTCTGCGCCGTGCCGCGGGGTGACGCTCCCGGATGACTGCCGACGCCGCCGGCGGCCCGTCCTGCCGCGCCCCGGAGCCGTGGGCGCCCGCCGGCCGGCGCCGGTCAGCCCGCGCCCACCGCCTTCCGCATCGTCGCGGTGACCGATTGGCGGACCTCGTCGAACCCCTCCCAGGGGTCCGCGTTCAGCGACGCGAGGCGGCGGCCGAGGTTGCCGACGTCGTAGCCGTCCGGCCGCACGCGGCCGAGCTCGTCCCAGCGCACCGGCGCCGAGACCGTCGCGCCGGGCCTGGCGCGGGTCGAATAGGCGGCGACGAAGGTCGCGCCGCGCCCGTTGCGCAGGTAGTCGATGTACACCTTCCCCTTGCGCCTGGCCTTCGACATGTTGTCGGTGTAGTGGCCGGGGGCGTCGCGCACCATCGACCCGGCGACGCCGCGGGCGAAGCCCTTGAGGTCGTCCCAGCCGACCCGCCGCTCGATCGGTGCGACGACGTGCAGGCCCTTGCCGCCGGTCGTCTTGACGAAGCTCTCGAGCCCGAGCCCGGCGAGCCGGTCGCGCACCTCGACCGCGGCCTCGACGATGCGCTCCCAGCCGAGGCCCTCCTCCGGGTCGAGGTCGAAGACCAGCCGGTCCGGCCGCTCGATCCGGTCGTGCCGCGCCCCCCAGGTGTGGAGCTCGAGCACCCCCATCTGGACCATCGCGACGAGCCCCTCGACGGAGTCGACCATCCCGTAGATCTCCGGGCCGTCCTTCTCCGGCACCTCGATCCGCACCACGGCGTCGGGGAAGTGCTCGTCGACGTGCCGCTGGTAGAAGCAGTGCCGCGCGCTCCCCTTGGGGCAGCGGACGAGAGACAGGGGCCGGCCGGCGAGGTGGGGGAGGATGCGCTCGGCGACCGCCTCGTAGTAGTGGGCGAGGTCGCGCTTCGTCGCCCCCTGGTCGGGGTAGACGACGCGGTCCGGGTGAGTGAGCCGGACGCCGGCGACCTCGACCGGCCCGCCGCCGGTCTTCCGCTTCCTCGGTCCACTCGGTGAAGGCGACCCCTTGGCCATCGCGGACGCAGGGAGCAAGACGTGTGCCCCTCGTGCCTCGCCCGCGCCGGCGTGTGCGACACTGCCGGGCGCCGATGGACGCCGCGACCCTCGAGGGCCTGCTCCAGCTCGTCGCCTATGCGGTCACCTGGCTCGGGGCCGGGGCGGTGCTGCTGCCGGCGGCGCTGGCGATCCTGTGGACGGCGGACCGGGCCGGGGGGCGGCTGCTCCTCGTCGCGCTCGGGGTCTCCTACGCGGTGAACCACCTGCTCAAGGATCTGCTCGGGCTGCCGCGGCCGTTCGAGCTCGACCCCGGCCTGGCGCTCGAGGCGGCGCGCGCCACCGCCCACGGCTCGTCGTGGCCGAGCGGCCATGCCCAGGCGGCGACGGTGTTCTGGCTGCTCCTGGCCCTCCGTGTCCGGCGGGCCGGGGTCCGGGGCGGCGCGGTCTGGGGAGTCGCGGCCGCCGCGATCGCGCTCGTCGCCGCGTCCCGGGTCGTCCTCGGCGTCCACTTCGTGGTCGACGTCGCCGGCGGGGTCCTCGTCGGCGGGGCCCTCGCCGCGCTCGCCGCCCGGCTGCCGGCGGAGCGTCCGGCGGGCTGGGTGCGCGGTGCGTGCGTGGCCGCGGGCTTCGGCGCCGCTCTCGCCGGCCCACGGTACGGGCTGCCGCTCGGCATCGCGGCCGGTGCCTTCCTCGCCCGCCCGCCGCGGGCGATCCCCGGCCGCGGCCGGCGGACGTTGCTCGTCGCGGGCGGCCTCGGTGCGGCGGCGGCCGCGTACCTCCTGCTGGCGCCGCGGGTCGAGCAGCTCGCTGCCGGCGGGGTCGCGCTGCCGGCCTGGCAGGGCTATCTCGCCGTCGCCGCCCTGACCTGGCTCCTCGCCGAGGCCTGGCCGGCCCTGGCCGCCCGGTTGCCCCGAGGCCCCCGGCCGGCGCAGGGGAGCGCGGCGTGAGCGACGAGGGGCAGGTGCGGGTCGCGATCCGCCGCCACGCGGGCGGCGAGGCGCGCGACGACCGCGACGTCGTCGCGGCGGAGGAGCCGCTCGAGATCCGGCTGCGGGCGGGCGGGGAGGAGCGGCCGGTGGCGATCACCATGCGCACCCCCGGGGCGGACGAGGAGCTGGCGGCCGGATTCCTGTTCGCCGAGGGGGTGATCGGCGACCCGGCGGAGGTGGTCGCCGTCCATCGACCGTCCGCGGCGGTCCACGACGCCGCGGGTGTCGGCGGAGGAGGCGGCGGGGGAGAGAGCGACGAGAACCGGGTCGTCGTCGAGCTGGCCGCCGACCGGCTTCCCGACCTCGCCCGGCTCGAGCGGCACTTCGTGGCGACGAGCGCCTGCGGCGTGTGCGGCAAGGCCGGGCTCGACGCGCTGCTCGGCGCCGGCCGCCGGCCGCTGCCGCGCGGTCTGACGGTGTCCGCCGCCACCGTCGTCGCACTGCCTGCGGCCCTGCGCCGCGAGCAGGACCTCTTCCGCGCGACGGGCGGTCTCCACGCCGCCGCGCTCTTCACCGCCGCCGGCGAGCTCGTCGCCCTGCGCGAGGACGTCGGCCGGCACAACGCACTCGACAAGCTGCTCGGCGCGGCCTTCCTCGCCGGCCGCACGCCGCTCGCCGACTCCCTCGTCCTGGTCAGCGGCCGGTCGAGCTACGAGATCGTGCAGAAGTGCCTCGCCGCCGGCGTCCCGGTGGTCGCGTCGGTCTCGGCGCCGAGCAGCCTGGCGGTGGAGCTCGCGGAGGCGTTCCGGGTCACCCTGGTCGGCTTCCTCCGCGGCGACGGCTTCAACGTGTACGCGGCCGCGGAGCGGATCGTGCTGTAAGTCTTGCCCGGCCCCGGCCCCGGCCGCGCCCGGCAGGCCGCTCGTCGACCGGCCGCAAGCCGTTGACCCCCTGGGGCTTGGGCGGGCGTCCGTCCCGTGGCACAGAAGCTGCAATTTTCCGCGTCGAGCCGTTGCGCGGCCCGATCCCGCCGGCGGCCCGACATTCGAGTTTTCGACAGGTTCGAGAGGAACGAAGCGAGACCGACGGCGCGTAGCCCCCGGGCCCATCGCGCGAGGAGAGATCGACGACATGCGCAAGACCCTGACCCTCGGAATGGCCGTGATCGCCCTGCTCGCCCTGACCGTGGCCTGCAACACGACCCAGAGCGCGGGCGAGCAGATCGACGACGCCGTCATCGTCGGCAAGATCAAGACGAAGCTCGTGGCCGACCTGGACGTGGCCGCGACGAACATCGACGTCGACTCGACCGACGGCGTGGTGACCCTGACCGGCACCGTGGAGACCGACGAGGCGCGGCGCCAGGCCGAGATGATCGCCCGCAACACGAACCACGTCGTGCGCGTGATCAGCCGGATCCGCGTCGGGTAGGACGGACGAGACTCTCCAAGCCCCTCCGCAGCGGGGAGGCGTCCTGGTCCCCCCATTTTCCAGAGACGCCTCCCCCTCTTTTTCCACCGCCCTGACGAGGCACTCGAGATGACCCGGCTCCGACCCCAGACCCTGCTCCTGGCCCTGTGGCTCGTCGCCGGCGGCGCCGCGCTCGCCGGCTGCGAGGTCGAGCGGGCGGGCGGCGAGCGCGACGAGGCGGCCGAGACCGGGGCCGAGGTCGACGCGAGCGGCATGGACGAGCGCGAGGTCGCCGGCGAGGAGGGCGAGACCCGGGTCGTCCTCGAGGGCGAGCGGATCGAGGAGGGGGCAGAGCGGGCCGGCGAGCGGGTGGAGGAGGGCGCGCGGCGGGCCGGCGAGAACCTCGAGGAGGGGGCGCGGCAGGTCGGCGAGGCGCTCGACCGCGGCGCCCGCGAGCTCGGCCGGCGCGCCAAGCCGGTGCTCGACGACGCCGCGATCACCGCCAAGGTCAAGGCGCGGCTGACCGCCGACCCCGACGTCAACCCGCTGCACGTCGACGTCGACACGATCGAGGGCCGCGTCACCCTGAACGGCATCGTCGCCACCCGCGCCCAGCGCGACGAGGCCGAGAAGCTCGCGCGCGGTACCGAGGGGGTGGTCGAGGTCGTCAACCTCCTGCGCGTCCGCGGCGAGGCGCCCCCCATCGACGCCCCGGCCCCGGGCGGACCGTCGCCGCCCTCGGAGTAGCCGCCGGTCGCACCCCGGGCGGGGCGGCGGCCGGGCGGATAGAATCCGTGCATGGCCACCGCCCTCGACCTCGAACAGCGCTCCGACCGCGCCCGCCGCCTCCTCGACGAGCGCCGCGGCGCCCGGCGCGGCAAACCGGAGCGCTCGCTGCTCACCCTCGCCGACCTCTCGCGCGACGAGTTCGCCGGGCTCCTCGCCGGCGGCCTCGACGTCAAGCGGAGCCCGGCGAAGTACGCGCGCGCGCTCGCCGGCAGGTCGGTCGGTCTGCTCTTCCAGAAGACCTCCACCCGCACCCGGGTGTCGTTCGAGATCGGGGTCGGCGAGATGGGCGGCCAGCCGCTCTACCTCGACTGGCGGAGCTCGAACTTCACCCTCGCCGACCTCGAGGACGAGATCCGGGTCCTGTCGCGCTACGTCGACCTGGTGATGGCGCGGGTCTACGACCACGCCGACCTGGTGCTGATGCGCGAGCACAGCGAGGTGCCGATCATCAACGGTCTGTGCAACCTCTACCACCCGTGCCAGGGTCTCGCCGACTACATGACGATCCAGGAGTACTTCGGCGAGCTCGCCGGGCTGCGCATCGCCTACGTCGGCGACGGCAACAACGTCTGCCACACGCTGATGATCGGCGCCGGCAAGGCGGGGATGGAGATCGCGGTCGCCTACCCGCCCGGCTACTCGCCGGACGCGGCGATCGTCAGCCGGGTGCGCGAGGAGGGCGGCCGCGTGCGGCTGACCCACGACCCGGCCGAGGCGGTCGCGGGCGCCGACGTGGTCTACACCGACACCTGGATCTCGATGGGCGACGAGGCGCAGCGCGAGACCCGGCTCAAGGCGTTCGCCGGCTACCAGGTCGACGCCGAGCTCCTCGCCCGGGCGGCCGACCACGCCCTGGTCATGCACTGTCTGCCGGCCCACCGCGGGTACGAGATCAGCTCCGAGGCGCTCGACAGCCAGGGTAGCGTCATCTACGACCAGGCCGAGAACCGCAAGCACGCGCAGAAGTACCTGATGGCCTGGATCCTCGAGGCGGTGCCGGGCGTCTGAGCCGGGCGGGGGCCGGAACCCGGCACGCGGTTCGCTCGTAGGGTCGGGCGTGGCGTAGGCAGCACCCTCAACGGAAGGAAAGGAGAGGCGGTCCATGGCACTCGAGAGATCGCGTAGCAACCGCATGATCGCGGGCGTGTGCGGCGGCATCGCGAAGAGCTTCAACCTGGACCCGACCGTGGTCCGCATCCTCTTCGTCATCATCTCCATCTTCTCCGCGGCCTTCCCCGGGATCATCGTCTACGTGATCCTGTGGATCGTGGTGCCGGAGGAGGGGGCGACGCCCCCGCCGCCCGCCGCACCGCCGCCGACGACGAGCTGAGGCGGGGCGGAGCGTGAGGGGTCGAGGGGGGCCGGTCCGGGAACGGATCGGCCGGTTGGCGTGTCTGATCTAGGCGAGGGACAGCGCACGTTGGGGGACTGCGCGATGGTGAGAGCGAAACGGACACTTCCGACCCTGGCCGTGCTGCTGGCGGTCGCCTGCGCCGTGGATCGAGCGTCCGCGCGCTGCTCGCCGCGCTCCAGTGGCTTGCCGACGCCGCGATCGTCCTGGTGGTCGCGGTCCTGCCGGTGCTGCTGATCCTTGCGGTGGCGCTGTGGCTTCTGCTCCGGCTGCTGATGAGGGTCCGCGCACGGCGGCGTGCCGGTAGCTCGGCCGGGGGTAACGATCAGGCTCCGGATTGAGCCGGCCGGGCGGGCCCCTTTGCCGGTTAGTTCTTACGTCCCCATCAGTCGTTCCCGCCGCCGGCGCGGCGGAGGATCTCGCCGAGGATGGCGGCGCCGAGGCTCTCGGCGGCGCGGCGGGCACCGGTCTCGACCTCGGCGGGCACGCGGCGGCCGGCCGAGGGCTCGGGCGCCGGTGCGCGCGGCGGGATCGAGGCGGTCTGAACCGGCGGGGGCGAGCCGCCGCCGTTGCGGAGCAGCGGGTAGGGGTTGATCGCCCCGCCCGGGCCGTAGATCCCGTAGTGGAGGTGGGTGGGGGTGGAGCGGGCGTTGCCCGAGTTGCCGACGTAGCCGAGCACGGTGCCGGGCGTGACCCACTGCCCCTGGCGGATCGGCCCCCACCGCTCGAGGTGGGCGTAGTAGTGGCGCCATCCGGCCGGTCCCTCGACCGAAACGGTGGTCCCGCCGAGACCGCCGTTGCCGAGCCGCGTGACGTACCCCTCGGTGGCCGCCAGGACCGGCGTGTTCCGCGAGGCGAAGATGTCGATCCCCTCGTGCCTCCGGCCGCCGCTCCGCGCCGCCCCGAAGGTGTCGGAGAGTTGCGACGGCCGCACTCCCTGCACCGGTACCGGCAGCGAGCGCGGCGGCGGCATCCGCCGCATGTCGGTCGACCGGGACGGAGGCAGGGACGTCCTGGGCGTGGTGGGAGCGACGGAGACGCACGCGCCCGCGAGGGCGAGGAACGGCAGCAGCCGGACCGCGGGGTGCCGCAGGTACGGCCGGCGCCCGGCAGGTCCACGAGAGGCGAATCGAGTCATGGCATGTCCCCAAACAAGGACGAACACTCGTTTGATTCCGGTTTTGGGACGATCGGCCTCTGACGGACCCGCTATAATGGACCCCGTGATAGCCTCGTTCCGGGACCGTGGCTCGGAGGACATCTTCGACGGAGTCGACTCGCGAGCGGCGAGGAAGGCGTGTCCGCAGGAGATCTGGACGGTCGCTCGCCGCAAGCTCGACCAGATCCACCGAGTGAGCGAGTTGCGCGACCTGGCGGTTCCGCCGGGGAACCGATTGGAGCGGCTCCGGCGGGACCGTGTAGGACAGCACAGCGTCCGGATCAACGACCAGTACCGCATCTGCTTCCGATGGGAGACCGGAAATGCCCATGACGTCGAGATCACCGACTACCACTGATCGGTCGGCCGGGGAGCGGCGGCTGCCCGCCCACCGGCCCCCGACTCACCCTGGGGAGATGTTGCTCGAGGAGTTCCTACGTCCGTTGGGGATCAGCCAGTCGGCGTTCGCCGTACGGCTGGGCGTCTCGTACCCGCGGCTCAACGAGATCGTGCGCGGCAAGCGGTCGGTGACGACCGACACGGCACTGCGCCTGGAGCGGGTGCTGGGAATGTCGGCCGGCTTCTGGCTGGGGCTGCAGACCGACTGGGACCTGTGGCACGCGATGCGGGGAGAGGCGGCCGAAAAGATCGCCGAGCTGGAGCGGTTGTCGCCGTCTGCCTGAGGCTGAGCCGGCTATCGCTCCGCCTCACCTGAAGTCGTGGCTCGGGGTCGCCGCGACCTCCTGCCGGGCGATCTCGGACAGGGGCCAGAAGCGCTCGGCCTTCACCGACAGGGTCCCGTCGCGCTTCTGGAGGATCCCCTCGACGATCAGGCCGCTCGAGCCGATCAGGAGCCGCCGATTCTCCGCGAGCAGGTCGGGGGAGACGATCGCCTGGGCCATGCCGGTCTCGTCCTCGAGGGTCATGAACAGCAGGCCCCTGGCGGTGCCGGGGCGCTGGCGGACCACGACCGAGCCGGCCATCGTGATCCGGGTGCCGTTCGGGCGGCGGGGGAGCTCGGCGGTGGGGACGACGCCGCGGGCGGCGAGGGCGGGGCGGAGGTAGCGGACCGGGTGGGGGCCGGCGGAGAGCCCGGTGTGGGCATAGTCGGCGAGGGTCTCGTCGAGGGAGCTCATCTCGGGCAGGGGGGAGGGGCTCTCGTCGGGGAGGTGGGCCAGGAGCGGGCCGGCGGGGCGGCCGGCGCGGGCGACCTGCCAGAGGGCGGCGCGGCGGGTCAGCCCGCAAGTCTCACCACGCTTCTGCTGCGCCGGCGAATCTGCCCCCGTCTGCTGCGTCGTCGGGCGGTCGCCGTCCTCGACGTACTTCGAGTACGCCTGCGGCGGCTCCCCGCCCGACGCCTTGCATCCACGGGCATCCTCACCGGCTCGCGACGAACCGTGGTGAGACCTGCGGGCTCCGAACGGGGCGAGGGCGCCGGCGGCGGCGAGGGCGGCGAGCTCGGCGTCGCGCAGGGCGGTGCGGCGGGCGAGGTCGTCGACGTCGGCGAAGGGGGCGCGGGCCGCCTCGCGCTCGATCGCCTGGGCGGCGGCGGCCCGGAGCCCCTTGACGAACTTCAGACCGAGGCGGCAGGCGCCGGCGGGCTGCGGAGATCCTTCGGCTCGCCGCGCGCGCTCGCGGGGGTCGGGCGCCGCGTCGGTCTCCGCTTCTTCCCAGCGGCACGTCACCCCCGAGCGGCCGACCTCGATCGGGCGGACCTCGACGCCGGAGCGCTGGGCGTCCTTGACCAGGGTGGCGGGGTGGTAGAAGCCCATCGGCCAGGCGTTGAGCAGGGCGACGAGGAAGGCGGTGGGGTGGTGGGCCTTGAGGTAGGCGCTGGCGTAGGCGATCAGGGCGAAGCTCGCGGCGTGCGACTCGGGGAAGCCGTAGAGGGCGAAGGAGCGGATCGCCTGGACGATCTCGTCGCGGGCCGCCTCGCCGACGCCGCGCTCGGCCATCCCGCGGCGTAGCTTGTCCTCCATCGCGTTCATCTGCTCGAGCGAGCGCTTCGAGCCCATCGCCCGGCGCAGCGATTCGGCCTCGCCGCCGGTGAAGCCGGCCGCCTCCATCGCGATGCGCAGGATCTGCTCCTGGAAGAGGACGACGCCCAGGGTGCGTTCGAGGATGGGCTCGAGGCAGGGGTGGGGGTAGGTGACCGCCTGGCGGCCGAGGCGGCGCTCGAAGTAGGGGTTGGCCATGCCGCCGGCGATCGGGCCGGGGCGGATGATCGCCACCTGGACGACGAGGTCGTAGAAGCGGCGCGGGGCGTTGCGCGGCAGCGACGCCATCTGGGCGCGGCTCTCGATCTGGAAGACGCCGACCGTGTCGGCGCGGCGGATCATCGCGTAGGTCTTCGGGTCGTCGGGCGGCAGGTGGGCGAGGTCGAGCGAGACGCCCTCCTTGTCGCGGACGAGCGGCACCGCCTCCTCGAGGACGTTGAGCATGCCGAGGCCCAAGAGGTCGACCTTGATGATCCCGAGGTCGGCGCAGTCGTCCTTGTCCCACTGGACGACCGAGCGCCCGGCCATCGCCGCGGGCTCGATCGGCACCAC
>Ga0299913_10001096_pt1 | contig 19222 bp, 17 predicted proteins | sample RVTome_9_FD_201360 | JGI IMG/M metagenome (GOLD analysis project Ga0299913, IMG submission 201360) | Soil microbial communities from uranium-contaminated site in the Upper Colorado River Basin, Wyoming, United States - RVT155D38 (version 2) ... | reverse complement strand
TTGAGGTGAAGGCCACTTCCTAATCGAGACGAGAGACGCGGCGAGGAGGTGAGCTGGGTGTGGGGTCGCCTCCCCGCCCGCTCTCGGTCACGATGAGGGGGGACGACCCCCCTCAAACCCCCCGCCCCAGGCCAGGTTCCCGCCACCGCTCTGAACCAGGGCCACTGGCAGCCCTGCCCAGACGACCCTCCTCAAACCCCCCGCCCGAGGCCAGAGGCCGCGGCCGCTCTGAACCGGGGCCGCTGACAGTCCTGCCCAGACGACTCTCATTGTGAGGGGGGACGACCCCCCTCAAACCCCCCGCCCAGGGCCAGGGGGCCGCGGCCGCTCTGAACCGGGGCCACTGGCAGCCCTGCCCAGACGACTCTCATTGTGAGGGGGGACGACCCCCCTCAAACCCCCCGCCCAGGGCCAGGGGGCCGCGGCCGCTCTGAACCGGGGCCACTGACAGTCCTGCCCAGACGACCCCCTAGAACTCCCCGTCCGGGGCTAGGGGGCCGCCACCGCTCTGAATCGGGGCCACTGGCGGTACTCGCCTAGGTCTTGCTGTGTCCCCTTTTCGGGCTGCTCTCGATGACGGCATCGCTACCCGGAAACACCAGCACCTCGTGGCCATCGTCCAACCAGCGAACCAGGAATGGAGGCTCTCCCTTCTTCCCATGGACTTCCAAGATCTCGGCATCTCTCTCGGCCTGCCCGACGTGGTGACTCTTGATCACCAAATGATCACCCGGCTTTGCCTTCACCGTCCACCTCCATCTCGTTTCCATCGAGCATGGGCGCGTCGACGCGCTCCCACCTAGGGGCGAAGGACCTGTTTGACCGGAGCATCCGTCACGACCCTGCCCCGGCCTGGCCCCCCTCATCGCCTCGAGTCTCGACCACGTTGTCGTCGGCGACCGGTGACCAGGGCGCGGCCAAGTGACCTTTGGCCCTGTCTTCGCGTCTCGCCGGGCTGTAACCACTGAGTAAGGACCCCTAGAGCCGAGGAAACGATGCCCCACCCCCGCATCCTCTTCGTCAGCACGTATCCACCGACACAGTGCGGGATAGCCACCTTCACCCGTTCGCTATTGCAGGCAATGGCCCAGGTGAGGGGGAGTGACCAAGGGCTGGGCGTCGCTCGGGTCCGGGGCGGCACCGACGACTCGACCTCGCTGGACCCTGAGCTCGTGGTCGAGGTCTCCAACCAATCACCCCTCTGGCCCGCACAGGTCGCCCGCGCCACGGTGGACTTCGACCTGGTCTGGGTCCAGCACGAGTTCGGGATCTTCGGACCGGGGCGGGGCGCCCGGCTGCTCGACCTGTGCGAGGCCCTGGAGAAGCCTGTCGTTTCCACACTTCACACGGTGTTGCTCGAGCCGACTCGGATGGAGAGGGAGATCATCGAGGGGCTCTCCTCCCGATCCCAGTTTGTGGTCGTCATGTCGCAGGCAGCCCGGGAGAGGCTGCTCAGCACGCATGAGGTCGATCCGGGGAAGGTCTCCGTCATCCAGCACGGCGCACACGTGTATCGGCGGATCGGGTGCCACGACAGGGACCGACACCTCACTGTGGCCACCTGGGGTCTGCTCGGGCCGGGCAAGGGAATCGAATGGGGAATCAGGGCCTTGACCCACCTCACCCACCTCCGGCCACTCCGATACCACATCCAAGGGGCTACCCACCCCAACGTGTTGGCCACCGAGGGTGAGGCCTACCGCCACTATCTGCAGGCTCTGGCGTCGGATTTGGGTGTGAGCGACATGTTGACCATGTCCGCGGCCTATCTGCCCTCCGACCGGCTGGCGGAGATGATGGAAGCCATCGATGTCGTCCTCCTCCCCTACGACTCCAGGCTCCAGGTCACCTCGGGCGTCCTGGTGGAGGCATTGGCGGCGGGTCTGCCCGTGGTCGCAACGGCGTTCCCACACGCCATCGAGTTGCTCTCGGAAGGTGCGGGACGAGTCGTTCCCCACCGGAACCCGAAGGCGATGGCGACGGCGCTGGAGAGCTTGCTCACCCGTCCGCGCGCGATGCGAGCAGCGGCGATGGCGGCACGCCGGATCGCTCCCGACCTGAGATGGTCGTCGGTGGCGCGACGGTACGAGCTGGCGGCCAATCAGGCCATCTCCGCCGCCTCCCACGCCGGCGTGGCGTGAGCGAGGCCAAGCAGCGAAAGGAGTAGATCGTGGATCGAAGGCATCCTCGCCACGGCCAGCTCTTCCGGCGCGAGTCCACCAATCCGATCCTGACCCCGGAGGACTGGCCCTACACCGTCAATGCCGTCTTCAACCCGGGCGCCACACTCGGCCCCGACGGGGAGACGATTCTGCTGGTTCGGGTCGAGGACCGCTCCGGCGTCTCCCATCTCACCGTCGCTCGCAGCTCGGACGGGGTCACCGGGTGGCACATCGAGGACCACCCACTGATAGCCCCGATGCGTGGCCGCTACGAAGACCGGTGGGGGGCGGAAGATCCGCGGATCACCAGGATGGGCGAGGAGTACTTCATCTCCTACACCGGCTTCTCCCCAAGCGGCCCTCTCGTCATACTCGCCCGCACCCCGGATTTCCGGTCCTACGCGCTCTGCTCGGTGGTCGCACCCCCCGAAGACAAGGATGCCGGTCTATTCGACAGACGCTTCGGAGGCCGCCACGCCCTTCTCCACCGACCCGTCTCCTCCGGGGTGCATGGCGAAGCCCCCAACATCTGGCTCTCTTTCAGCCCCGACCTGGTCCACTGGGGTGATCACCGGATCGTGATCGAGCCCAGGCGAACCGGCAGCTGGGACCGGGAGAAGGTCGGGCTGGGCCCTCCTCCTCTCGAGACAGCGTCGGGATGGCTGGTCCTGTTTCATGGGGTCAAGGCGACCGCGGCCGGCTCCTTGTACCGGGCCGGGCTCGCCCTCCTCGACCTCGAAGAGCCCAGCATCGTCTTGGGTCGAAGTGATGAGTGGGTGTTCGGCCCCGAAGCGCCCTACGAGCTCCAAGGAGACGTGCCCGGCGTGGTCTTCCCCACGGGATGGGTGGCGCAAGAAGACGGCCGGGTGCGTGTCTACTACGGGGCGGCAGATACGACGGTGGCCGTAGCCTTCGCCTGGATCGACGAGTTGGTCGACTTCGCCTACTCGCACTGTGTGTGTGGCACCTTCCATCCGGGACGACGCTGCCCTTTGGGCGGGGCAGACCCGGCCCGCGCCGCGGAGGAGAGGCCCGATGCGCTCGGCTTGCGCCAGATGGAAGGCCAGGGCACCTCTGCTTCCGGTGGACAGGACCCCGGTTGAGAGGCGAGCCACCGCCAACCACTGGCAGAATCGACGACATGGCCTACCGGGTGCTCTCACACACCGCCGACACCGGGATCGAGGCAACCGGCCATACACTGGCCGAGCTGATCGAGGTGCTCTCCCAGGGGATGTTCGAGCTGATGGCCCGATCCGACGTCTCTTCCGACCGGCGGTGGCTGACATTGAGGGTCGACGCCCCCACCATCGAGGATCTGGTCGTGGACATCCTGTCCGAGCTGCTCTTTCGATCCGAGACCGAAGATCTCCTCTTCTGCGAGTTCCGGGTGACCCTGGAACCGGGTGTGCCGGCGGCGACGGTGGAGGCGGTGGGAGTCCCCATCCACGAGGGCGAGCCGACCGGCCCGCCGATCAAAGCCGTGACCTACCACGACCTGGTCGTCGAGCAGCAGGAGAGCCAGTGGTATGGCCGGGTCTACTTCGATGTCTGACATTCGACCCTGGGTTGTTGTCCCGCAATCAGGCAGAGTGAGATCGTGGAGTACCGACGCATCTCAGAGATGACCTGGGAGATCCCCGCCACCGGCGGCATGGCCGTGCCCGGGATCATCTTCGCTTCGGAGGCGCTGATGGCGCTGGTCCGGGAAGAGCGGGCGGCTGAGCAGGTGTGCAACGTGGCATATCTCCCCGGGATCACGAAGGCGGCCTTTGCCATGCCCGACATTCATTGGGGGTACGGCTTCCCCATCGGAGGCGTGGCGGCCACCGACGTGGCCGCTGGAGGCGTCGTCTCCCCTGGCGGCGTCGGCTTCGACATCTGTTGTGGGGTGCGGCTACTCGCCTCCAACTTCACCGAGGACGACTTCGAAGCGCATCGTGAAGCGATCATGGGACAGCTCGACCGGCGGATTCCGCGCGGGATTGGCCGGGGATCGATCGCTCCGGCCGGTCTCGTCCCCGGGGTCCTCTCGCGAGGAGCCGCCGCCGCGTTGGAGGCCGGTTACGGCTGGCCCGGCGACCTGGAACGATGCGAGGAGCAAGGAGTTTCGGGCGGCGCCGACCCTTCCGCGGTGAGCGAGCATGCCGTCACCCGGGGGCGCGCCCAGCTGGGCTCGCTCGGAGCCGGGAACCACTTTCTCGAGATACAGGTGGTCGATCGGCTCGTCGATCCAGCGGCGGCCGGGCTCTTCGGCCTCGCCGAGGGGATGCTCGTAGTGATGTTGCATTGCGGCTCACGCGGGCTGGGTCACCAGACCTGCACCGACCAGCTTCGGCTGATGGGGGCGGCGATGAGCCGACACCGGATATCCGTTCCCGACCGTCAGCTGGCATGTGTGCCGGTTGAGTCCGGCGAGGGCCGGGAGTATCTGGCGGCGATGGCCACCTCGGCCAACTTTGCCTGGGCCAATCGTCACGTCCTCGCCCATGCCGCTCGGGAGGCGTTCGCCGAAGCCCTGGGCATCACCGTCGAGGAGACCGGGATGGATCTGGTCTACGACGTGGCCCACAACCTGGCCAAGATCGAGACACACAGGGTGGACGGTCGAGAAGTCGAGCTCTGCGTCCACCGCAAGGGGGCGACCCGGGCCTTCGGCCCCGGGCACCCCGAGCTGCCCGAGGAGATCCGGTCTGGCGGTCAGCCGGTCCTGGTGCCCGGATCCATGGGCACCGCCTCCTGGGTTCTCCGTGGGGTGACGGACAACCCGGCTTTCTCCTCCGCGGCTCACGGTGCGGGGCGGGTGATGAGCCGCAAGAAGGCGAAGCAGCGCCAGTCGGGGCGCATGGTGCGTGACCATCTCGAGACGGCGGGCATATCGGTCCGACCGGGATCGGTGGCGTTGCTCTCCGAGGAGGCGCCGTATGCCTACAAGGACGTAGACGAGGTAGCCGATGTGTGCGCCGGGACCGGCCTCGCCGCCAAGGTGGCGCGTCTCCGTCCGGTAGGGGTGGTCAAAGGCTGAAGGTGCCCCGAGTCACGGCTGGTCGGCCCGGCGCAGAAGAAGACGTCTCACCGCCCGCTTCCTGACCTCGATCGACTCGAGGATCCACCCCTCCACCTCGACCGCGTCGCCGGGACGCTTGGGGATGCGTCCCAGCCGATCGACGAACAATCCGGCAACGGTCGTGTAGTCGCCTTCCGGCAGATAGACGTCGATGTCTTCCAGGTCGTGGATGGGGAAGTTGCCGTTCAACATGATCGAACCGTCAGGGAACCTCTCGACGGCCTTGACGTCACGGTCCGCCTCGTCGTAGATCTCCCCCACCAGCTCCTCGACGAGGTCTTCCACGGTCACTATCCCTTCGACCCCGCCATGCTCGTCGACCACCAACGCGAGCTGCTCACGTTCGCTCTGCATTCGCCGCAGGGCGTCGATGACCAGGAGCGACTCGGGTAAGAACACCGCCGGTCGAGCCACCTCCTCCAATGACCGGTCGGGATGGGCGACCAGGTCGCGCAGCGAGACCACACCCACGACGTCGTCGAGGTCGCCCCGGATCACCGGGGCCCGTGAGTAGCCATGTTCTATGAGGCGACCTGCCGCCGCTTCGCCCGAGTCATCGGCACCAAGAGAGAAGACCCGGCTGCGGGGCACCAGCACCTGCCGGATCAGCCGGTCCCCGATCTCGAAGGCACCGGAGATGATCCTCCGTTGTTCCTTGCTGAAGGTGGTCTGGCTCGCCACGAGGTCGGCCAACTCCTGTTCTGTCACCTCCACGCGATGACGTCCAGGATCGCCGCCCAAGAGACGGACGATCAGGTCGGTGCTGACCCCGAGCAGCCAAACCGCCGGACGCGCCACCCGGGCGAGCCAGGCCAACGGTCTGGCGGCCAGGATTCCCCAACGCTCCGGGCTCTGCATCGCCATGCGCTTCGGGACCAGCTCCCCGAGAACCAGCGTCAGAAAGGTGAGCAGCAAGGTCACCAACAGGATCGCAACGGGTCTCGCGCCCCCTCCCAGGAACTCCAAGGGCTCGACCAACGGCTCGGCGAGCGAGACCGCCGCCACCGCAGAGGCGAGGAATCCAGCCAGCGTTATCCCCACCTGGATGGTGGCCAGGAAGCGGTTGGGGTCCCGGGCCAGGCCCGCCAGCTTGCGTCCGGTCTCGCTTCGGGCAGCCAGACGCGACAGCTGGCCGTCCCTCAGTGATATCAGGGCAATCTCACTGCCTGCGAACAGGCCATTGAGTAACACCAGGGCGGCGATCAGCCCCAGCTGGGGAAAAATCTCTTGCATGACAGAGTCCTTGGGCGGGTGTCTTGGTTGTAGCAGGCCGACCCGTCCCGAATGCTCACCCTTGGAGGTCGCGGTCTAAGTCGGGGTCCTGGTCAGCCCGAGCTCCTCGGAACGACGCACCCAGCGGGCGATGTCGCGCGGGGTGATGATTCCCAGGATCCGGCCCTCGTCGACGACCAGGACCCGATCGGCCTCCTGGTCGCGAAGACTCTCCATGACCTCGTCCATCGGCGTGTCGGCGGCCACCACGCAGGCCTCCTCCAAAGGAGTCGTGAGCGTCCAGACCTGGCGGATCTCCCATTGATCCCGCGGGAGCTGTCTGATCGCCCTCAGCGTGATCAGCCCGGCACGCTCCCCTTCCACTGGGAATGCGGAGTGGTCGTAGCGAAGGAAGTACTCGTCGACTGCCTGTGCGATGGACATGTCGGCCGGAATGGTGACCAGCTCCGGCGACATGATGTCCCGGGCCCGGACCTGGTTCAGTAACCGGCGGACGACGACTTCCTGGTCCGCCTGGGCAGCAGCCTGGTAGAGGAACCATCCGATGGCTGCCATCCATAGCCCGCCCAGATCGCCGGTGAAGACGGTGAACAGACCGAAGCCCGCCAGCAACCCCCCGACGATCTTCCCGCCGGTGGCAGCCCCCCTGGTAGCCCGGGCCGGGTTGCCGCTGGCTCGCCACAGGAACGCCCGCAACACCCGCCCGCCGTCGAGGGGATACCCCGGAAGGAGGTTGAATGCCCCGAGTGCCAGGTTGACCCAGCCCAGGTAGCCACATGCGTAGCTGATGGGATCCGACAGCGCCTCTCCGGTCAGGTTCACCAGCGCCCACATGAAACCGGCGATGACGACGCTGGTCAGGGGACCGACCACTGCCACCAGGAACTCGTCGCGTGGTTGACGCGCCTCCATGCGTGTCTTGGTCACTCCGCCGAAGAGAAAGAGTGTGATCCCCTCAACGGGGATGCCGAGACGGCGGGCCATCACGGAATGGCTCAGCTCATGAACCAGGACGGATGCGAAGAAGATCGCGGCCGTGCCCGCGGCGAGGGCAGCCCGCCCCGCCCCCGAGAGCTGGGGAAAGCGGACGGTGAACTGGGCGAAGAAAGACCACCCGACCAGGAAGGCCAACACCAGCCAGGAGGCATCGACCCGGATCTCGATACCGAGGATACGTCCGATCCGAAAGTCGTTTCCCAACAAGCCTCCGTCACTGGCCGCGGGCGAGCCCGCAGCGCTCAGGCTACAGGCGTCACCTCGGAACGATGCAGGCACGCCCCTGGGCACTCAGTCGAGGTGACTTGGTGCCCTACCAGCCCCATCCGCGATGAGCTACCCATGAATGTGACGAGGAGGCCACATGACCACGGGTAGCCCAGGATCGACCGATGTGATCGCCGAGGAGCAGCAGGCTCTGGTTCCTCATTGCCCGCACTGCAACGGAGTCTTGAACATTATCCACATCAGGATGCTGGACGTCGTCGGCAGTCGGACGACCAGGTTCGGGAAGCGGTACCTCTATGCCTGTCCCAGTTGCAACAAGCTGCTCGGGATCACACATCGCAAGGGTTTCTGGATGGGTTGACCGGACTCAGATGACGGCAGCGACCCCGGCCGATCGCGCTAGGCCGTTGGTTTCCGCACGGAGTCGCTCGGCATCGGCAACCACACTCGCGGTGTGGAGCACGGTGTCGGGATTGAGGCTGATCGAGTCGATTCCGAATTCGACCAGACGGCGCGCCACATCGGGAAAGTCCGAAGGTGCCTGGCCGCAGATCCCGACGTGCCGGTGGTGGCGATGGGCCCCGGTCACTGCCTGTCGGATCATCTCCATGACGCCGGCGTCGCGCTCGTCGAAGTCGAAAGCCACCATCTCGGAGTCACGATCCACCCCGAGCACCAACTGGGTGAGGTCGTTGGAGCCGATGGAAAAGCCGTCGAAGATCTCGGCGAAGGCGTCGACCTGGACCACGTTGTTGGGTATCTCACACATGACGTAGACCTCGAGGCCGTTCTCCCCTCGTCGCAACCTGTTTTCGGCCATGACCTCGAGCACCCGCCGACCTTCCTCCACCCGGCGGCAGAACGGGATCATCAACTTGATGTTGGTGAGCCCCATCTCGTCACGGGCCCTTCGCATGGCGGCGCACTCGAGGGCGAATCCCTCCTCGTAAGCAGGGTGGCCATATCTGGATGCACCGCGAAACCCGATCATGGGATTGGCCTCGACCGGCTCGAATCCGCTGCCCCCGATCAGGCTGGCGTACTCGTTGGTCTTGAAGTCGGACATCCGGACGATGACCGGTCTCGGATAGAAAGCGGCGGCTATGGTCCCCACCCCTTCCGAGAGCCGCTCGACGAAGTACTCGGATCCATTGCGGTAGTCGCCGATCATCTCGAGGATCGTCTGGCGTTGGGCAGGATCCTCGACTCGATCGGGGTAGATGAGAGCCATCGGGTGGGCACGAATGGACTCCGAGATGATGAACTCCATCCGGGCCAGGCCGACTCCGCCGACCGGAAGGAACGAGGTCTGGAAGGCGAGGTCGGGGTTGCCCAGGTTGAGCATCAATTCGGTCTTCGTCTCGGGCACCTCGGTCAGGTCGAACTCGTCGATCTCGACCGGCACTTCGCCCCGGTAGACGTAACCCACCTCGCCCTCGGCGCACGACACCGTGACGATCGCCCCGTTCTCGAGGCTCTCGGTGCCGGTCTCGGTCCCCACCACTGCCGGGATGCCGAGCTCGCGGGCCACGATGGCGGCGTGACAGGTGCGCCCGCCCCGATTGGTCACGATCGCCGACGCGGTCTTCATGACCGGCTCCCAATCGGGTGTCGTGATGTCGGCGACGAGGACCTCGCCGGGACGGAACAGGGCCAGCTCCTTGGAGCCTTGTACCACGCGGACCGGCCCAAAGGCCACGGCGTCGCCCACCGCTCCCCCTTCGACCAGTGGCGGGGCGTCCGGATGAACCCGGTAGGTGCGCATCACCGCCGAGATCTTCTGCGAAGCAACGGTCTCGGGTCGAGCCTGGACCAAGTAGAGCTGCCCATCGAGACCATCCTTGGCCCATTCGATGTCCATGGGCATGGGATGACCTGCTCGTTTGCTGTAGTGACGCTCCACCTCGATGCCGTAGCCGGCCAGAGTGAGGACCTCGTCGTCGCCCAGGCAGAACCGACCACGATCGGCTTCAGGCGTGGGCAGATTGGCCGTGTTCTGTCCGCCTCGTCCCTGGGCGTAGATCATGCGCACCTGCTTGCGACCGAGCTTCCTCTTCAGGACGGTCCGATGACCGAGCTCGTAGGTGGGCTTGTGCACGTAGAACTCGTCGGGATCGACCGCCCCTTGCACCACGTTCTCTCCCAGACCGTAGGAACCGGTGATGAAGACCACGTCCCTGAAACCAGAATCGGTGTCCAGGGTGAAGAGAACACCGCTGGCGGCGAGATCGGAGCGCACCATCTTCATCACCCCGACCGAGAGGGCGATGCTCAGGTGGTCGAACCCCTTGTCGATGCGATAGGAGATGGCCCGATCGGTGAACAAAGAGGCGAAACAGCGTCGGCACGCCTCCACCACCCTCTCGGCGCCATGGACGTTGAGGAAGGTCTCGTGTTGGCCGGCAAAGCTCGCCGTCGGCAGATCCTCGGCGGTAGCCGAGGATCTGACCGCGACACTCAACTCGGGGCCGTACTCGTCGACCAGCTTCTGGTACGCAGCGACGATCTGGTCGCGCAATCCGTCGGACAGCGGCGACTCGTAGACCAGCTCGCGGGCGCGGCGGGCGCGCCGAGCCAGGTCGTCCACATCGGTCTTGTCGAGATCGCGGAGAATGTCCTGGAGGCGCTGCCAGGTCCCCGACTCAGTCAGGGTGTCGCGGTAGGCAGCGGCGGTGACCGCGAATCCGTTGGGGACCTTGACACCAAGCGGGTTCAGCTCACGGAACAACTCGCCGAGGGAGGCGTTCTTCCCTCCCACCTCGGCGACATCGGCCACACCCAGGTCACCGAACCACCTCACGTAGACCGGCCCGGACTGCATGCGAACCTCTCTTCGTCGCTATCTCCGAGCATCGTGGCGCGGGTGCGAGCCGTGAAGGGCACAAAGTCACTAATCGGCGCTGCCGGTCCCCGCGCAATCGACCCAAGTCGGGACCGATGACAGGCATTTCGCCCCTAGGCAGGGGGCAAGCCTCGCCGGAGAGTTGTAAGCGCCATGGAAACTCCATACCCACCTATCGAGAAGACGGGCCCGTTTCGCCTGCCCCCCAACCTGCCGGACTACGTTTTGGGCCGATCCGAATTCACCTGGGATGAGGCGGAGACGCTCCTGACCGGTCTGCCCGGCGGGAAGATGAACATCGCCCATGAGGCCATCGACCGTCACGCCGACGGCGACACCGGACACCGTGTCGCCATCCGCTGGTTGGGCCGCCACGGCGACATCGAGGACTACACCTATGCCGAGCTCGCCGAGGCCACGTCGAGGTTCGCCTCAGGCTTGCGAAACTTGGGGGTGGGCAAGGGCGACCGTGTCTTCACCCTCTCCTCGCGCATCCCCGAGCTGTATATCGCCACTCTCGGAGCGCTGAAGAACGGAAGTGTTGCGGCGCCCCTGTTCTCGGCGTTCGGCCCCGAGCCGATTCAGACCCGGCTCACCATGGGCAAGGGCCGGGTCCTGGTGACCACAGAGACGCTGTACAAGCGGAAGGTGGCGGCAATCCGCGACCAGATGCCCTGGCTGGAGCACATCATCGTCGTCGGAGGAGCGGTCGAGGGCACCATCTCCTTCGACGCCATGCTCAAGACCGGCGACCCCGGTTTCCCCGCCGAGCCAATGGACGGCGAGGACATGGCGTTGCTCCATTTCACCAGCGGGACCACCGGGGCGCCGAAGGGAGCGGTCCACGTCCACCGCGCCGTCCTCCACCACTACGTGTCGGCGCTCTATGCCCTCGACCTGCATCCGGAGGACATCTACTGGTGCACGGCCGATCCAGGGTGGGTGACCGGGACCTCGTACGGGATCATCGCCCCTCTGACCCATGGGGTGACCTCCATCGTCGACGAGGGCGAGTTCGACGCCGAGCGGTGGTACCGGACCATCGATGAGCAGAAGGTGAGTGTCTGGTACACCGCACCCACTGCGGTGCGGATGATGATGAAAGCGGGGCGGGAGCTGGCTCAGGAGTCCGACCTCTCCTCGCTCCGTTTCGTGGCCAGTGTCGGCGAGCCGCTCAACCCCGAGGCCGTGGTCTGGGGACTCGACGCCCTGGGGCTGCCCATCCACGACAACTGGTGGCAGACCGAGACCGGAGGGATCATGGTGGCCAACTATGCCGCCGAGCAGATCCGGCCCGGGTCGATGGGACTCCCCCTCCCGGGTGTCGAAGCCACCATCCTCCGGCGTACCGAAACCGGGTCGATCAGGCTCAACCCCGACGGCACGGCCGAGGAGGAGTCGGAGCCGCTGACCGAAGGGGAGCTCGCCCTGCGGCCGGGATGGCCGTCGATGTTCCGGGGCTATCTCGGCATGGAAGAGCGATACGAGAAGAGCTTCGTCGGAGGGTGGTACCGGACCGGGGACCTGGCGGAGAGGGACAGCGACGGTTACTTCTGGTTCGTGGGCCGCGGCGACGACGTCATCAAGTCGGCGGGCCACCTCATCGGCCCCTTCGAGGTGGAGTCGGCGATGATGGAGCACCCTGCTGTCGCCGAGGCCGGCGTGATCGGAAAGCCCGACGAGGTTGCCGGCGAGGTGGTCAAGGCTTTTGTCTCCCTCAATCCCGGCTTCACCTGGTCAGAGGAGCTGTCCAAGGAGCTCCTGGGATGGAGCCGGGTCAAGCTCGGTGCTTCCGTCGCCCCCCGAGAGATCGACTTCGAGCCCGATCTGCCCCACACCCGATCGGGAAAGATCATGAGACGGTTGCTCAAGGCCTGGGAGCTGGGGCTTCCCACCGGTGACATCTCCACCTTGGAAGGACAGGAGACAGAATGAGCGACTCCCACCATCTCGACCTCCTCCGGCAGATGCTGCGGATAAGGCGGTTCGAAGAGAGATGCGCTCAGCTCTACCAGGCGGAGAAGATTCGTGGGTTCCTCCATCTCTACATCGGTGAGGAGGCGGTCGCCGTCGGTGTCATCGGCTCCCTCCTTCCCGACGATGCTGTGGTCGCCACCTACCGGGAGCATGGACATGCTCTGGCTCGGGGCATGGACCCTGGCGCGGTCATGGCCGAGATGTACGGCAAGATGGAGGGCTGCAGCCGGGGGCGGGGTGGCTCGATGCACCTGTTCGACTCGTCGAGACGTTTCTACGGGGGGAATGCCATCGTCGGCGGGGGTCTTCCCTTGGCCGTCGGCCTGGCGATGGCAGACCGTCTCCGCGATCGGCCCGGGGTCACCGCAGTCTTCTTCGGGGAGGGGGCGGTGGCCGAAGGCGAGTTCCACGAGTCGCTGAACCTGGCCGCGCTGTGGGATCTCCCGGTCCTTTTCTGCTGTGAGAACAACCTCTACGCCATGGGGACCGCCCTGGAGCGTTCGGAGTCCCAGACTCGGCTCACCCTGAAAGCGGCCAGCTACGAGATGCCGGCGTGGGAGGTGGACGGGATGGACGTCCTCGCGGTCGAGGAAGCCGCGAGGAAGGCCATCGAGTCGGTTCGATCCGGTGGCGGCCCCCACTTCCTCGAGCTGCGCACCTTCCGATTCCGCGCCCACTCCATGTTCGACCCCGAGTTGTATCGGTCGAAGGAGGAGGTCGAGATCTGGAAGGAGAGAGACCCGATCGAGCTGTTCAAGAGTCAGCTCGTCGCCGACGGCGCTCTCAGCGAAGACGACTGGGCCGGCCTGGAGAAGGAGGTCGCCGAGGAAATCGAAAGAGCGGTGGAATTCGCCGAGGCGGGCGGCTGGGAGCCGGTGGAAGAGCTGACCAGATTCGTGTACTCGGAGGTCGTCCCCTCATGACCAGTCTCGCCATGCCAACCAAGACCATCACCTACCGGGAGGCAATACGCGAGGCGATGGGCGACGCAATGCGCAACGACCCTCGGGTGTTTCTCATGGGCGAGGACGTCGGCCGCTACGGCGGCTGTTACGCGGTGTCCAAAGGTCTGCTCGAGGAGTTCGGACCGGAGAGGATTCGGGACACGCCTCTCTCGGAGTCGGCTTTCGTGGGTGCAGGGATCGGAGCGGCCCTGGCCGGCATGCGTCCCATCGTCGAAGTGATGACGGTCAACTTCTCCCTCCTCGCACTGGATCAGATAGTGAACACCGCGGCTCTCTACTCGCACATGTCGGGAGGGCAATTCAACGTTCCCATCGTCATCCGCATGACCACCGGCGCCGGGCGCCAGCTCGGGGCCCAGCACTCTCATTCCTTGGAGGTCTGGTACGCCCACGTCCCCGGGCTGAAGGTGGTGACCCCGGCTACGGTCGAGGACGCCCGGTGGATGCTGCCCACCGCACTCGAGGATCCGGATCCGGTGATCATCTTCGAGCATGCCGGTCTCTACAACACCGAAGGCGACCTCCCTGAGAACGGAGCCCCGGTCGACCTGAACCGGGCGATGGTGCGACGCTCCGGGTCCGATGTCGGCCTGATCACCTACGGAGGGAGCCTCCCCAAGACGTTGGCCGCTGCCACCGAACTCGCCGAGGAGGGCATCTCCGCACAGGTGCTCGATCTCAGGTCACTTCGCCCCCTCGACAGCGAGGCAATCCTGGCCACGGCGGCGTCGACCCATCGCATCGTGATCGTCGACGAAGGCTGGAAGACGGCCGGGATCTCCGCCGAGATCGCCGCATCCATTGCCGAGGGAGCGATCTGGGAGCTGGATGCCCCCATCCGGAGGGTGTGCTCGGTGGAAGTGCCCATCCCCTACGCCCGGCACATGGAGGAGGCAGCCCTTCCCCAGCCGGCCGAGATCGTTGCCGCGGCGCGAGAGCTGGTCGGTCGATGATCGACTTTCTCCTTCCTTCGCTCGGCGCCGACATGGACCGGGCCAAGCTGAACCTGTGGCTGGTCGGGCCTGGTGATCCCGTGCACAAGGGCCAGATCATCGCGGAGGTGGAGACGGAGAAGGCCGTGCTCGAGGTGGAATGCTGGGACGAGGGCGTGATCGAGGAGCTTCTGGTACAGCCGGGGCCGGAGTGGCTGCCGGTGGGCACCCTCATTGCCCGGATCCGATCCGTGGAGCCGGCCCAGACGCCCGGGCCGGTCGAGACTCCGACGGCCCCGGCGCAGAAGCCGCTGCCGGCTCGGCCTCCGGCTGGTCGCCCGGAGCCGGCGCCACCGATCCGGCACCTGGCCCATGAGCTCGGCGTGGATCTGTCGACCTTGCAGGGGACGGGCGAGGGCGGCACGATCACACGCAGCGACGTGCGCGCCGCCACTGCGCCTGCAGACAAGCCGACTGCCATCCCGATCAGCGGGGAGCTGCGAATCAAGGCATCACCGCGAGCCCGTTTCCTGGCCAATCGCCTCGGGCTCGACCTGGGCCAGGTGCCCGCCAGCGGGCCCGGCGGAATGGTCACCGCAGCTGATGTCGAGTCTCAGCCCATCCCCGCGGTGGAGCCGGAAGACAAGGTCGGCGCGATGCGTCGAGCCATCGCCCGCTCCATGGCCCATTCCAAGCGGGAGATACCCCACTACTACCTGGCGACACACATCGACCTCGATGAGGCACTGCGCTGGCTCGATGTCCAAAACGCGGAACGTTCTGTTGCGGAGCGGATCCTCCCCGCAGCCCTGCTCCTCAAGGCCACCGCGCTCGGGCTGCGGGAGATCCCAGACCTGAACGGGCACTGGATCGACGACAGCTTCAGACCCTCATCTTCGATTCACCTGGGAGTCGCTGTCTCCATCAGGGAAGGCGGGCTGGTGGCACCAGCCATTCACGATGCCGACCAACTCGATCTGGGCGAGATGATGGCCCGGCTTCGCGACCTGGTGAACCGGGCGAGATCCTGGAGGCTGCGCAGCTCAGAGATGTCCGATCCCACGATGACGGTCACCAATCTCGGGGACCGGGGCGTCGAGACCGCATTCCCGGTGATCATCCCTCCTCAGGTGGCCATGGTCGGTCTGGGCAAAGTGGTTGACACAGTGGTCGCCGTGGAGGGGTCGCCGGTGGTCCACCCCGTGATCCACGCCACCCTCTCTGCTGATCACCGAGTCACCGACGGCCACCGGGGAGGGCTCTTTCTCGCAACCATCGACCGACTACTACAGGAGCCGCAGTCACTATGACACCTGAACAGGCAAGAAGAGTCATCTTCGAAGTCCTCGCCGACATCGCACCCGAGGTCGACGAGTCGACAGTCGACGACGATCACGACTTGACCGAGCAACTCGACCTCGACTCGATGGACTATCTCAACTGGATGGTCGGCATCAACGAGGAAACCGGAGTCGACATCCCCCAACGCGACGTGTCCGAGTTCCTCACCATCGCCGGCGCAGTCGCATACCTGGTCACGCACAGCCCGGAACCGGCCAGGGTGAGTGCGGAGGCGGCGGGCCCGGCCCGCGGGTTAGCTGCGCTCGAGGGTCGAGCCGGGTAGTCCGCCCCCGGCGCCTGGGTCGGGCCACTCGATCACGAGTCGATCCCCGACGATCTCCACCTCGGTACCCATCTCGGCGCAGGCAGCGACGAATCTCCTGGAGATCCACGCCGCCTCATCGGGCCTGGCCAGCCTGGTATGACAGAAGTCGAGGAACAAGGGGACCGCTTCGAGCCGGCGGGGACCCTCCGAGGTGAGATCGACCAGAAACAGCAGACCCAGATCGTTGCGCAGAGCAGGATCCACGGCGTAGTCGTCTATGAAATCGCCCATGTCGTAGATGACCCGGTCGGCAACACCGTGGAACACGTGAGCAGAGTGACCTGCGACCAGCGTCGCCCCACCCGATACCAGGGACTTCGCCGCCTCTCTCACCCTCGACACCGGGCGCGCCGTCATATTGGGTCCCCAATGCGGCGTGACCAGAACGGCGTCGGCACGGTCGTGGCCCATCGCATCGAACACCCAGCCGGGCAATCCCTGCCCCAGATCGGCGTAGGCGACCCCCGGCTCATCGCGCCCCGCCTCGAACTCGCGGGGGTGGTCGGTCAGAGCGACCACGCGGAGGCGAAAACCATTGTGCTCGAGAGTCACCGGGCGACGGGCCTGATCGAGACTCGCCCCCGCACCAGCCACTATCACCCCCTCCTCGGAGAGAAGGAGGAGGGTGTCGAGGAGACCAACCGGGCCGTAGTCGAGGGCGTGATTGTTGGCCAGGGTGACACAGTCCACACCAAGGTGTGCAAGGACGCCCACCGCCTGAGGTGGAGCCCGGAAGAAGAAAGGCTTCAGCGGGTCGGGCCAACGCGCTCCCCTGGTGGAGATACAACACTCGAGATTGACGATGACGAGGTCGGCCTCGCCCAATGCGGCGACGACGCCATCGGAGAACAAGGCGTCGGGTGGCCGATGCAGCAAAGCCTCGCCCACTCGTCGGCCCAGCATGATGTCCCCGGCGAGGGCGAGCCGAACCTGTCCTCGCCGACCGAAAGCTGTCATCGTTGGCTCATCTCTTGTCTACATCCCGGCCCAGGCCACGGATAGGGCCGATTTCCCCCGGTCCGGTCACTTTCCTCAGGCCCCGCCGGTACCAACGTTCGGCCCTGGCCATCCGCCGCCGTCCGAGGCACAGTCGAATCATGCGACGGCTGCTCGCCATGGCGTCGACCATGGCTCTGTTGGCCACGGCCTGTGCCGGCGAGGGTCAGGAGACTACGACCACTACGCCGGACCAGGGGCAAGGCGGCTCTTTCGAATTGCTCGTCGAGCCGACCGAGTTCTTCCCGGTGACACCGGGCCAGTTGTTCGTGGTGTTGGCTTCCTCGGTTGGAGGCGAGGCCCCGATAATCGTCTCGGCATCGGTGTCGGGCGCGGCCACCGTCGAGCCCGATCAACTCGCGCTCGAGCCCGGTGAGGTCGGCGAGTTCACGGTGGTCGCCATGCCGGACAGTGTCGGCGGGAGCATCACGGTTGATCTGAAAGGACAAAGCGGGAACGTCGAAAGGAGCCACTCGCTCAACATCGAGGTGGTGGACTGGCCCGATGACATCGGCCCGTTGGCCGCGGAGCTGCGTGACCGCTTCGTGAACCACCTGGAGCAGAAGTATCCGGAGCTGGGCATTTCGAGAGAAACCGTTTGGACCGCGACCATCACCAAGCCCCAGATCCTGGTGGTGATGCACTACTTGTTCTTCTCCGAGGAGTGGGAGATGGGAATCATCTGGCACGTCACGGTCCCGGAGCACGCCTGGTCGAGAATGTATCTCCGCCCCAGAGATCAATTGACACCTACGTTCGGTCTGGAGATACCGACCTACCTGGATCCCGAGTCGATGCCGTCGCCCTGGGAGCCACCCGCGCAGGTCGACAGATGACATGGCCGCCCGGCCGGCGGACCGCCCGCTCCTGTGATCAGCCGCCGACCATCCACACCGCGCCCAGACCACCGAGATAGACCAGCAGGAGGAAAATGGCATCGGGCTCGAGTCGGGCAACACGGGTCTCGGTGCCGTGCACGATCGCGGCCAGCGCCAATGACATGAGGAGCACGGCACTGACCCCTGCCACCGCCTGACCGAGGTGGACGGCCCCCAGCAGGGGCCCTGGGCCGTAAGCCAAGTCGGCGAAGAGCAGGGCTGCCATGTTGAAGCAATTGCTCCCGAATAGGTTGCCCACCGCCAGATCCTGGGCACCGATGCGGACTGCCGCCACGGCCGCGATCATCTCGGGCAACGAAGTGGCGAGAGCGAGCAGGGTCGTGCCCACGAAGGTCTCGCCCACTCCGGTCGCCGTGGCGATCTCCCGTGCCGAATAGGCCAGAAACGGAGCCGACACCAATATGCCAACTGCCGACAGACTGAACCTCGTCACCGCCGGACGGAGTCCTCGCTCCTGTCTGTCCCCCCACCCGATCGGGACCGGGAGCACCTGACCATCGAGGAAGCGACTGTCGGGCGAACGTCGCATCCATGCCACCGCGAACACGTAGGCGGCGGCGATGGCGAGAGTGTCGACGCCGATCCATCCGATGCGCACGTTGGGGCTGACCAGGATCCCGATGACGGCGAACGCGGTCAAGGCAATGGCCACCGATGCCACCCGGGCATGCCCGATCTCGACACGCGGCCAGACCCTTCGGCGATCGAGGAGATCGACCACCGCCAGAATCGCCATGTTGGCCATGCTGCTGCCGAAGAGGTCACCCACGGCGAGGTCCGGCGCCCCGGCCAGCGAGGCACTGACGTCGGTGACGATCTCGGGTAGTGAGGTGGCGCCGGCGACCAGGATCATCCCGACGAAGAGCCGCGACAGTCCTGCCCGCTCTGCGATCTCGTCGGCAGAACGCGCCAGCCGGGTTCCGAACCAGACGATCGCGACCGCACTCACCACGAAGACGAGCAGCCACAGTGCGGGCGACAGCGTCATCCCGGCCGCATTCCCGGCCCACCTCGGTAGCGGGGAGGAGCCGTGGTCATCTCACCTGCGACTCAGGTGTCCTGGAGAGTGAAGTAGAGCTCCTCCTCCTGGTCGAAGTGGAGGCGGAGGATGGCGTGGAGGCTGTACAACGTCCGACGCAGATCGGCCAGGTCGGCCGGGTCGGGCCCACCCTCGGGAATCTCTGCCAACTGTCGCTCGAAGACGTCGACCAGATGGAAGATCTCACGATGGGTGCGGCTCATCAAAGCCATCGGATCCT
>Ga0299913_10001095_pt1 | contig 19228 bp, 15 predicted proteins | sample RVTome_9_FD_201360 | JGI IMG/M metagenome (GOLD analysis project Ga0299913, IMG submission 201360) | Soil microbial communities from uranium-contaminated site in the Upper Colorado River Basin, Wyoming, United States - RVT155D38 (version 2) ... | reverse complement strand
CCCGTCGCCGGAGGCCCGGCGTGGAGCGCGGCCGGCGTGCCCGGCCTGCTGAAGCTCGGCATGCTGGGCCAGTACCGCGCCGTGGCCGACGCCGGCGGACAGCTGGCCGCCGGCACCGGGGCTCCGCCCGCCGGCGATGGAGGGGACGTGGCCGGCCGCGGCGATCCAGAGGCGCAGGCTCACGCGGCCTTCGAGGCGCTGGCGGAGTCGCTCGGGACGGCCGGCGCCTCGCTTGCGGACGTAGTCCAGCTCGTCTCCTTCCACATCGACGCCGAGGCTCTGGAGGCCGCCGGCCGAGTCGGGCGCGAGCTGCTCGGCGGCGGCGACGCTCCGGCTTGGACCGCGGCCGGCATGACCGGCACGTGGGAGGAGGGCCAGCAGCACGCCCTCCACGCCCTCGCCGCCCGCTAGGGCAGCGCGCGCACCGCTCAGCTCGCCTTGGAGCTCGGCCGGTACGGGACCCCGACCGCCGGCGGGTACCGCGAGGCGCGGGCGAGCACGACGGCGAGAATCGTCACGACGTAGGGGATCATCACCAGGAGGTCCGGCGGCACGTCCCCGAGCGGCCCGAGCCGGTCCGCCTGGAACTGGAGCGCCTCGGACACGCCGAAGAGCAGCGAGGCGGCGACGATCCAGTACGGGTTCCAGCGCGCGAGGATCACGATGGCGAGGGCGATGAACCCTCGGCCATCCGTGAGGCCGCTGACGAACCCGCCCGAGCTCGAGAACAGCGCCACGCCTCCGATCGACGTCATCACGCAGCCGGCTACGACCGCCGCGTAGCGCAGGCGCCAGACGTCGAGACCGGCGGCCTCGGCGGCCCGCGGGTATTCCGAGGAGGCGCGCGCGTACAGGCCGTACCAGGTCCGGTGGAGCACGTAGAAGACGAGCGGCGCCGCCAGGAACGCGGCGTAGACGAGCACGTTGTGACTGAAGAACACGTCGCCGAAGAACGGGATCTCCGCCAGGCCGGGGATCTCGAACTGCGGGAAAGAGGTCACCCTGGTCGCCGTCACGTACTCGACCGCGAGCGTGGTCGTCAAGCCGAAGGCGAAGATGTTGAACATGATCCCGGTGACGATCTGATCGGTTCCGAGCCGGACGTAGAGCAGCGCCAGGACGGCACCCGAGATCAGGCCGGCGACGATCGCGAACCCGAGCCCCGCGTAGATGCCCCCCCCGTAGCTGACGCCCAGCGCCGCGGAGAACGCTCCGACCAGCATCACGCCCTCGATGCCGACGTTCAGCACTCCTGCCTTCTCCATCAGCGTCTCGCCGTACGCCGCCCACAGCATCGGGATCATCAGCGCGACGCCGAGCGAGAAGACGTCGGTGACGATCATTGAGCAGCCTCCGCATAGCGCAGGCGGATCACGCCGACCGCGAGAAGCATGATGACGAGCACGGTGACGAGGATCTCCCCCACGGTCGCCGAGATGCCGGTCTGAGCCTGCAGGCCGCTGCTCCCGGTCCGGAGCGCGGCGAACAGCAGCGCCGACGGCACGATCCACAATGGCTTCAGCCGGGCCACGAGCGCGACCGCGATGCCGAGGAAACCGAAGTTCGCGGAGAAGCCGGCCACGACCGCGCCGTTGATCCCGAGCACGGCGATCGCCCCGGCCAGGCCGCCGAACGCTCCCCCGATCACCATCGCCAGCACGATCACGCGCCCGGTCCTCATCCCGCTGATGCGGGCGGTGTTTCGGTTGAGGCCGACGGCGCGGATCTGGAAGCCCAGCGACGTGCCGGTCATCAGCACGATCGCGATCAGGACCGCCCCGAGCGCGAGCAGCGCTCCCGCGGTGACGAGCGTCCCCTCCCAGATGTTCGGGAGCAGCCGCTCGAACGGCACCGACTCCGTCTGGTTGCTCTGGCTCGGGAAGAGGGTGCTGATCGCGTAGTTGCCGAGCGCGATGCCGATGAACACGAGCATCAGGCAGGTGATCACCTCGTTGGCGTTCACCGTCGCCTTCAGGATCCCGGGGATGAAGCCCCAGAGCGCTCCCGCGAGGCACGCGCCGAGGACCGTGATCGTGATCGCCAGCCAGTCGGGGAGCCCGTCCGGCAGCTCGAGCGCGAGCGCCACCGCGGCGACCGCGCCGGCCCAGAGCTGGCCCTCGCCGCCGACGTTCCACAGGTGAGCCTGGAACGGGATCGCCGCCGCGAGGCCGGTGCAGGCGAGCAGGCTCGCGATCATCACCGTCTGGCCGAGGCTGAACTTGCTGCCCACCGAGCCGTCCCAGAACGCGTTGAACGCGTCGACCGGGTTCACGCCGAGCGCCGCGATGAGCGCGGAGAAGATCGCGACCGTGGCCGCGAGCGCGATCAGCAGGCGCACCAGCGGGCTGCTGCGGCCGCGAAGCGAAGCCGCCGGCGGCACGCCCGGGGGCGAGCCGGGAGCGGGATGCACGGCCTCCCGCGGGGTGGCCACTACATGTCCTCCGAGCCGACGGCGGCGCCGTCGCCGTTGCCCTGCGACGGAGCGCTGCCCGCCATCGCCATGGCGAGCACGTCCATCGAGACCTCGCGTATCGGCGCCTGGTAGAGGATCCGGCCACGGTGGAGCACGAGGATGCGGTCCGAGAGCTTCAGGAGCTCGTCGAGGTCGTGCGAGATCAGCAGCACCGCGCGGTCTTCCTTGGACACGTCCAGCAACCGCCGGTGGACGTAGTCGGCGGCGCCCACGTCGAGCCCGCTCGCCGGGTTGGCCGCGATCAGCACGCTCGGCTCGTTCGCGAGCTCCCGCGCGAGCACCACCTTCTGCTGGTTGCCCCCGGACAGCGAGAGAGCCAGCGCATCGGGGTTCGCGGGACGCACGTCGTACTCCTCGAGCAGCTCCCGCGCCCGCGCCTTGAGCCGGCGCCGGCGCACGAAGCCGTGACTGGACGCCGCACCGGTGGCGACCTCGGCGAGGCCGAGGTTGTCCGCAAGGCTCATGTCGAGCACGAGGCCCCACCCGTGGCGATCCTCGTGGATGACGCTGAGGCCGGCCTCCCGGAGCCTTCTCGGCGACGCTCCGGTCATGTCCCGCCCGCCGACCTCGACGTTGCCGGCCTCGATGGCGCTCACGCCGGCGAGCGCGTCCAGGAGCTCGCGCTGCCCGTTGCCCTCGACGCCGGCGACGCCGAGGATCTCGCCCGGGTGGAGGTCGAAGCTCACGCCGTGGACCGCATGCAGCCGCGCGCCCGCGTGGACCACGAGGTCGCGCACCCGCAGGAGCGGCTCCCGGCCCGCCTCGGCGCCGGTGGGCGGGGGCAGCTCGGGGAGGTCGTGACCGGTCATCGCCCGCGCAAGGCTGCGCTCGTCGAACTCGCCCTTGCCGACGGTCGTCGCACTGCGGCCGGCCTTGAGCACCGTGACGCGATCGGCGAGCTCCATCACCTCGCCCAGCTTGTGTGTGACCATCACGATCGAGTGGCCGGCGTCGCGCAGCTGCTTCAAGCCGGAGAAGAGCGCCTCGATCTGCGCCGGGCCGAGCGAGGAGGTCGGCTCGTCGAGGATGAGGATCCTCGCCCCGCGGTAGAGCAGCTTGAGGATCTCTACGCGCTGCTGCGTGTCGATCGGCAGGTCGCGGATACGCGCGCCCACGTCGATATCCATGTCGAAGCGCTCCGCGGCCTCGGCCACGGTGCCCTCGATCGCCGCCCGGCGGAACATCAGGTCGAAGGGGCTGACCGAGCCGAGGACCACGTTCTCCGCGACCGTGAAGTCCTGGACGAGCATGAAGTGCTGGTGCACCATCCCGATGCCGCGGTCGAGCGCGTCCTGCGGCGAGCCGAAGCTGACCGCCTCGTCCCCGAGCCGCACCTCGCCGGCGTCCGGGATCACCATCCCGAACAGGATCCCCATCAGGGTGGTCTTCCCAGCGCCGTTCTCCCCGAGGAGCACGTGGATCTCCCCCGGAATCAGCTCGAAGTCGACGCCGTCGTTCGCGACCGTCGCGCCGTACGCCTTGGTGATCCCTGTCATCCGCACCGCGGGCACCGATGCCATCGCGACTCAACGTATATCCCTCCGCCGCTGCCGGGATGGTTTTCGCGCACCCTGGCGAGACCAAAACCTTTGCCCTCGCAGGCTCGTGACGCAGAGTCAACGGTTTGCCCAGGAGAGGAGAGACCATGTCGACGAACGAAAGCTCCGGCGCCAGGCAGGCGGTCTGGCCGGGCGACATCCCCAAGCCACTCGCCCCCTACAGTCCCGCGATCAAGGCCGGAGGGTGGCTGTTCGTAGCGGGCCAGCTCGCCAGCGACTTCGAGACCGGGGTGGCCCCGGAGTGCAAGCAGCCGAACCCGAACATCGGCGACACGCTGCAGCTCCAGTCGGACTTCGTGCTGAAGAACCTCGCCGCGCTTCACGATGCCGCCGGCATGGACATGCGCACCGACGTCGTCCGCATCTACCAGTGGTTCGCCTCCAAGTACCCGACGATGGAGGCCTTCCACGAGGGCGACACCTGGCCGCGGATCTCGATCACCCCCTACCTCGAGACGCGCAACCTCTACATCGACGAGCCGCGCCCGGCGTCCACTGGGATGGGGATCCGCGAGGACGGGCTGCTGGTGAACGGCACGATCCTCGAGGTCGACATGATCTCGATCGAGGACCAGCCCGGCGTGGAGAAGCGGGGCTTCCCCGCACCGGAGGGCGTGCCCTCCCCGCTGGCGGGATACTCGCCCGCGATCCGCAAGGGCGACTGGGTCTTCCTCGCCGGTGAGATCCCCGTCGACTGGCAGGGCGACTACCTCAGCGACGTCCACCTCGGCGAGCCGAGCGGCCTCGCGCGCGAGGCGCGCACGAACCCGTACTTCTGGTATGGGTCGCCGATCGAGGACCAGACCGAGTACGTGCTGCAGAAGCTCTCGAAGATCGCCGAGGCGGCCGGCTCCTCGCTCGACCGCTGCGTGAAGGCGACCGTCTACATCGGCGGCCCCGAGGACTTCGAGGGGATGGACCGCGTCTGGCGCCGCTGGTTCCCGGAGAACCCGCCGGCGCGGGTCGTGATCCCCTACATGGGCCTGGGCGGGAAGGGCAGCCGCGTCGAGGTCGCGATGAAGCTCCTCGCGAACGACTCGGACCTCAAGATCGAGACGATCGAGACATCGGACGCGCCGGAGCCGCTCGGGCACGAGCCGCAGGCGGTCAAGGCCGGCGATTTCCTGTTCTTCTCGACCCAGATGGCGTTCGACTCGAACGGCGCGCTGGCCGAGGAGACCAAGCGCCACCCCGAGTTCCCCTGGTACAAGCAGCCGGCGAAGCTGCAGATGCACTACATGCTCGAGAACGTGTCCGGGATCTGCGAGGCCGCAGGAACCTCGCTCCAGAACCTCTGCCGCCGGCAGGCGTTCCACGACGACTTCACGTGGTTCGCCGAGACGATGGAGGGCGAGTGGGCGTCGCACTTCCCGGGCGACAAGCCGGCCTCGACGACGCTTCGGATCGGCGGCCCGCTGGTGGTGCCGGGAGCGCACATCCTGCTCGACCTCATCGGGTACGCACCTGGTAGGTGAGTCGCGGCTGGGCGCGGCATGCGCGATCGCCGCCGGAGTCGGCTTCGGCACGCTCGGGATCTTCAGCCGCCTGTTCTACGACGCCGGAGGCGAGGAGTTCAGCCTGCTCGTCCTCAGGTTCGTCGGCACCTTCGCGGCCCTCGCGGCGATCGCGCTCGCGCGCTCGCGCCCCGCACCCACCACAGGAGACGCCGCGCTGTCGGTCGTCTTCGGCGTCGCGACCCTCGGCGCCACCTTCTGCCTGCTGGCGGGCTTCGAGGCGGCGTCCCCCGGGCTCGTGACGCTGCTCTTCTACGTGTACCCGCTGATAATCACCGTCGCGGCGTACTGGCTGTTCGCCGAGGAGCTGACGCGGCGGCGCGTCGTGCTCCTGCTCATCGGCATGGCGGGCATCGCCCTGACGGTGGGCATCCCGGATGCCGCCACGGCCGAGGGGATCGGCTGGGGTCTCGGGGCCGGCGTCTGCGTCTCGATCTACATCCTCGGCGGGCGTTACCTGATGTCGCGAAGCGTCGACAGCTTCCAGTACGTCGCGCTGTCGTTCGCCGGCGCCCTCCTCACTCTCGCGCCATTCGTGGCCGCGATGGGCATCGACTGGCCGCCCGCCGACGCGGTTCCACACGCCGCGTCCCTGATCGTGATCAGCAGCGTCGCCCCGACGCTCCTGTTCTACTTCGCCGTCGGCCGGATCGGGGCGGGCGGGGCGGCGCGCCTGGCCACGGTCGAGCCGGTCGTCGCGGTGGTCCTCTCAGTCATCGTCCTCGGCGAGGCGATCGTCGCCAGCCAGATCGCCGGTGGCGCGCTCGTGGTCGCTGCGGTGGCCGCGCTCGTCGCGCCGATGACTACTCGCCCGCGTGCTGGTGCTTCGGGCCCTGCATGTACTCCTCGATCCACCAGCTGAAGAACGCGTGGCGGACGATGTCCGAGTCCGTGTCGCCGAAGCCGCCGTTCGCGCGCATGGGATCGATCAGCGCGTACTCCTCCTCCGTCAGCGGCACCTCGAGCGGGCGCTTGACGATCGGGTACACAGGCCACTCCGGCGAATAGGACTCGTCGGGCGCGAGCTCGCGCGTGGTCCTGATCTCGCTGAGCCTGAAGTCGGCCGGCGTCCGCTGGTTGCGGTACTGGCGCTCCTCCGGCTCGAGCCAGCGCTCGCGCTCCTCCTGGGTGGCCTCGAACACCTGGATCTTCAGCGGCTTCAGCTCGAAGTTCGAGGTGCTGAAGATGTCGGCGCCGCACACATTCGGAACGGCGAGCACGTCGAAGTGCGCGATCAACTCGACGTAGTCGCCGGGCTTCGCGAGCATCCGTTTGATGTAGAGCCGACCCTCGGCGTCTACGCCGGTGTGCATCCAGAAGTTGAACGAGTCGTGAACGTCGTCCGGCGTGAGCCCGTACTCCCGGATGGACTCGGCGAGGATGTCGTGGCAGTTCGTATGCGTCTCGAACCCGTACTGGTACTCGTAGAGGAACCCGGTGCAGCGCGGGTACTGGATGTCGTTCGTGCCGACGGTGTCGCGGATGATCGTGAACATCGGCCGCTCACGCGGGGGCGCAGACCACAGCATGTCGCCCTCGGCGGGGAAGAGCCCGTGGAGGTGGCGGGTGCGGCCGGTGTGGAAGTACTCCTTGTAGTCATGCAGGTTGAACGCGTTGAAGTCGGCGCACTGGCCGTTGCCGACCTGCTCGATCCGCAGGATCTGGCCGCGCAGGACCGGCAGCGCCTTTCCGGTGCCGGGCTCCATCACGTGCTCGAGCACCTGCTCGCGCTCACTCATCGCCGGCCTCCTCCGGCCGGAGCAGCTCACGGTGCGCCTCGCAGAAGCGGACGAAGCCGCTTCGCACCACCTCGCCGTGGGTGTCGCCAAGCGTGCCCTCCGCCACCAGGCGGTCGAGCATCTGCTCCTGCTGCTGGTTGATCTCGATGGTCACGGTCCGCTCACTCATGAAGGCCTCCTGTCCGACGCGACCGTATTGAGGCCTGTCGCAGGCGGCAAGGGTTTGGGTCATGGCCCGTGCCCTTTTCGCTCGCACGGCTTAGTGCGATGTATTACGATCGCTCGCTCTGCTGGTAGGCGAGAGCATTCCGCGACTTGAGGATTCCCGGCTGCTGCGGGGCTTAGGCAGGTTCGTCGACGACGTCGACCTCCCGGGCCAGCTTCACATGCACGTCGTGCGCGCCGACGTCGCCCATGCCCGCGTGCGGGGAGTCAGCCTCGAGGCCGCCTCCAGCGCGCCGGGCGTCCGGCTCGCGATAGCCGCCTCCGCGCTGGAGGGCCCGCCGCTGATCCCGCTCAGGCTCGACTTCGGCGTGGAGCTCGACCCCTTCCTACAGCCGGTCCTCGCAACGAACCGGGCTCGCTACGTCGGCGAGCCGGTCGCCGCCGTCGTCGCGGATGACCCGTACGCGGCCGAGGACGCGGCCGGCCTGGTCGAGGTCGCCTACGAGCCGCTCGGCGTCGTGCTCGATCCGCTCGAGGCGGCCGACCCGGGAGCGCCGTCGCTGTGGGACGGGCGCGGCAACGAGGCCGCGGAGCTCCGCAAGGCCTTCGGCGACGTCGAGGCGGCCTTCGCGGGCGCCGCGCACGTCGTCTCCGCCGAGCTTCGAACCGGCCGCCACAGCGGAGTGCCCCTCGAGACCCGCGGCCTGGTCGCCGATTGGGATCCGGGGCGCGGCGAGCTCACCGTCTGGGGGGCGGCCCTGGTCACCCACTACCACCGCCGCGTGCTGTCGGCCCTGTTGGGCATTCCGCTCAATCGCATCCACATGCGCTGCACGGATGCAGGCGGCAACTTCGGCGTCCGCGGCGACTTCTTCCCCGAGGACTTCCTGGTCCCGTGGCTGGCGCGGCGCCTCGGGCGCCCCGTGAAGTGGATCGAGGACCGCAGCGAGCACCTGGTCGCGATCAACCATGCCCGCGAACAGGTCCACCGCGTGGAGGCCGCCTTCGACGAGGACGTGCGGCTGCTGGGCCTGCGGGACGAGGTCTGGCACAACAAGGGCGCGTACATCCGCCCGACGGGCATCGTGGTCTCCGAGATCTCGATCGGGATGATCCCGTGGCCGTACCGGGTGCCCGCCTACGAGGGCATCATCCACGTCGTCACCACCAACAAGACGCCGCTGGGGCCATACAGGGCCCCGGGCCGCTTCGAGAACACCTTTGCCCGCGAGCAGCTGCTCAACATCGCGGCCGAGGAGCTCGGCGTCGACGTCGTCGAGCTCCGGCGCGCCAACCTCCTCACCAAGCGGGAGCTGCCCTACAGCGCGGACCTGTCGATGGGAGGCGAGCCGTTCGTGCTCAACAGCGGCGACTTCCCCGGGCTGCTCGACAAGGCTCACGAGCGGGCGGGCTTCGCCGGCTGGCGCCGCGAGTCGGAGCGCCTCCGCATGGACGGTCGGCTCGTGGGGACCGGGATCGCGTACTTCATGGACAAGAGCGGGCTCGGCGTGTACGAGACGGCGGAGGTCGAGATCGGCGAGGACGGCGGCGCACGGCTGCTGATCGGCGGCGCCTCGTCCGGTCAGGGAATCGAGACGGTGATGGCGCAGATCGCCGGCGACGTCCTCACGGTGCCGGTCGAGCGAATCGACGTCGTCCACGGCGACACCGACCTCATTCCCGACGGAGTCGGATCCTGGTCGAGCCGCTCGACGGTGATCGGCGGGAGCGCGGTGCTGCGCGCCGCCGAGGCCACGCGCGAGAAGGCGCTGCGGGTGGCGGCGGACCTGCTCGAGGCGTCGGCCGACGACCTGGTCCTGTCCGACGCGCGCGTCCACGTCAGGGGATCCGGCGGCGTGGGCCTCGAGCTCGGCGAGATCGCGGCCGCGTGCGATGCCGTCAGCAGCCAGGAGCGCGGTGACGAGCCCGGCCTCAGCGCCCGCGAGATCTACGTGGACCCGATGATGAACTACCCGTACGGCGTCGCCCTCTGCCAGCTCGAGATCGACCCGAGCACCGGTGCGGTGGAGGTCGGGCGCTACTTCGTGGCCTACGAGGCGGGACGGGCCGTGAACCCGGCGCTGCTGCGGGGCCAGATCGTCGGCGGGGCCGTCCAGGGGCTCGGGGGCGCCCTGTTCGAGGAGCTCGCCTACGACGAGGCGGGTCAGCCGCGCGCGACGTCGTTCATGGACTACCTGCTGCCCGGGGCCACGGAGACGCCGCGGGACTTCGACTGCCTCATCTGCGAGGACGCACCGACCCCTACCAACCCGCTCGGCGCCAAGGGCGCAGGCGAGTCCGGGATCATGGCCGTGGGAGCCGCCATCGCGGGCGCCGTCTCCGATGCCCTCGGCTCGCCCTCCGCGGTCACCCGGCTGCCGCTGACGCCGGAGGCCGTCCGAGCGCTGATCGAGGAGACACGGGCATGAGCACGTCCACAGCCGAGATCGACGCCTTCCTGAACCGGGGGCGCCTGCTCTCCGACGGCATCCCCTGGCCGGACATCGAGGAGGCGCGGGAAGCGGCGGCCACGGACCCCGAGGTCGACTGGTTCGGCTTCTGGATGGCGAGGAGCGACCGGTACGCTGAGCTCGGCGAATGCGCCCTCGCGGACTCGCACCGGATCTCGGCCGGCGAGCTCTTGTGGCTCGGCTCCCTCACCGCCCACTACGCCCAGTACATGTGGTTCCACGATCACGTCCGGCGCGAGCTCGGCCAGCGGCGCAAGGTGGAGCTCTTCAACCAGGCGGCCCCCCACCTGAAGCCGCCGGCCGAGCGGGTCGAGATCGACCTCGAGGGCGCGACGATCCCCGGCTTCCTCCGGCTGCCGGAGTCCGGCGGCGACGGGCCCGCCCCGTGTTGCGTGCTGATCGGCGGGCTCGAGAGCACGAAGGAGGAGAGCCACCGGTTCGAGAACCTCTGCCTGGAGCGCGGTTTGGCGACCTTCGCCTTCGACGGCGCGGGCCAGGGGGAGATGTTCTTCGACGTCAAGCTCGGCCCGGACTTCGAGCGCTACTCGTCGGCGGTGCTCGACGAGCTCGAGCGGCGCCCCGAGATCGACTCCGGGAGGGTCGGGGTCCTCGGGCGCAGCCTCGGCGGCCACTACGCGCCGAAGTCGGCCGCCTGCGACGACCGCTTCGCTGCCTGCTGCGCCTGGGGCGCCTGTTTCGACCTCTCCGACCTGGACTCGATGCCGCCCCGGACCCGGGCGGGCTTCCACTACGCGACCGGCATCGACGACCCGGAGCACGCCACGGAGCACCTTCTCGCCTCGCTCGACCTGGCGCCGGTCGCGGAGCGGATCTCCTGCCCGACGCTCGTCGTCCACGGCCGCCACGACGTGATCTTCGGCCCCGAGCAGGTCGAGAAGTTCCGCAGGGGGGTGACGGGCGCGGACATAGAGATCCAGGTCGAGGAGGACGGCGACCACTGCTGCCACAACATGGGGCACATCGTCCGTCCCCGAATGGCCGACTGGCTCGCGGACCGGCTGGGAAGCAGCAGGTGAAGCCGCCCCCGTTCGACTACGCGGCGCCGGAGAGCCTCGACGAGGCGATCGGGCTGCTTGCCGGCGACCACGAGGCGAAACTGCTTGCCGGCGGCCAGAGCCTGGTTCCGCTGCTGAGCATGCGGCTCGCGTACCCCGACCTGCTCGTGGACCTGCGCCGCATCGACGGCCTCGACGAGATCTCCGAGTCCGACGGGCATCTCGTGATCGGCGCCATGGTGCGCCAGCTCCGGGCCGAGACGAGCGACGCGGTGGCGGCCCGCTGCCCGCTGATCGTGCAGGCGCTCGGCCAGGTCGCGCATCCGCAGATCCGGGCGCGCGGCACCGTCGGCGGCAGCATCGCTCATGCAGACCCCGCCGGCGAGCTGCCCGCCGTCGCGGTGGCGCTCGACGCGAGAGCCAGGGTGCGCGGCCCAGGCGGGGAGCGCCTCGTGCCCGCCGCGGACCTCTACCGGGGGATCTTCACGACCTCGCTCGCCGAGGCGGAGATCGTGAGCGCGGTCGAGTTCCCGGTCGCGGACGACGGCGCGGGCTCGGCCTGCGTGGAGGTGGCGAGGCGGCAGGGCGACTACGCGCTCTGCGGCGCGGTCGCCCAGGTGTCCACCGTCGACGGCGTCGTGGCCGGCGCCCGGCTGGCACTGTTCGGCGTCGCCGACAGGCCGCTCCGAGCCTCGGCGGCGGAGGCCGAGCTGCGCGAGACACCGGCGGGCGAGGCCCCGGGCGTGGCGGCCGCGAACGTGGCCCAGGAGATCGCGTTCGGCAACGATCCCGAGGTTTCCGCCGGCTACCGCCGCCAGATCGCCGCGGTTTCGGCGCGGCGAGCGATCGCCCAGGCGCTGGAGGCTGCCGCATGAGTACGCACACGATCACGGTCACCGTCAACGGAGTCGCTCACACCCAGGAGGTCGAGGCGCGGCTGACCCTCGCCGACCTGCTGCGCGAGCGGCTGGACCTCACAGCAACCCATCTCGGCTGTGAACACGGCGTCTGCGGCGCCTGCACGGTGGTCGTGGACGGGCACGCGGCGCGCTCGTGCACCACCCTTGCGGTGCAGGCCGACGGCGCGGAGATCCGCACCCTCGAGGGCGTCGCGGAGGGCGAGGAGCTGCACCCCGTGCAGCAGGCCTTCTGGGAGAAGCACGGGATGCAGTGCGGCTTCTGCACGCCCGGGATCGTGATGAGCCTGGTCGAGCTGCTCGAGCGCGACCCCGGTCCCTCCGAGCGAGCGATCGCGGCGGTGCTGGGCGGGCATCTCTGCCGCTGCACCGGATACGTGAAGATCCGCGAGGCGGCCGAGGAGGCGGTGCGGCTGGCCGCACAGGGGCGCTCGCGCGGGGAGGCTTCATGACCGGGGTCTTCGGCGCGCCGCTGAAGCGCAAGGAGGACCCGCGCCTGCTACGCGGCAACGGCCGCTACCTGGCCGACCTCAAGCGCCACGGCATGCTCGCGGCGGTGATCGTCCGCAGCCCCCATCCGCACGCGCGAATCAGGTCGGTCGACGCCTCCGGCGCCCGCGAGGACTTAAGGACGGTCGCCGTGCTCACCGCCGCCGACCTGCCGGAGCTGCCGCCGCTCCCCTGCATCGACGCCGAGGAGACGACGAGGCCCTTCAACCAGCCGGTGATGGCCGCGGACAAGGTCCGCTACGTCGGCGAGCCGGTGGCGGTGGTGGTCGCGGAGGACCGCTACGTGGCCGAGGACGTCGCGGAGCTGGTCGTCGTCGACTACGAGCCGCTCCCGGCGGTCGCCGACGCCGAGCGGGCGATGGAGCCGGGGGCGCCGATCGTCCACGAGGACACCAACGTCTGCGACACCCTCGAGTACAAGATCGGCGACCCGGACGCCGCCTTCGAGTCGGCCCCGCACGTCCTCTCCGAGCGCTTCACGACCCAGCGCTACGCGGGGATGCCGATGGAGACGCGAGGCGCGATCGCCGAGTGGGACCCTCGCACCGAGACGATCACGCTGACGAGCTCGACCCAGGTCCCGAACTCGGTCAAACGCGACGTCTGCGAGAGCCTGAAGCTGCCGGAGAGCCGCGTGCGGGTCCTGGTCCCTGACGTCGGCGGTGCCTTCGGAGTGAAGATCCAGACGTATCCGGAGGAGATCCTGCTCTGCTTCCTCGCGCGCCGGCTCGGACGCCCGCTCAAGTGGGTCGAGGATCGTTGGGAGCACATGGTGGCGAGCACCCACGGCCGCGAGCAGTTCCACGACGTCGAGGTCGCATATGACGGCGACGGCCGGGTGCTCGCGATTCGCGACCGCTGCGTCACCAACACCGGCGCGTACCTCCAGCGCCTGACGCTGGTGGAGCCCTTCATCGGCGTGTCGATGCTCACCGGCCCCTACGACATCACCGACTTCGAGGCCACCGCGCACGTCGTGATGACGAACAAGGCGCCGATGAATCCCTTCCGCGGCGTCGGCCACGTGCAGGCCGCGTTCACGATGGAGCGGATCATGGACACGATCGCGTTCGAGCTCGAGCTCGACCCGGCGGACGTGCGCCTGCGCAACATGATCGCCGCGGAGGACCTGCCGCGCCCGCGGGGGCTCGGCAACGTGCTCGCCGGCGAGATCATCTACGACTCCGGCGACTACGCCGAGTGCCTCCGGCGCGCCCTCGCGCTCTCCGGTTACGAGGAGTTCCGCGCCGAGCAGGACGAGCAGCGGCGCCGGGGGCGGCTGCTCGGGATCGGGATCGGCGCGTTCGTCGAGGAGACCGGGCTCGGACCGTACGAGATGGGCTCGGTCAGGCTCGAGCCCTCCGGCCAGGTCGTCGTCCACACCGGCGCCTGCACGAGCGGCCAGGGACACCTCACCACGCTCGCGCAGATCGCAGCCGACACGCTCGCAGTGGATCCCGCCGACGTCGACGTCCGCTACGGCGACACCGACCTGGTTCGCTGGGGGGTCGGGACCTACGCCAGCCGGACCGCTGCGATCGGCGGTACCGCCATCCGCAACGCCGCGGTGGTCGTCCGCGAGCGGGCGCTTCAGGTCGCCGCCGCGCTGCTCGAGGCCGACCCCTCAGACCTGGAGCTGAGCGGCGGGCGGGTCGCGATCGTCGGCTCGCCCGGAGGACCGAGCGTCAACCTCGGCGAGATCGCCGCCGCAGTCGCTCCGGGCCGGCACCTCCCCGAGGGGATCGACTCGTACGGGGTCGAGGCGACCGACGTCTTCCACCCCCCGACGAACACCTTCGCCTACGGCGTCCACGTCTCCAAGGTCGAGGTCGACGCCGCGACCGGAATCGTGACGCTTCTGGAGCACCACGTCGTCAACGACTCCGGGACCGTGATCAACCCACTCATCCTCGACGGCCAGGTCCAGGGCGGGGTCGCCCTCGGGGTCGGTGGTGCGCTGCTGGAGGAGGTCGTGTACGACGACGACGCCCAGCCCCGGAATCCGAACTTCATGGACTACCTCATGCCGGCGGATCGCAACGTCCCGGAGATCACGGTCGAGCACATGGCCATCGCGACCCCGCACAATCCGGACGGGATCAAGGGCGGCGGCGAGGGCGGCGCCGTCGGGGCGCCCGCGGCGATCGCGAACGCAGTGGCGGACGCGATCGCCCCCGGCAGGGTCACGGCCACGCCGATCACCCCCGCGCGCGTCTTCGCCGCGATGGTCGAGGCCGGCGTCATCGAGCCTGAGGCCGCGCGGGCGTAGGCGGCTTCAGGGCCGCGGGAGCACGGGCACGAGCAGGTAGGAGCCGTGCTCCCCGCCGGTGTGGATCGTGACCTCGCCGCCGAAGATCTCGGGCGGCCGGTCCCGCTCGTCCGTGTGCAGGAAGGGCCCGCAGCCCGTGAGCGGGAACCACCCGATCTGCTCTTCGCTGGTGAGCGCCGGCGGGTACTCGTAGTCGCGCCCGCGGACCTGGAGCTGCATCCGATAGCCCGCGGGGATGACGATCCCGGTCGGCCAGATCTCGATGTCGAGCTCGTGCACCTGGCCCGGGGTCAGCCGCTCGACCTCGTCGTGCGGGTGGTAGGGGCGCCACTCCTCCGAGCGCGCGGGGTCCAGCTTGCGGTGCGACGCGCGAAGCCAGCCCTGGGCGATCGGCGTGTGCGGGTCGACGGTGCCCTTGAAGACGATCTCCTCGCCCTCGGGGTCGAACATCCGGACGGTCAGGAACAGGTCCGCGTCCTCGGTGGCCGACGAGACGAACAGCTTCGCCGCGAACGGCCCGGACCACTCCGTCTCCTCGGCGAACGGCTCGGTCCGAAACTCGATCCCGTCCCCGTATGGGTCGTAGCCGATCGTCGCCGCCTCGGCGGCCGGCTCCTGCGAGAGCGTGCGCCCCGCGGCGTCGAGATGGAGCTTCGTCCACTGCGTCTCGGGATGCGGCCAGTCCGAATCGCCGACCGTCTCGAAGCGCTCGCCGGGGCGGCGCGACTGGCGCTGGACGGGCGGCTGGGTCTCCTTCCAGTCGCCCTCGCCCTTCAGGTACCAGTCGAAGAAGCGCAGCTGGAGCTCACGGCCGTAGTCCGTGTAGAAGTGCGTCCAATGCTCGAGGCCGTGGATCTCGAGGTACTTCTCCTCGGAGGCGGCCCACAGCCAGCCCTCGTAGTTGCCGCGGGGGTGGAGGCCGTGCCCGGCGAGGCTCGCCGCGGTCAGGAGCGGCGTGACCACGCGCGCCCAGTCGGGCGAGCGCTCGCGGTGGTACTCGTCGTCGAGTGGATGGGCGAGGATCTCGTTCCCGAGGTCACCGCGGTTCCGCGCGAGCTCCTCGTCGTCGAGCGCCTCGTCCCCGGTCGCGAGCATCCCGTAGAACTCGTTGCGCGGCCCGCGCTCGCCCAGGCCGTGCTGCACGTTCATCACCTGATGCGGATACCAGCGGTCCCAGAACGTGCTGAGGACGCCGCCGTGGTGGGTGCCGTCGCGATACCAGTCTGCCGCTCCCTCCCACACGCACATCGCGGCAAGGTGCGGGGGCTGGAGCGTGGCCACGTGCCACTGATTCATCCCGTAGTAGGAGATGCCGTTGAGCCCGACCTTGCCGTTCGACCAGGGCTGGACGCCGGCCCACTCGATGCACTCGTAGAAGTCGCGAGTCTCGCGCGGCGAGAAGCAGTCGATCCGCCCGGGCGAGCGCCCGGCGCCGCGCGAGTCCACGCGGACGCACGCGTAGCCCTCGGGCACCCACTTCTCCGGGTCCACGACCTCCCAAGACTGGTACTTGTTCGTCGAGCCCGCAGGCACGTCCGGGTGCTCGTCGCACATGCGCTTCCACTGGTCCGGATAGCCCATCTGGAAGCTGAGGTTCTTGCCGTACGGGCCGTACGTGAGGATCACCGGCCAGCGACCCTCCTCGACGGGACGGTAGACGTCGGCCCGAAGCACGAGCCCGTCGTCCATCTCGATCGGCACATCCCAGTCGATGCGCATGCCGTCGGCGATCTCTGTCGAGAGCGGCTCGCCCGCGTTCATGGTCGTCGCTCCGGCCGGGCTAGCGCGCGCCGACCGCCTCGCTCTCGGCGGGGGTCTCGCTCGCGCCCTGCTCGAGCTTCTCGACCACCTGGTCCACGCTGAGGACCCAGCCGATGCAGCGGGCCACGTTGTCGAGCCCGAACTCGTGCAGGTCGTCCCCGTACATGCTGTGCACGCAGTCGCTCACCACCACGACGCCGTAGTCGCGGTTGAAGGCCTCGAAGGCCGCGCACTGCACGCAGGTGTTCGTGTTGATGCCGATCAGGAGGACAGTCTCGATGCCGCGCGCGCGGAGCCAGCTCTCGAGGTCGGTGTCGATGAAGGAGCTGAGCCGGTGCTTCGAGGTGATCACGACGTCCTCCTCCGTCGGCGTCAGCTCCGGCATCACCTCGGTCTGCGGCGACCCGACCAGGTTATGGCCCTTGACGGTGGACGGCAAGTCCGGCGTGAGGCTCTCTCGCACGTCCTCGATGGCGCGCCACCAGGGGTTGCGCAGGTACTCGCTGCGTCCGTCGATCATGCGGTTGTGCATGACGAGGAAGGCGGTCGCCACCCCGGACCGGCGCGTTGCCTCGAGGAGGCGCCGCGAGCTCTCGACAACGTCGGCCGCGATGTCGGCCGCGACCGGCATCGTGGCGATCTCCGGGTCGAGGTGACCGCGGTGGGTGTCGATCGCGAGCACCGCCGTCGTCGCGGGATCGATGCGGAGCCGCGCGTTCATCCGCTCCCTCATCTCCGTACGCCCTGCCATCTTCCGTCTCCTCTCAGCCAGCGGCGGCTTCCAGCGGTGCCGCCGCCTCGTTGATGTCTTCGATGCCGCGAAGCTCCTCCGGCAGCTCCATGTCCTTCCGCGCGTACCACTCCGCGAGCAGCGCGGGCGCGTCGACCACGATGCCGAGGTGCAGCGAGATGATCATCAGCGCGGCGTGCTCCGCCTCGTCGCTGTAGCCGGCCACTACGTCGCGAGGCACGATCACGCGGAAGTCGCGGTTGGCCGCGTCGAACGCTGTGGACAGGTCGCACGCGTCCGTGTAGGTCCCCGTGATCACGAGGTTCTTCACGTCGAGCTGCCGCAGCAGGAACTCGAAATCCGTCGGGTAGAACGACGACAGGCGCTTCTTCGTACGGATGTAGTAGTCCCGCTCGGGGTCCTCCTCGACCATGATGTCGAGCCACTTCGTGCCCTCCCAGCTGTGCTCGGTCATCAGCTCGTTTGGCGGCAGGTAGAGCTCGTACAGCACACGCCAGTTCGCCCCGCGGTTCCACTGCTTGTTGTTCGCGTCGTCGATGCCACCGTGGCGCTGCCAGTGCTGCACGTGGATGATCGGGATGCCCAGCTCGCGGCAGTGCCGGTGGAACAGGTCATGCGCCGGGATCCGGGCGCGCGCCCGCGGCGCCGGCAGGGTCATCTCCTCGTCCGGGGGCCCCACGTGTCCGCGGTGCATGTCGATGCACGCGACCGCCGTCGAACCGGGATCGAGCCAGCGCTCCCACGCCTCGCTCGACGGAAGCGTCTTGCGGTCGCGGTTCTCCAGATAGCAGTACATCTCGGTCTTCACCTGAGACCTCCTTCGAGCTCTCTGCCGATGCTTCTCACAGGCCCAGATCCGACCTGAACTGGTCGTCGCAACCGATGTCGGCGACGTCGATCTTCGCGGCCGCTCCGGGCTCGCCGATCGTCGCCCCGCCCGCGACCTCCGGATCGCTGACGATCTCGTCCGGAACGGTGATCGTGCCGCCCACGATCATCTCGCGCACCTGCTCGAGACGGTCGATGTTCTCCTGGCCGACCAGCTCCTCCTGCTCGTAGAAGGGCGCCAGCGACCCGGCCTGGGGCGTGTCAAGCGTGTATGACTGGGCGAAATGGTCGCCGAGCTCCCCGTTCACGCCGCGCTCGATCACGTCGAACGCGATCTCGTCGAGCCCGTACAGGGCGCTCGTGATCACGGCCTCGGGGTTGAGGTCGTTGGAGTCGAAGTACGACGCGACCGCGAACGGGCCCTGACCTCCGCCGCCTGACTGCGCGGTGGCCTGGATCACTCCCTGGACCGCCTGGTCGACGGCCGACAGGACGAAGTCCGCGCCCTGGTCGATCACGGTCGAGGCTGCCGCGCGCGCGGCGGCCGCGTCGGTGAAGCTGTCGGAGCGCCGCTGGAGGGTCTCGATCTCGGAGTTCACGCAGCGCGCGCCGAGCTCGAACGCCTCCGGCTGCCGGGTCAGCGCCGGGAACGGGAACGCGTAGACGCTGCCGATCGTGTTGGTCTCCGTCATCAGGCCGGCGAGGATGCCCGCGAGGAACGTGACCTCTCCCTGCTCGGGGTCGACGTGCCCGACGTTCGGCGGATCCTGCTCAGCGGCCTCCTCCTCGGAGGCGTGCTGGAAGACCTGGATGATCTCGACGTCCGGGAACTGCTTCGCGATCCGGACGGCCGGGTCGTGCATCGCCCCGTGGGCGAAGATCAGGAGGTCGTACCCCTCGGCCGCGAACGCGGAGCCCTGTGACACGTACTGGTCCGGCGCGTCGGCGTTGCCGACCATCTCCAGCTGGATGCCGAGCTCGTCGCGGGCGCGCTCGGCGCCATCGGCCCAGGAGTTCGCCCAGGAGCGGTTGTTGAGCGCGCCGGTGCTCAGCAGCGCGACGCGGTAATCAGACGCCGCCTGACCGCCGCCGTCTCCGCCACCACCGCCGTCGCCGCCGTCGTCGTCATCGTCTCCGCCGCAGGCCGTAAGCGCCACGGCGAATGCGAGGATGAGGATGGTCACCAGCGAGGGTCTGCGCATGGCCTTCACCGCGTCCTTTCGCGTCCGGTTCGTCCCTATGGTACGACCAACGC
>Ga0299913_10001094_pt1 | contig 19231 bp, 17 predicted proteins | sample RVTome_9_FD_201360 | JGI IMG/M metagenome (GOLD analysis project Ga0299913, IMG submission 201360) | Soil microbial communities from uranium-contaminated site in the Upper Colorado River Basin, Wyoming, United States - RVT155D38 (version 2) ... | reverse complement strand
CGGACGAGCTCGCCGGGCTCGACTTCTCGGATGTAGGTGGCGCCCATGATGTCGAGAGCGCAGGTCTCGGAGGCGACGACGAAGCCCTGGGGCAGCTTCCCGAGGGCGAGCGGCCGGAGACCGTGAGGGTCTCTGGCGGCGAAGACCGAGCGCTCGTCGGCCATCACGAAGCAGAAGGCGCCCTCGAGCTCGGGCAGCACCCGCATCGCTGCCCCCTCGAGGTCGTGATGGGCCATCTCGGAGGCGAGCATCGTCGCCACGAGGTCGGAGTCGGTCGTCGCCACGGAGGAGTGACCCAGGCGTGAGACCAGCTCGTGGGTGTTCACCAGGTTCCCGTTGTGCCCCAAAGCGAGCGCGCGTACCCCGTCGTTCTTGAAGACAGGCTGGGCGTTATCCCAGGTGGTTGAGCCGGTGGTCGAGTACCTGGTGTGACCGACGGCGAGGTCCCCCTGAAGGGTGGTGAGGGTGGCCTCGTTGAAGACCTGTGCGACCAGCCCGAGGTCCTTGTAGATCAGGATGTTGTGGCCGTCGGAGACCGCGATGCCCGCCGATTCCTGGCCGCGGTGCTGCTGGGCGAAGAGTCCGAAGTACGTCAGACGAGCGACGTCCTCACCCGGGGCCCAGACCCCGAACAAGCCGCATTCGTCTTTGGGACTCTCCGCTCCCACTTGGCGTCAGTCTACCGGCGGGTGTCACCCCTCCCGGGAAGAGCCGTCGGCCTCTTCGGTGAGAAGTCAGGCTCAGCGGTCGAGCCGGTAGAAGCGGAGGAAGTCATGCTCGATCGGCAGGACGGCGACCTCGTCGAAGCCAGCGTCCTTGGCGTACCTTTCGAACGTCGATCTCCGCATGACGGTGCCCGTCCCCGCCGACGTCTCGTCCTCCATGGCCGCCGGCAAGCAACAGAGGACGCTGTAGGCGTAGAAGAGCCGCTCGGTCTCGCTCGCCGGTGCCGCGAACGAGTCCTCGGTACGCTCGTCGGCAACGATCACCGTTCCGCCGGGCTTGAGCATCTCCCTGACACCGCTCAACACCGAGACGGGCTGCGAGAGATCGTGGATCGCCTCCACAACGATCGCGAGATCGTAGATGCCTTTCGACCCGGGAGCAGCGCCGTCCCGCGCCTCGAATCGGACGCGATCCGCGACACCTGCCTCCTGCGCGTTCCGAGAGGCGATCTCGATCGAGGGCTCGTCGAGGTCGAAACCGTCGACGGTGATGTCCGGATAGGCCTTGGCGAGCGCGATCGCTGCCCAACCGACGCCGCACGCGACGTCGGCGACCTTGGCCCCGGGTTCGCTCGAAAGCCGTGCGTGAAGATCCGGGATCGAAGGCAGGTACTCGGTGCCGAGGGAGCCGACGAGCCACGGGCGGTTGAAGTCTCCCTGCGCCTCGACCATGTCGCGGCCGTACGCGCTCCAGGGGACCAACCCTCCGGACCGGAACGCGTCGACGAGGGCAGGCATGGCTCCAGACACCGCGACGAAGGACTTGCAGAGCGGTGCGATCGAGTACGGGCTGTCGGGATCGAGGAGCGGCTCGATGTGACCTGGCGGGAGCAGGTATCGCCGTTCGTCAGCCTCTGCCGTCACGTCGTCAACCGCGAGGATCCCAGCCGCAGCCTGCTGCTCGAGCCACTCTCTAGCGTATCGCTCGAAGATCCCCGTTTCCTTGGCGAGCTCGGAAGGCGACACGGTGCCGGCTCGCTCGAGAGCCCGATAGAGCCCGAGGGTGTCTCCCAGGTAGACCGTCAACACCTCTGCCATCCCGAGGCCCGCCGAGAACAATCGCTCGACAAGCTCCTCCCGCTGCTGGTCCGCTTCGATCATGACTACTCCTCCTCGACGCCTCCGGACCGCCGGATACTCGACGGTGCGTCAGCGGCCGTCAAACGCTGAGGAGAAGCTCAGGGTGTCCGCGTTGCCGGCAACGACCCCTCGAGGGTGAGGAGCCGGCGTTTCCGGGACGGGCCTCCGGCATAGCCGCCGACGTCGCCACCGGTGCGGAGCACCCGGTGGCACGGCACCACGATCGGGATCGGGTTGGAGCCGAGGGCGTTGCCGACCGCGCGCGACGCGCGCGGTCGGCCGATGCGCTCCGCGAGCGCGCCGTAAGTGGTCGTGCGACCGAAAGGCACTCGGGCGGTCGCCGCGAGGACGTCTCGAGCGATGCCACGCATCAGTCGACGGTCCAGCTTCAGCTCGAAACGGGTTCTGTCACCCTCGAAGTACTGCTCGAGCTGTCGCCGGACTTCGTCGGTGGATGCGGGGTGCTCGAGGATCCGGGGCGAGAGCTGACGCGAGAATCGGCTCAGCAGCTCGTCGCGCTCCTCCTCCTCGAAGGCCACGTACGCCAGGCCGCGAGGCGTGACCGCGAGCAGCAGCTCCCCGACCGGGCTCTCGAAAACGCCGAGCGCCACGTCGAGGAGACCGTGCTCGGCGGCGGCCCCGGCGATCTGTGCTGCTGCCGCCTTCGACCGCTGATCGGACTCCCCACCGCCCCCCAGCTTCTTCAAGTCCGTCGTCTTCATCGTCGCCTTCATCCCATCAGCTCCCTCAGCTTCTTCACACCCTGGTAGACGTTCGCCCGAGCCGCCTCCTCCGAGATCCCCAGCGCTTCCGCGACGTCGGCGTAGCTCCGATCCAGCACGTGGCGATGAACCACCGCTACCCGCTGCTTCGGCGGCAGGCTGGACACGGCCGCCCGCAGGTCGCCGTCGAACTCCGGCTGCCCGCCCGGGAGGGCCGGTCGCTCCGGCAATTCGTCCGACGGGATCGCTCGGCGGCCGGCGGCCCGATGGTGATCGATCGCCTTCCGAGAAGCGATCCGCAGGATCCATCGGTCGAGCCTCGATGCGTCGGTCAGGCGCGGATACGCCCGGAGCGCCGCCACGAACGTGTCCTGGAAACAATCATCGGCCTCGTGAGGACCGACGGCCGCCATGAGGAACCGGTACACGGTTCCTCGGTGCTCCTCCAGGAATTCGCTGAACGGCGGGAGCTCCACGATCTGAGATGCAACCACACCCCGAACAACGCGCGAGCGGTCACTCACGTGAAACTGGATGGAGCAGCGATGCCTGTGAGGGACGGAGCGATAGGGCGCGAACGCCGCACCCTACCGCCGAGCATGAAGTGGAGAAACGCCCGCGCGCGCCGCGCGATCCAGGCTTTCCGCGCCTACTCTCCCGGCTTTCGGTAGCCGATGCCCTTCCCTTTGGCGAGTGCCTCCAGTGTCTCTTCCACACTTAGCAGCACGGTGGTCTCAACCGAGGCGAGGGCACCGCCCGCCGCGATGGCAACCGCGAGGCCGGCCATGGACGCGTTGTCAGGCACCTCGAAGATCGCGTACCCGTCGAACTCCCCGAAGCCGTACCAGAAGCCGAGAAGGGAGCCGCCCACCTGCTCGGCGTACGCGCGCGCCGCATCCCGGCGATCCTCAGGGTTCTGGATCAGCTTCTTCCACGTCTCGGGCGTGTAGCTGAAGCGCATCAGATAGGTAGTCATGGGCACCCTCCTGATTCGACAGGTCTTGGATGCTAGTCCATCCCAACCATCGCGCGAGGTGCGCTCGGACTCCTCACGCTCCTTGACGAAACCACTTCCGAGCGAGTTTCAAGCAGAGCGGGATCGGTCGTGAAATGGTCAGTCGGCGAGTGCCGGCAGAACGATGAGAAGGCCGACGACCACGACGACGAGGATTAGGGATCCGACCACGACCGCTTCGTGGAAGTGAGCATGGGGTACGGCTTGGGGCATCGGTTCGGGTCGAACAGCCCCATCGCGTTCCGAGCGTACGCCTGCGCAGTTTCGCTATGGCGCCTCGCCGAGCAGGCGCGGGATGGCGCCTTCCCACACTTCGGCGAGCTCGGTCACGGTTGTTTCCAGCATGCCGTCGATCACGGCTCGGGGGCCGCCCGTCTCGCCGAGGCGCTCGAACGGGACCCCGCGCGTCGCCGCGAGACCCCGGAGCGAGCCCTCTCGCTCGGGGGCGACCGACACGACGACCCGCGAGGCCGACTCACCGAAGAGCAGGACGTGCGGAGGCAGGTCTCCTGCCAGCGTGACCGCGAAGCCGTGGCCGCCGACGATCGCGCACTCGGCCAGCGCGACAGCGACACCGCCGTCAGAGCAGTCATGGGCGGAAGCCAGCAGGTCGGCTGCCGCGGCCTCGTGCAAGAGGTCCTGGAGTCGGCGCTCCGCGGCAAGGTCGAGCGCCGGCGGCACCCCCGCCACTATCCCGAGCACCGTCTCCGCGAACTCGGAGCCACCGAGCTCGGCGAAGGACTCCCCTAAGACGTACACGGCGAGGGCCGGCATCGGGAAGCCCGACGGCAGCCGCAGGCGGTAGTCGGTGAGCGATCCCAGCACCCCCACGACGGGTGTGGGCCAGATCGCCGAGCCCCCGGACTCGTTGTAGAAGCTCACGTTGCCGCCGGTCACCGGGGTGTCGAGCGCGAGGCATGCGTCCCGCATCCCTCGGACGGCCTCGGAGAATTGCCACATCACCTCGGGACGCTCCGGGTTGCCGAAGTTCAGACAGTTCGTGATCGCGAGCGGCTTCGCGCCGGTCACCGCGACGTTCCGGGTTGCCTCGGCGACGGCATGCGCTCCCCCGAGGTACGGATCGAGCGTCCCGTATCGACCGTTGCCGTCGACCGATAGAGCGAGACCCTTCATCGTTCCCGGCACGCGGACCACCGCGGCATCGGACCCGGGTCCCGCAACCGTTTGGCCCTGGACCATCCGGTCGTACTGCTCGAAGACCCACCGCTTGGACGCCACGTTGGGCGATGCCAGGAGCGAAAGGAGGGCCTCGCGGAGGTCTCCGTCGAACGAGACGAACGTGGGGTCGTCGTGATCGGCGGCGATCGGCCGCATCGGTCGGTCGTACTCGGGCGCCTTCTCCGTGAGCGAGAGCGCCGGGACCTTGGCCACCTGCTCCCCGGCGATGGACACGTCCAGGTCCCCGCCGGCCTCGAGAGTCGCGACCACCGCGGTGGCCAGACCCCACTTCTCGCAGACATCACGCACGCGTTCGAGCTTCGAGGGATGGACGATCGCGAGCATCCGTTCCTGCGACTCGGACGTGAGGATCTCGAAGGCCTCCATGCCCTGTTCGCGCAACGGGACCTGATCGAGATCCAGCCGCGCGCCGAGCCCGGCCCGAGCCGCGGACTCGCTCACGGCGCAGGTGAGACCCGCTCCCCCGAGGTCCTGCAGTCCTTCGAGCAGGTCCTCCTCGACCAGCTCGAGCGAGGCCTCGATCAGCAACTTTTCCGCGAACGGATCCCCGATCTGCACGGACGGGCGCGAGTCCTCGCTCCCGTCCTCGAGCGTCGCGGATGCGAGCACGGAGACGCCCCCGATGCCGTCGCGTCCGGTCGTCGATCCGTACAGGACCATCAGTGAGCCCAGCTGGGGCGTGTGCGTCGCCGCGGTCATCAGCCGGTCGGCCTGCGCGATACCGACGCACATCACGTTCACGGTCGGGTTCGCCGTGTGTGGCTCCGCGAACCGGACCTCGCCGCCGACCGTCGGGACGCCGATGCAATTGCCGTAGCCGCCGATCCCGGCGACGACTCCTTCGAGGAGCCATCGGTTCCGCTCCTCGCCGAGTGGGCCGAACATCAGCGGATCCAGCAGCGCCACGGGCCGAGCTCCCATGGAGACGATGTCCCGGACGATCCCGCCGACGCCCGTGGCGGCACCCTGGTAGGGCTCGATCGCGCTCGGATGAGAATGCGACTCGATCTTGAAGACGGCGGCGACGCCGTCGCCGATGTCGACGGCTCCGGCGTCCTGGCCCGGACCGACGAGGACCGAGGACCCCTCCGTCGGCAACGTGCGGAGGTGGATCTTCGAGGACTTGTACGAACAGTGCTCGGACCACATCGCCGCGTACATCGCGAGCTCGTTCCGATTGGGCTCGCGGCCGAGAGTCTCCCGGATCAACTCGAGCTCGTCCTCACGCAACCCGAGCTGGCGCCCGAGGTCGGACGGGAGCGGGTCGGTCACCGCCCCGCTCCCGCCATCACAGACGAGAGCAGCGATGCGAACAGCGCTTGTCCGCCCGTGGGCCCGACGTCGGGGTCCACGGCGTGTTCGGGGTGCGGCATCAGCCCTATCACGTTGCCGGCCTCGTTGCGGATCCCGGCGATCCCACGCAGGGCGCCGTTCGGGTTGTGGGCGTCGGACACCTCGCCGTCCGGACCGCAATAGCGGAACACGACTCGTCCCGAGTCCTCCAGGTGGTCGAGATCGGCCTCGGAGGCGACGAACTGTCCTTCCCCGTGCTTGATCGGCATCTCGAGGACCTCCCCGGGGAGCACGTCGACAGTGATCGACGACTGCGTGGTCTCCACACGCAGATGGACGATCCGACAGATGAACCGGAGAGATCGGTTCCTGATCAACGCGCCGGGCAACAATCCCGATTCGCAGAGGATCTGGAAGCCGTTGCAGATGCCGAGTACTGGGCCACCGCTCGCCGCGAAGCCTCTCACCTCCTCCATCACCGGTGCGAACCGGGCGATCGCGCCGCACCGCAGGTAGTCGCCGTAGCTGAAGCCACCCGGCAGGATGACCCCTTCGACTCCCTTGAGATCGGGATCCGCGTGCCAGAGCCGGACCCCCTCCCCGCCCATCAGCTCGACGGCGCGGAGGGCGTCGTGGTCGTCCAGCGAGCCGGGGAACGTCACGACCCCGATGCGGGCGCTCACGCTTCCCGGAGCTCCAGGATGCGCGAGTCCTCGATCACCGGGTTCGAGAGCAGCCGGCCGGCCATCTCTTCCACCTGGCTCCGCGCCTCCGACTCCGATCCCGCCTCCAGCTCGAGCCGAACGTGCTTGCCGACCCGCACGCCGGAGACGTTCCGCCATCCGAGCGTGGGGAGGGCGCCCTCGACCGCCTTGCCCTGCGGGTCCGCGAGCCCCGGCTTCAGCGTCACCAGGACTTCGACGGCGAACTTCATCCGTGCTCCTCCCGAAGGCGCTCCAGCGCGGGATCGTCGTCGCCGGACGCCGCTCCCGGGTAGGCATCGAAGGGCGAGCCGGTGATCCGCTCGTAGGCCTCCACGTACCGCCTCGCCGTGCCCAGGACCACCTCGGCGGGAAGCCCCGGGGCCGGCGGCTCGTGATCCCAGCCGCTCGCGTCCAGCCAGTCGCGAACGAACTGCTTGTCGAACGACGCCTGCGGGCGGCCCGGCGCGTAGCCGTCGGCCGGCCAGAACCGAGAGGAGTCGGGTGTCCCGACCTCGTCGATCAGGACCAGCTCCCCGTCCGCGAAGCCGAACTCGAGCTTCGTGTCCGCGAGGATGACGCCTCGGGCCGCGGACGTGTCGGCGAGACGCTCGTAGATCCCGAGGGTGAGCTCCTTCAGCCGTTCGAACAGACCCTTCCCGACGAGATCCACGGCTTCCTCGGGAGCGAGCGGCAGGTCGTGGCCCGTTCCGGCCTTGCTCGTCGGCGTGAAGATCGGCTCTGGGAGACGATCGGACTCGACGAGCCCGTCGGGCAGCGGCACGCCGCACACGTCGCCGGTCGCTCGGTACTGCGCCCAGCCCGAGCCGGAGAGGTACCCGCGCGCGACACACTCCATCGGCACGACCTTCGCCTTGCGGACGAGGGTCGCGCGACCGGTGAGCGCCGGCACGCCGGCGAACGGCGCCGGGAAGTCCGCCGGGTCCGTCGACACGACGTGATGAGGAACCAGGTCAGCCGTGCGATCGAACCAGAACGACGACAGGCCCGTGAGCACACGACCCTTGTCGGGGATCGGGTCGGGCAGCACGACGTCGAAGGCGCTGATCCGATCGGTTGCGACGAGCAGCAGGCGATCCTCGCCGGCGTCGTAGACATCGCGGACCTTCCCGCGAGCCCGCAGCCGAGGCGAGGGGGTCATCCCTCCGACTCCATCTCCGACTCCATCGCCGACTCTGGGGCCGATTCTGGGGCCGACTCCACGGGGAGCTTCTCGAGCTTGTCGAACACGCCGCCGAGGTTCTTCAGCGAGCGGCGGGGGTCGAAGAGCGCGTCCAACGTGGCGGCGTCGAGCCAGCTGCCGACCTCGGGATCGGCTTCCAGAGTTCCCCGGAAGCTCGCCCCCTCGTCCCAGGCTCGCGCGGCCGCCGCCTGGACCAGCGCGTAGGCCTCGTCGCGGGAGAGCCCGGCGTCCACGAGCGCGAGGAGGACCGACTGGGAATACACCAGCCCGCCTCCCGTCTCGAGGTTCTCGCGCATCCGGTCGGGGAACACGATCAGGCCGTCGAGCACCCAGGTCAGCTCGCGGAGCATGAACGCGAGCAGCCCGGTCGCGTCGGGGAAGATCATCCGCTCCGCGGACGAGTGCGAGATGTCTCGCTCGTGCCACAGGACCATGTTCTCCAGCGCTGCCTGGGCGTTTCCGCGGATCACGCGAGCCAGGCCGGAGACACGCTCCGAGACGACCGGGTTCCGTTTGTGCGGCATCGCGGAGGAGCCCTTCTGTCCCTCCGCGAACGGCTCCTGCACCTCACGGACCTCTGTGCGCGCGAGGTGGCGGATCTCCGTCGCCATCTTGTCGAGGGTGGACGCCGTGATGGCGAGGGCGGTCATGAACTCGCCGTGACGATCGCGCTGGATCACCTGGGTCGACGCCTCCACGCTCCGCAGGCCCAGTCGGGCGCAAACCAACTCCTCGACCCTCGGGTCCACGGATGCGTAGGTGCCGACGGCGCCGCTGATCGCGCCCACGGCGACGACCTCGCGAGCTCGACGGAGCCGGTCGCGGTCGCGATCCAGCTCGAACGCCCAAACGGCGAGCTTGTGCCCGAAGCTCGTCGGCTCGGCCACCACGCCGTGCGACCGGCCGGCCATCACCGTGTCGCGATGGTGCAGCGCGAGTCGTTTGGTCGTGCCGAGCAGTCGCTCGAGCTCCACGAGCAACACGTCGGCGGCGGCGCGGAGCTGCAGCGCGAAGCCCGTGTCGATGACGTCGGACGACGTGAGCCCGAAGTGGACCCATCGGCCGGCGGGGCCGATGGCGGCTGCCACGACGTCGACGAAGGCGGCGACGTCGTGGCGGGTCACGGCTTCCCGCTCCGCCACGGCCTCGACCGTGAGCGCCGCGCGCTCACGACAGGCCGCGGCGTCCTCTTGACGGACCACCCCGAGCTCGGCGAGGGCTTCCACCGCGAGCAGCTCGATCTCGAGCCAGTTCGCGAGGCGTGACTCGTCCGACCACACGGCCTCCATCTCGGGGAGGCGGTAGCGCGGGATCACAGCTTGAGGCCCTCCGCGAGGTCGTCCTTGAACTTCCAGAGCGCCGCCTGGATCGTCTCGTCACCCAGGCCCACGATCTGCGCCGCGAGGACGGCGGCGTTGACCGCCGCGTCGACCCCGACGGTGGCGATCGGGACACCGGTGGGCATCTGCGCGGTGAGCGCGAGGGCCTCGTTGCCCACCATCTGGGGCGGCGACGCGATCGGCACGCCGATCACCGGGATGACCGTACGCGCCGCCACCGCCGCTGCGAGGTGGCCCGACATCCCGGTCGAACAGACCACGACCCGGAGCCCTCGCTCCACCGCGGTCCTCGCGTACTCGTCCACGAGATCGGGTGTCCTCGAGGAGGACATGATCTGGACCTCGTTCGGGATGCCGAACTTCTCCAGGATCAGGCCCGCCTGGCGCATGATCGGCAGCTCGGTGGGCGAGGCGGCTAGCACCCCGACGATCGGCGTCCCTTCGCTCATCCGGCCCCTTCCTCGCCCATGGGCTCGCTCATCGGCCTCCCTCGGCCGCTCGCGCGGCGATGTCGCTCCGGCGGATCATGCCGTCGAAAGAGATGTGCGACGCCGCCTCGTATGCCCGCCTCCGCGCGTCCTCGACGGTCGGTCCCCATCCGGTCGCCGCGAGCACGCGGCCGCCGTCCGTGACCACTCTACCTTCGCGCTCCTCGGTCCCCGAATGGAACACGGCGGCATCGGGTGAGGTGGCGGCGCCATCGAGCCCTTCGATCGGCCGACCGGTCTCGTACGGCCCCGGATAGCCACCGCTCGCGAGCACCACGGTCACCGCGGCGTCATCGGATAGGTCGACCTTCAGATCGGCGAGCCGGTCCGTCGCGCAAGCGTCCAGCATCTCTGCCAGGTCTCCGCGCAGCCGCGGGATCACCACCTGGGTCTCCGGGTCGCCGAACCGGCAGTTGTACTCGAGGACCTTCAGGCCTTCCCCGGTGAGCATCAGGCCCGTATAGAGGAGTCCGGAGTACGCCACCCCGTCGTCGTGGAGCGCGCCCACCGTCGCCGCCACCACCTCCCAGATCCGAGACTCCGTCTCCGGGTCGAGCCAAGCGAGGGGTGAGTACGCGCCCATCCCTCCGGTGTTCGGACCCGTGTCATCGTCTCCAGCTCGCTTGAAGTCCTGGGCGAGCCCCAGTGGAACCGTCGAGAACGCATCCACCAGCGCGAAGGCCGACACCTCGGGCCCCTCGAGCAGCTCTTCGACGACCACTCGCGCCCCGGCCGCTCCGAACGCGCCCGCGACCAGACACTCCTCGATGGCCGCCATCGCTTCGTCCTCATCGGATGCCACGGTCACACCCTTGCCCGCCGCCAGCCCATCGGCCTTGATGACGGCACGACCACCCAGCTCGTCCACGAGCGCGAGCATCTTCTGGCGATCCCGCCCCCAGTCGGCGCGTTCGAAGGTCGCTGCTCTGGCCGTCGGGATCCCGTGGCGCACCATCAGGTCCTTCGCGAACGCTTTCGATCCCTCGAGGCGGGCGCCTGCGCGTCCCGGGCCGAAGGCCCGCCGCCCTCGCGCCCGGAGCTCGTCCGCGAGCCCGGCGACGAGCGGCGCCTCCGGGCCGATGACGACGAGGTCGGCGTCAAGCTCGTCCGCCAGCCGGAGCTGCGCATCGACGTCGTCGGCGGCGGCCACATGGCACGTCGCGACCGACGCGATCCCGGCGTTGCCCGGCGCGGCGTGGAGCTGCTCGACCAGCGGGCTCCGAGCCAACCCCCAGCAGAGGGCGTGCTCCCGGCCGCCGCCGCCGACGACAAGGACCTTCATCGGCACCCCCTCATCTGCTCGTCCTCATGAGGCGGCCGGCAGGCTCTGCTCGCGAGCCGGCCCTACCGACACCACGGAGACGGGCACGTCCACGAGCTCCTCGATCCGGCGCACGTACTCCCGCGCGGCCTTCGGCAGGTCCTCGAAGGTCTTCGCCTCGTCGATCTCCTCCATCCAGCCGTCCACCTCTTCGTAGATCGGCTCGGCCTTGTGGAACAGGGATTGGTTCGGCGGGAAGTCTCGGAACTCGCTCCCCTCCACGCGGTACCCGGTGCCGATGCGGATGTGTTCGAAGCCTGACAACACGTCCAGCTTCGTCAGGAACAGCTCGGTGAGCCCGTTCACGCGGGTCGCGTAGCGCAGTAGGGCCACGTCCAGCCATCCACAGCGTCGCTTCCGCCCCGTCACCGTGCCGAACTCCTGACCGCGCACACTGAGGCGCTCGCCGACGTCACCGAGATCCTCCGTGGGGAACGGCCCCGCGCCGACCCTCGTGACGTAGGCCTTCACGATGCCGACGACGCGCTCGACCTCCTTCGGACCGAACCCCGCGGACGCGAGCGCGTACCCGGCGACGGGATTCGAAGACGTCACGAAGGGATACGTCCCCTTGTCCAGGTCCAGCAGCGTGCCCTGCGCGCCTTCGAGCATCACGGACTTCCCCTCTCGAAGCGCCTCGTGCAAGAGCATCGACGTGTCGGCGACGTAGCCCTCGAGCCGGCCGGCCAGGTCCATGTACTCCTCGACGATCACGTCCCCGTCCAGCGGCAGCCGCCCGTACAGCTTCGTGAGGATCGCGTTCTTCTCGCGGAGGACGATCTCGAGCTTCTCCCGGAAGATCTTCTGGTCGAACAGATCTTGAACGCGCAGCCCGATGCGGGCGGCCTTGTCCGCGTAGGCGGGGCCGATGCCGCGCTTCGTCGTGCCGAGCGCGTTGTGTCCGAGGAACCGCTGCGTCACCTTCTCCAGCTCGAGGTGGTACGGCATGATCAGATGACAGTTGCCGGACAGCCGGAGCCGCGAGACGTCCACTCCCGTGCGTCGCAGATCCTCGAGCTCGCGGAGGAGATGGCGGGGGTCGATGACGACCCCGTCGGCGATCACCGGGGTGATATGCGCGTAGAGGATGCCGGAAGGGATCAGCTGGAGCTTGAGCAGACGCCCTTCCGCGATCACGGTGTGGCCTGCGTTGTTGCCGCCCTGGTAACGGACGACGAAGTCCATCCCATCCGCGAGGTAGTCGACAGCCTTGCCCTTGCCCTCGTCCCCCCATTGGGTCCCGAGCACGATGGTGGCCGGCATGTGACGTGAGTGTATCGAGGGTAAGGTCGCCGGATACCAGCTTCTTGGATCGGATACCCCACACCTGAGAACAAGGGCCATGAGCAAGAGCAAGGACGAACTGGAGCTCGAGAAGCTCGTCGAGATCGACGGGGAATTCTGCGTTCCCCATGAGCTGAACGAGGCCCGCCACGTCGTGGATTGGGGACCCTTCGAACCACCCCGGGGCGCCTGGTACATCCTCCAGAAGGTCCTCCTCTTCCTGCCGGCGATGTACCTGTTCATCCTCGCGGTGCAGATCATGAAGACCGGGGCGGCCGCGATCGGCCCCGACATCCAGGGACAGTTCCCGTTCGCGAACGGGATCTCGACCTTGGGGTTCGGCTGGCTCGGTGCATACTTCGTGCTGTCGGGATCGCCCGTCGCCGCGACCGCGATCAGCCTCTTCGGAGCCGGCACGCTGACGAAGCTGCAGACCTTCACGATGCTGTCCGGGTCACGGCTGGGCGCCTCGTTCACCGTGCTGTTGACGGGATTCCTCTACGCCGCGAGGAACCGGCACGACCCCAACCGCGGCGAGCCGATCGGGATGGGCATCCAGGCGATGACGATGACCGCGCTCGTGTACCTGCCCGGCATGGTGATCGGCTACGGGATCATCCGGAGCGGCCTGCTCGACGGGGTCAAACTGCACGCGTCCGGAGAGCTGGAGGCGGCGCTCTCCGTCGCGTGGGGTCCGCTGATCGATGTGATCGAGAGCGTCGTTCCGTCCGCGCTCCTGTTCCTGGCCGGGCTCCTCGTGATCCTGGCCTCGTTCAAGCTCCTGGATCACGTCCTGCCCCAGGTCACCAGCGGTACGACCGCGGCCAAGCGGGCCTCATGGATGCGACGCCCGTGGACGATGTTCGCGCTCGGCTGCATCGTGGCGACGTTGACGCTTTCGGTGTCGGTGGCGCTGACGGTTCTGATACCGCTCGCGGTGAAGGGCTACATCCGCCGGGACGAGGCGCTCCCCTACATCATGGGCGCGAACATCACGACCCTCGCCGACACGCTGGTGGTTTCGATGCTCCAGCGCGATCCCGCGGCGGCGCAGATCGTGCTCGCGGAGGCGATCGGGGTCACCATCGTGTCCCTGGCGATCCTGGCGTTCTGGTACCAGCCGGTGAAGCGGGGCGTGATCCGTCTCGACGACTACTTCGTGGGCTCGACTCGGCGGATCGCCGTCTTCGTGGGGATCCTCTTCTTGCTGCCGGTGTCGTTCCTGCTCTCCGGGCTGTGGATCGGCCCGATCGTCCAGTAGCTCTTCCGCAGGACCGTCCCTGTACGCTTCCGCCGCCGTGGACGAAGACCAGACGACCGCCCCCGAGCGGAGCGCCGGCCTGAGCGCCGGCATGTCGCTGCTGCGACGCAACCGGGATTTCCGGGCGCTGTTCTTCGCTTCGGTGATCTCCTTGGGGGGTGACTGGTTCCTCTGGGTCGCCATCAACGGGTTGATCTACGAAGAGACGGGGAAGGCGCTCTACGTCGGCCTGGCGATCCTCGCGCAGGAGTTCGCCTTCTTCCTCGCGTCCCCGATCGGTGGCATGCTGGCCGACCGGATCGACCGGCGGAAGTTGATGATCGTCTGCGATCTCGCCAGGGCGATCATCTGCGTCGCGTTCCTGCTCGTCGGGCACGACACGATCTGGCTGGCCTACGTGCTCCTGCCCCTGCTCGCGTCGTTCGCAGCACTGTTCGACCCGGCCTTCTCGGCCGCCACCCCGAACGTCGTCGAGCCCGACGACCTGCCGGCCGCCACCGCCCTGAACGGCTCGCTCTGGGGAACGATGCTTGCCGTCGGTGCCGGACTCGGGGGCCTCATCAGCGCGGAGTTCGGCGCGCACACCGCGTTCGTCGTCAATGCGGTCTCCTTCGTGGTCTCGGCGGCGCTGCTCTCGTCGATCCGGCGGCGCTTCTCCGAGGTGCGGAAGGAAACCACCGAGCACCCCAGCGCGATCGAGGCCACCAGGGAGACGTGGCGCTTCGCGCGCCGGGACCATCGTGTCCTTTCCCTGCTGGCCGTCAAGTTCGGGTTCGGCGCGGCGGCCGGACTCCTCGCCTTGATCCCCGTGATGGCGCTCGACGTCTTCGATTCCGGCAACGTCGGCTTCGGGATCCTGATGGCAGCACGCGGCGTTGGCGCGCTGATCGGTCCGTTCCTGGGCCACCGGATCGCGGGGCCGGGACACCGAAGGCTTTTCCCCGCGATCGGACTCTCGCTCGCCGTGTTCGGCCTCGGGTACATGGCGCTCGGAGCCGCCCCCTCGCTGGCGATCGCCGCGGTGACGATCTGCGTCGCCCACTTGGGCGGCGGGTCCCAGTGGATGCTGTCCACCTACGGCCTGCAGGTGCTCGTTCCCGACCACATCCGCGGACGGATCTTCGGCTTCGACTACATGCTGATCACGCTGTCGCTCTCCGTGTCCGCGGTGGTGGCGTCGGCCGTCGCCGATCAGATCGGTGCGCCGATCACGGTCACCATCCTCGGCGGGGTTGCGCTCGCCTGGGCCGGGGTGTGGTTCGTGCTCAGCCGCGGCGTGCGCAAGACGGGGCTCGACGGGTGCGCGGAACCCGATCCCGAGGCGGGGTCGGAGCCGGTTCCCGCGATCAGCTGATCCTCAGACGGGGGGCTGGTCGGGACGTTGCGGCTCGGGCGGCGTCGCCCCCGCGGGGGGCGTCGCCGGAGGGGCCGTCGACGGCTCGGAAGGCGTGCCGAACGACACGCCGGGGGCACCCGGCTCGAAGCTCACCTTCGGCACACCCTCGTCGCCACGCAGCGCCTCTTCCACCTCGAAGAACTCCTCTTCCTCGAAGTTGAACATGCCCGCGATGATGTTCGACGGGACGGACTGGACGCGCCGGTTGTACTCGCGCACGTTCGCGTTGTAGAAGCGCCGGGCCGTCTGGAGCCGGTCCTCCGTGTTCGCGAGCTCCGCCTGGAGCGCCAGGAAGTTCTGGTTCGCCTTGAGATCCGGATAGTTCTCGACCACGGCGAAGAGCTGCCGAAGCGCGGCGACGAAGGGCCCCTCCGCCGCCGCTTGGGCGGCCGGCGATCCCGTGGCGCCCGTCGCCATCGCGCGGGCCTGCGTGACGTTCTCGAGCACCTCTCGCTCGTGCGAGGCGTACCCCTTCACCGTCTCCACGATGTTCGGGATCAGGTCATAGCGGCGCCGGAGCTCCGTGTCGATGTTGGCCCACGCATCGCGGATCAGGTTCTTCTGCGAGACGAACCTGTTGTACGAGGCCACGCCCACCAGGGCGAGCACCACGAGGATCCCTACCACGACCCAGAGAACTTCCACGTCCGTTCCTTTCCGTGCGCTCGCGTCGACCGGTCGGCGGAAGCCTACCTACTTCGGGTACAGGGAGCGCACGACGCCGGGGATCTGCTCCCGGAACGTCTTGGCGGTCCCCAGCAGGTGGATCATCTCGGCCGGGGACACCCGATCGGTCCAGCACAGCAGCCGGTCGCCGGCGACCTCGAACCCGTACCCCTCTCCGTGCCGGAGGAGCCAGTCCATCAAGCGCGCGTCGCAGAACGCGGTCGCGAACCGCTCGTCGGCGCCCTTCACGTGGAACCGCCGGTTGAACTCCTCCGACTCGAACTCGATGTCACGGAACGTGAGGGCGCCCGCGAACCGCGTGAGCAGGTTCTCCTGACTGATCTGCAGCGGGGGGCACAGAGCATCCACGAGGGTGATCACGCAGTCGAAACGACGGTAGCTCCGGGATCGGTGCCCCTTCGAGTCCGAGGACTCGTCGTAATACCAGTAGTCGAAGGCACGGACCTCCAAGCCTTGCCAGAAACCCCACATCACGTTCTCGACCCCTCGGCCGTCTCCCTTCTGGAACAGGGAGAAGGGTTCCCCCGTCGTGTCGAATGGGTCGTCGAGCGAGAAGTCGAGGCGTTGACCCAGCGCGAGGGCACGCAGCTCGCGCTGGCGTTCGAGCTTCCGCTGGTGTTGGTAGGTGATGACGCCGCCCGCCACAACGACGGCGAGGACGACGATCAGGATCGGCACTGCCTCGTTCATGTGGCGAGTATCGACCGCCGGTCGCTCGGAGCCAAGGCTGACGTCCGATGAGGTCAGCGCGCCTGGCCGAAGAGGGACTCCACGACGGGCGGCACGCGTGTCAAGAAGGTCGCCATCGTCTCCAGCGCCCAGGTCATATCGCGATCGAGCCGTCGTGGCGTCCGACACATCAGCACACCATCCAGGATCTCGAAGCCCGTGTCCGGTGGGAGCTCCAACAGCCAGGTCATCATCCGGGCGTCGACCAAGGCATGCGCGAACCGTCGGTCGCCCGACCGCACTTCGAACGCGCGATCGAAGCTCTCGAGCTCGAATCCGATGTCACGCCCACCGATCGACGTCGCGAGCCTGGACCCGACGCTTTCCGGCACGATCGAGAGGTTCGGCCACTCGGAGGGCACCGGCGTGGTGGCACACGTGAAGTACCGATAGTCGCTCCGGCTCGGATCGCTCGAGCGGGCGAACCAGTAGTCGATGACGACGACCTCCATCCCTCGCCACGTGCCCCACGACGTGTTCTCGATGTCCTTGGCGGTGGCCGTGTGTCCGAGGAGCGCGAACGGTCGTTCGAAGTAGCGAAGCGGGTCGCCCGGCGACGATCGAAGACCGAGCGACCGCGCCTGATCCTGATGCAGATCCCTCCGGGGCCTCACCTTGAACCACCATCCGAGGAAGAAGAGGAGTCCGATGAATCCCCACGTCGCGACCTGCGCGGGAAGCTGCCGCCTCGCTTCTGCGTCCCCGGCGAGCGCGAGGAGCAGCATCCCGCCCAGGACGATCACGCCGAGCCAGAGCAGGATCGTCCTGCTCGTCCGGACCCTCACCGAAACGCCTCTCGCGCGAGCGGAACCACGAGATGAAGTATCGACCGAAGCGGTCCGACGGCGAACCCTTCTCCCCTACTCAGCTCCCGTCGCCGCCCTGCGCGCGCTCCTCCACGCGGAGCGTGAGCCCGTCGCCACCTGCCTCGGCGACGACCGTGTCGCCTTCACGAACCTCGCCGGACAGCATCAGCATCGCGAGCGGGTCCTGGATCTCGTGCTGGATCAGCCGCTTCAGCGGGCGCGCCCCGAAGTTGGGGTCGTAGCCGGCGTTCGCCAGGTACGTCTTCGCGTCGTCGGTGAGCTCCAGCTGGAGCTTGCGGTCGCCCAGACGCTGCTGCAGACCACGGAGCTGGATCTCCACGATCTTCACGATGTCGTCCCGGCTGAGCGCATCGAACACGACGACCTCGTCGATCCGGTTGATGAACTCCGGCCGGAAGTGCGCTCGAACGTCGGCCAGCACCTTCTCCTCGCGCTCCTCCGGCGAGGCGGTCGGGTCCTGGAAGACCGCGGCGCCGAGGTTGGAAGTCATGATCACGATCGTGTTGCGGAAGTCCACGGTCCGACCCTGCCCGTCGGTGAGACGACCGTCGTCGAGCAGCTGGAGCAGCACGTTGGACACATCGGTGTGCGCCTTCTCGATCTCATCGAGCAGCAGGACCGAGTACGGGCGCCTGCGGACCGCTTCGGTGAGCTGTCCTCCCTCGTCGAATCCGACGTAGCCCGGCGGCGCGCCGACCAGTCGCGACACCGTGTGCCGCTCCTGGTATTCGCTCATATCGATCCGGATCATCGCCCGGTCGTCGTCGAAAAGGAACTCCGCGAGGGCGCGGGCGAGCTCCGTCTTGCCGACCCCGGTCGGTCCGAGGGACAGGAACGAGCCGATCGGCCGGTTCGGGTCCTGCAGGCCGGCGCGGGCACGGCGGATCGCGTTCGCGACCGCCGTGACCGCGGCGTCCTGCCCCACCACCCGTTCGTGGAGCGCCTCCTCGAGGTGAACGAGCTTCTGCATCTCGCCCTCCAGCAGGCGTGGGACCGGGATCCCGGTCCACTTGGCGACGACGGCGGCCACGTCTTCCTCCGTGACCTCCTCGTTCAACATCTTCTGCTCCGACTGGATCTCCCGGAGACGCTTGTTCTCCTCCTCCAACCGGCGCTCGATCTCGACGATGCGGCCGAACCGGAGCTCGGCGGCCTTCTCGAGGTCGCCGTCACGCTCTGCCCGCTCCGATGCCGCTCGCGTCTCCTCCAACTCCGACTTGAGGGCGCGGATGCGATCGATCTGCTCCTTCTCCTGCTGCCAGTGCGCCCTCATCGCATGCGAACGCTCCTCCAGGTCCGCAAGCTCTTTCTCGAGCTTGTCGAGCCGTTCCTTCGAGGCCGGGTCGGTTTCCTTCTGCAACGCGGCGCGCTCGATCTCGAGCTGCCGGACCCGCCGGTCCACCTCGTCGATCTCGACCGGCACCGAATCGATCTCGATTCGGAGGCGAGATGCCGCCTCGTCGATCAGGTCGATGGCCTTGTCCGGCAGGAACCGGCCGGTCACGTATCGATCGGACAGCACGGCGGCCGCGACGAGCGCGGGGTCCGTGATCCGCACCCCGTGGTGGACCTCGTACCGCTCCTTCAGGCCGCGCAGGATCGCGATGGTGTCCTCCACGGACGGCGGCTCCACGAGGACGGGTTGGAACCGTCGCTCCAACGCGGCGTCCTTCTCGACGTGCGTGCGGTACTCGTCGAGGGTCGTGGCGCCGACCAGCCGAAGCTCACCCCGGGCCAGCATCGGCTTCAACATGTTGCCAGCGTCCACGGCCCCCTCAGCCGCCCCGGCGCCCACGATCGTGTGCAGCTCGTCGATGAACGTGATGACCTGGCCCTCGGAGTCCGCGATCTCTTTGAGGACAGCTTTGAACCGTTCCTCGAACTCGCCGCGGTACTTCGCGCCGGCGATCATCGCGCCGATGTCCAGCGAGATCAGCCGCTTGTTCTTGAGCGACTCG
>Ga0299913_10001093_pt1 | contig 19243 bp, 14 predicted proteins | sample RVTome_9_FD_201360 | JGI IMG/M metagenome (GOLD analysis project Ga0299913, IMG submission 201360) | Soil microbial communities from uranium-contaminated site in the Upper Colorado River Basin, Wyoming, United States - RVT155D38 (version 2) ... | reverse complement strand
GGAAGGTCAGATCGCGTTCGAGACGCTCTTGCAGCGACTTCCGGGTCTGAAGCTCGTCGATCACGATCCGCCGTACCGGGCGACGATCACCTTGCGCGGCCTCGAGGCTCTGCCGGTAGCGTTCTGATGCCTCATATAGACGAACCACTCGCGATCGGGTCGTGCCTCGTGCGCAACCGTCTGTATCGGGCCCCGGTTCTGGAAGGAGCGGGGGACGGTCCCGATGCGCCATCGATCTACGCCGAGGCCTTCGGGTCGAACGCACGGGCCGGAGTGGGCCTGATCATCCAGGGCAATTCGTGCGTCTACGGCAGCGGACGCTCATCGGCAGGCATGACCGTGGTCGACTCGCGGGAGCACACGCTTCGCCTCGAGCCGGTGACCCGAGCGGTGCACGATGGTGGGGGCCGGATATTCCTGCAGATCGGACACGCGGGGATCTATTCGCTGGAGGCATGGCACGCACGTTTCTCCGGGCCGGTCCTGGCCGTGTCGAAGCCGCGTGTACACATCAAACCTGCTCTCCGCGGCGTGGCTCTGCAGGTGCTCTCGACCGAAGAGGTCTACGACTTCGCTGCTGCGACCGGGCGCAGCGCGGGGTGGGCGCGGGAGGCCGGTTACGACGGGGTTCAGATCGCGTCGTCGAACGCCAAGTTCGTCCACCAGTTCCTGTCGCCCTACTACAACCGCAGGCGCGACGAGTTCGGAGGGAGCCTCCGCAACCGTGCGCGCATCCTCGAGGTCATCGCCGAGCGCGTGCGTCGTGAGACCGGCGACGATTTCCCGCTGACCGTGAAGATCCCGATGGGCGAGGATGCTCCGCCACTCGCTCCGCACACCTCGGTCACAGAGGGCCTGGAGCTTTGCCGGATGGCTGAGGGCTTCGGCTATCACGCCATCACGCCCGTCGGGCTTTCGGTTTTCCCTCATGCTTCGCTCGCCCGCGGTGCGGATCCGAGCGCGATGCTGGAGACGCGTTCGATCCGCGCACGTTTCGAGCAAGCCCTTGGCGGGTCGAGATTGAAGATGGCCGTGCTGCGGTGGGGCTACAAGAGGGGAGCGCGCGACTATCCCTTCGCGCCGGTGTGGAACCGGCCTTTCTTCGCTGCCGCCAAAGAAGTGGTCTCGATCCCCGTGTTCGCGGTCGGGGGCATCAGGTCGCGTGAGGAGTGCGATGGGATCCTTGCTGCAGCCGAAGCCGACATGGTCGGGATCGGTCGGCCGTTCTATGCGGAGCCCGACCTCGCCACTCGCATCCTGGGCGCGACCGGGGGGCATGCGCTGTGCGAGTCGTCGAACCGCTGCGTCCCGGCACAGCAGCTCGGCATGAAAGCCCGCTGCTACAACCCGAACGTCGCCCGGAAGAAAGAAGCGCTGAAAGTCCATAATTCGTCGTGACCCATGATCACTTGATGCTCTGTACTTGCGCCTGGCGCAAGCTGAGCGCGATAACTAGCTAGAGCAGGGTCCTTAGCTTCTTCCTGTCGATCTTGAACACCGGCGTCAACGGAACGTTCTCGACGAGGCGGATCTCGCGCGGGTACTTGTACTTGCTCAAGCGTTCCTTCGAGAAGGCGAGAAGTTCCTCTTCGGTGGCTTCGGCTCCCGGGTTCAGCTGCACGAACGCGACGACCTCTTCGCCCTTGACCGGATCGGGCTTGCCGACCACCCCCGCGACTGCCACGGCGGGGTGTTCGACGAGAGCGTCTTCGATATCGCGCGGGAAGACGTTGAACCCACCCCGGAGGATGAGATCCTTCTTGCGATCGAGTATCCAGAGCTGACCGTCTTCGTCGATCTTGCCGATGTCACCGGTGTAGAAATAGCCGTCCTTGATCGCGTCGCGCGTAGCGTCTTCGGCGCGCCAGTAGCCGAGCATCACGGCGTTCGACTTGCAGATGATCTCGCCCTCTTCGCCCGTCGGGACGTCGTTGCCGTCCTCGTCGACGATACGGACGTCGAAACCGGGGCTGGGAGGACCGACGGAACCGAGCTTCCTGGAATCTGGTCGTGTGACGGTCATGCTGGCTGAGGTCTCGGTGAGCCCGTAGCCCTGCCGGATGTGGACGCTCGGGACGCGCTTCTCGAACTCGTTGACGACGTCGATCGACAGGGGAGAGGCACCCGACACGATGTAGCTGAGAGACGAAAGGTCGTAGTCCTCGAGTGGCATCGCTAGGAGGATCTGCAGCATCGTCGGCACCATCGGAGAGTTGTGCACCTTGTGCTCCTGAACCAGCTCCAGCCAGCCGGTCGGGTCGAACCACGTCATCAGCACCGCCTCACCGGGCTCCTCGGCGTGAAGGCCGACGACCGTCACGATGAGTCCGAACGAGTGCGACAGGGGAAGCGGCACCAGGGTGCGCGTGACGCCGGGAACGTGCGAGGCCTCCCATGACGTGCGGCCGGCCCACCACAGGTTCTCGTGGCTCAACATCACGCCCTTGGCCTTACCGGTCGTGCCACCCGTGTACATCAGAGCCGCGAGGTCCTGGTCGTCGCGCGGCACGATCACGCCGGGCTCTGCCTCTTCGAGCGAGGACAACGGGATGACTCCCTCTTGCTCGGGGCCGGTCGAGATCACGAACTTCAGCGTCTCGACCCCTTCAGCAGCTTGCTGGACCGTCGCGAGGAACTCCGGAGTCGTGATGACGGCCTTGGCCTCGGAGTCTTCGAGGATGTGATGGAGGTCTTCAGCCGACAGCAGGAAGATCGCCGGAGTGATGGCTGCCCCCGCCCGCCATAACGCGATGTAGCTGATCCCAACTTCGGGGCAGTTGGCCATCATCACGACCACCCGGTCGCCGGGCTCGATCCCCAGCTCGATCAGGCCCTGGGACAGTCGGTGGGATCTCTTCCGCAGCTCACCGGAAGAGAAGATCTTGCCTTCCCAGAAGAGCGACGGCCGGTCGCCGTGAAGCTCGAAAGACCGCTCTGCCAGTAGCGCGAGGTTGTGCTCTGTCATCTCTTACCCCCGGGGCGTCGGTGAACGAAAGAGGAATCATCGCAGAGCCGGCGAATGTCCACCTGATGGGGAAGAGACTCCTGTGTCTGAGCGCGGCCGTGGCCATCCTCGCCGCGGCCCCGGCCACCAGCGCGGCCCCCACTGCCGGAGGGCTCGCGTCCGACAACGTCGACTACGTCTCGACCGTTCCCTTCGAAGCGGGAGCCGCCCTGACGGGGGCCCGGCTGGTAGGCGACTACTTCTACGTCGCGGGCGTCCGCTCGTTCTCGATCTACGACGTGACCGATCCCTTGGCCCCGGCCCTCGAGAGCATCACTCCCACGGGTCCCCAGTTCCCCAACGAGGACGTCGACACGAACGGGAAGATCCTGTTGGTCTCGAACCAGCAGCTCGGCGGGACCCTCGAGGTCTACAACGTCGAAGACAAAGCTGCTCCGGCCCGGCTGGCGAAGATGGAGAACATCCGCGATCACACCTTCACGTGTGTCCTGAGGTGCCGGTACGCATACGGCGCGGGCGGCTCGATCATCGACCTGCGCGATCCCGCCCGGCCCCGACTGGCCGGGAACTGGAGCGTCTTCGGTCCCCAGAACGGCTTCGATACGACGGAGATATCTCCGGGCCGAGTGCTAACCGCGACGCCTTCGATCCAATTGCTCGATGGCCGCAAGGACCCGACCCGTCCGTTCACCGTGGCCCAGGGAGCCAACCCCGACAACCGTTTGATCCATTCGGTTCGCTGGCCGAATGGGGGCCGCGAGCGGTTCTTCCTCGTGCAGGGTGAGACCCCATTCTCTCAGAAGTGCGAAACCGATTCCGGAGCGTTCATGACCTGGGACACGCGCGGCTACTCGAAGACCCGGACGTTCCGGATGGCCGATGAATACCGCGTGGTCAACGGAACGGTCACGGACGGTAACCCGCCCGCGAACGCCGCAGGGTGCACGACCATGTGGTTCCAGGAGCATCCTGATTACCGCAACGGTGGGGTGGTGGCAGCTGCCTTCTTCGAGCATGGCACGCGTTTCCTGTCGGTCGATCCCCGGGGGAAGATCCGCGAGGAAGGGTTCTTCCTGCCGCTGGGCGGCGAGACGATCGCCGTCTACTGGGTGACCGACGAGATCGTCTATGCCATCGACGTCACCCGGGGGATCGACATCCTGCGTTACGAGAGTTAGCTCAACTCCGGCACAGGTTCCACAGCATCTGTCCGATGTCGCCGAGCGCGACGCCCTTCTGGAGATAGGTCTCGGCTCCGAGTCCGAGCGCTCGCTCGGCCATCTTGTCCGCATCGAACCCGGAGAGCACGACGATCTTGGTTCCGGGGGAAGCTTCCTTTATCAGCGGGATGGCCTCGAGCCCATCCATCACCGGCATGGCGAGGTCCAGGATGACGGCATCGGGTTTCTCGCTCCCCGCCAGCTCCACCGCTTCGGCTCCGTTGGTGGCCTCTCCGATCACCTCGAGACGCGTGTCGGTGAGATACATCCTTAGAAGGAGCCGGATGTCGGGCGCGTCGTCCGCGATGAGGATGCGAAGCGCGGCGTCGGCCGTCTCCTCGATCAATGTCGCTTCTCGGGAACGTGCGTGCACGTCCCGGCGATGGTCCCGCGATAACCGTCCGCCACCGGATCTCCTGTAGGTTGCATGCCGCCCGGATGAGCGGTCAGACCAATCTTCGCAGAGACCTACCCTGGTTCGGGCACGTCCCGATCAGCAGATCGAGCTAGCAGATCCCTCTGGCTCGAGTGACACCATCCAGCAGGCCCCAGATCGCTTCTGCTCCTGCCCGGGCGCCGGCCTCGGCGTCTGCCCGGGACCGGTCGTCCGTGGCGATCGCTTCGATGGCACCGGCCATCTCGGAGGAGTGTTGGACATCGAGCTCACCGTGGAGCTGGAAGTAGGTGGTTCCGGGCCCCTCGACCACTCCGTAGAAGTCGCGCAGACCCGAGATCTTCGTCTCGGCCACCTTTGGTGTCTGGGATTCGTACCCGTACAGCATGCCGAGCGCGAAAGCCGGGGACGCCGTTTCCATCGCGGCAGAGAAGGAGTCCACGCAAGCTGTGGTCTCCGGCTCGGCAGGTGAGGCCGCCGCCGCATCCCGCTCGTTGCCGAGAGCCTCGGCGAAGTCCAGCCACAGGCCGGGATGATCGTCGTCCCGTTCGTCGGCGAGGTTCGCGAGCACGGTCTCTCTGGGGGAGTCGTCCGGGAGCCTGGAGGCGATCGTCTCGAGATAGCTCGGGAACGCCTCGACCTGCCTCCAGTATTGACCCGCGTAGAAGGACAGATCGTCGCGCGAGAGGGTTCCTGCCGCCCACGCCTCGTAGAAGGGGTGCTGCAACAACGGCTTCGAAAGCGTGGCTGCGTCCAGCCGGGCACGCAATGCGGTCATGGGTTCCTCCTCCTCGGGTCGGTTCAAGGCGGCACCTTACTGCTTCGCTCCGAGGGCCGAGGCGGGTCCGCTCTGAGGCCCGAGGCAGGTCCGCTCGTTTACTGGATCAGGTGGCGAGAGGGGGCGGCAGGGTCGTTTTCCCGCAAGCCCTTCACATCGTCTTCGAGGTTGCGTACGAGAGCTTCGACCTTCTCTAATCCGGTATGGAGGAGGGTCTTCTTCATCCCGTCGTCGAGGCGATCCCAGTTGGCCATGACGGTTCCGAGGCAACCCCGGACGATGGTGAGGCAGTTCTCCCGCTCGTTGACACTGTCTAGCTGGATCTCGATCTCCATGAGCACCTCCCGCGCACCGCCTACTTGGTTTGTTCCCTCGTGCCGCCTTGGATAAACCTGGGTTAACCATTCCAAGCCCTCGCCCTTAGGGTTCCGTGAGCATGAGGAACCTCAAGTGGGCGGTTCTCGCCCTCGCTACCTTGGGTGGGCTCCTTCTCGCCGGGTGCAGCGGAGAGGACGACACCGGCGCGGTGTTCGTCGACATGAAGGACAACTTCTTCGGCCGCGAGGTCACGCGGGTTCCCGCTGGGCAAGCGGTCCTGTTCCGCAACGACGGCAATAGTCCACACAACGCGGTCGCCGTCGATGGGAGTTGGTCGACGGAAGAAACGGTCGGATCCTTGGCGATGGGCCCCGGGGAGGATGCCGAGGTCGTCGTCGATGAACCGGGCGTCTACGAGTACTTCTGCACGTTCCACGGCGACGAGGGCGGTGAGGGGATGGCTGCGGTCTTGGTGGTCGGGGATGTTCCCTACGACCCCGCTTCCGGCGCCGAGGAGATGCAGGAGGCCGTTTCGGAGTGGTCCGGCCGGACCCTTCGCGTCCCAGCGGACTATCCGACGATCCAAACGGCGGTAGACGACACCGAGCCGGGAGATCTGGTGCTGATCGACGAAGGTACCTATCGCGAACAGGTGACGGTGAAGACGCCGTCCATCACGTTGCGTGGCGTGGACCGGGACGAGGTGATCGTCGACGCCGAGTTCGAGCGACCCAACGCGGTCGAGGTCTTCGCGGACGGAGTCGCGATAGAGAACATGACCGCTCAGAACGCGATCCTCAACGGATTCATCTGGACCAGCGTCACCGGATATCGGGGGTCCTATCTGAACGCGTACAACAACGCCGACTACGGGATCTTCGCTTTCGACTCGACCGACGGGTTGTTCGAGCACTCGTTCGCATCGGGTTCGCCGGACTCGGGCTTCTACATCGGGCAGTGCTACCCGTGCAAGGCAGTGATCGACCACGTCGTGGCGCGGGACAACTCACTGGGATATTCGGGCACGAACGCGGGTGGAGATCTGTACATCCTGCGTTCCGACTGGTCGTTCAATCGTGCCGGCATCGTTCCCAACACGCTCGACACGGAACTGCTGCCGCCGGAACGGGAGACGACCATCGTCGGCAATAGCGTTCTGTTCAACGACAATCGCGGTCCCGTAGCGAAGCCCGGCACGTACGCGGCGTTCGGTAACGGGATCGTCCTGGCCGGTGGCAACGACAACCTCGTCGAACGGAATCTCATAAGGGGCCACGATGGGCATGGGGTACTCGTGACTCCGAATCTCGATGAGAACTTCTGGTTCGCATCCGGCAACGTCGTGAGAGAGAACGTGATCACCGACTCGGGCAGGGCGGACATCGCGATGGCGGGTCCGGCCGGTTCGGGGAACTGCTTCGAGCAGAACGGGCCTTCGGTCTCGACCGCGCCGGCATTGCTGTCGGAGTTCCACGGCTGTGACGGGATCCGGCTCCCCATGGGTCTCGACCTGTCCACGACGATGGGCACCCTGGCGTGGCTGACGGATGCGCCCGAGGGACCGACCCCCCTCGAAGATGTCGCTGCACAGCCGGTGAAGCGGGAGCTGGGCCGCGCGGATCAGCCTGCGGATGCACCAGTGAGACCGGCGGTCGACGTGTTCGACGGTTACGACTTGGACCTCGACGAGGTCGCGATTCCCGATGAGTATCTGTTCCAAGACGGAGAGGATCTGATGGCCTACACAGCGGAAGGACCCGGCGCGTTCCAACTCGCGTTCAACCTGTACGGATATCTCTTGCCGTTCCTATTGCTGGCGGCGTGGGCGATCCTCGCCCTTTGGGACCTCGCGCGCCGGGAGGACGTAACGCCCGCCCGCGGTGTCCTGTGGGTGGGGATCATCCTCGTCGTTCCCTTCCTCGGGGCGATCGCGTATCACCTCGTCGGCGGCAGCAAGATCCCAGCATGGTTGCGCTGGGCCGTCATCGCCGGCGGGGTGCTCGCCTATCTCGTGACGTTCTTGGCCATATCGGTCGTTGGAGGCGTGCTCTAACCGGTTCGGGGTTCCCCTCGTCGTGGGTAGGGTGACGACGTGAAGCTGGGCCTGGTACTGGGTGGCGGCGGTCTTATCGGTATGGGTTACCACGCCGGTTCTCTGAAGGCACTCGACGAGTTCGGGATCGATCCTGCGAGCGCGGATGTGATCGTCGGTACCAGCGCCGGATCAGTCATGGGGGCCTACCTCGCGACCGGTTGGACCCCGGGCGATTTCGTGGATTACGCGCACGGGAGACATCCCGACGTCACGAAGGAAGCCGGGAACAACGGCGTACCCAGCGTCTTCGTCCCTCTCTACGACAACGCGCGCCAACGCGTCGCGAGGAGCATCGGCTCTGCCTTCGCCGTGGCCTCGTCACGGGGCTATCTGAAGAGGGTCACCGGGGGCCGGATGCCCGGCTCGTTCCTGCGTCAGACTTTCCCCGCGGGCTTGTTCTCGACCACCGAGACGCGGTTGCGCCTGCAAGAGGATCTCTCGATGGGATGGCCGAAGCGCGAGCTGTATCTCTGCGCGGCCGATCTCTATACCGGTGAAAGGGTGGCCTTCGGTCATCCGGACGCGCCCGAGGCGCCCTTCCCGGACGCCGTGCTCGCTTCGACCGCGATCCCCGGGGTCTTCCCTCCTGTGAAGATCGGCGATCGTCAATACGTCGACGGAGGCATCGTGAGCGCAACATCGCTCGACCTAGCCGTCGAGGCAGGTTGCGAAGCCATCATCTGCATCGCTCCACTGGGTTATCGCAACGAAGGGGGCGTGGCAGAGCCGAAGCTATGGGGCCCGATGCTCATGCGAGCTTTGTTCGCACGCTCGTTGAAGCGAGAGGTGAACGACGCTCGCGGGAAAGACATCCCGGTGCTGGTGATCCGGCCGTGGGCCAGCGACCTGGCCGAGCTGGGCACGAATTCGATGCGCGACTTCGATCGCGGCGCGATCGTGGATCTGGCTATCGAGAGCGCGGCGAGGGTTTTGGAGGCACACGACGATCACCCTGCGCTTCAGGCGTTCTTGGATCAGGCCAGCGAGACGAGATCCAGGAGGTCGTCGCTCCAATAGTCGAGCGTCCCGTCCGGCATCGTCAGTACCCGGTCGGGTTGTAGCGCGTCGACGAAGTCCCGATCGTGACTCACGATGATCATCGTTCCCGTCCACGCGGCCAACGACCGCCCCACCGCCACAAGGGAGGGCGGATCGAGGTTGTTCGTCGGCTCGTCGAGAAGCAGCAGGTTGTGCTTACCGGCCACTAATTGTGCCAGCGCGAGCTTCGTCTTTTCGCCACCCGATAACGTCCCCGCGTCCTGGAACGCCATGTCTGCGGTCAGTCCGAACATGCCTAGGAGAGCACGTAACTGCTGGTCCGGGATACCGGAGCTGGCTCGCATGTGGCTGAGCAGATCGCGGCCCGGAGTGACCCCTTCGTGCTCCTGGGCGTAATAACCGATCGACACGTTCGCGCCGGGAACGATCGCTCCGTCGTCGGCGACCGTAACGCCGGCAAGGATCTTCAACAGGCTCGTCTTACCCGCGCCGTTCAAACCCATGATCAGCAGACGTTCCCCGCGGTCGACCTCGAACGAGACGTCGGCGAAGACGGGCGGGCCCCCATAGCCCTTCGTGAGTCCTTCCACCCGCAGAGCGATGCGACCCATCTGCGGGGGCACCGGGAAGCGCACCGCTATCGATCGCTCTCGCTTCGGGGCGTTGATCTTGGTGTCCTTCATGCGCTCGACGCGTGTGTCGAGGGTCTTCGCTATCCGGGCCCGCTTCTCGGTTTGGTGGCGCATCGAATCGGCAAGGGTGCTCAGTCTCTTGATCTCTGCCGCTTGCCTGGTCGCGATCTTGGTCAGGCGCTGCTCGTCGAGCTTCCGCGCGGCGCGGTACTGCGAATAGGTCCCCTTGTATTCCACGACGTAGGGAGAGTCGAGGTGCAGCACCCTCGTTATGGCTTCGTCGAGAAGGACGAGGTCGTGACTGACCACCAGCAGAGCTCCCCGATAGGTTCGGAGGAACTTCATGAGCCATGATTTCGCGTCGGTGTCGAGGTGGTTCGTGGGCTCGTCGAGCATCAACAGGTCGCTCCCGGCGAACAGGATCCGGGCGAGCTCGACCCTTCTGCGCTCACCACCGGAGAGGGCGCGCAGGGGGAGGTCCAATCGGCTCTGCTCCAAACCCAGGCCCGCTGCCGTGCGGCGCGCTTCCGATTCGGCCGCGTATCCGCCTTCGTCCCGGTAGCGCTCTTCTGCCTTTGCGAAACGGGCGACGTTGCTCTTCGAGGAAGACTCCTCGAGCTTCAGCCGGAGCTTCTCGATGCGCACCGCCTGCTCGTCGAACCCTCGTCCCGAGATGATGTGGGTCAAGGCGTTCCGGTCGAGCGATTCGCCATGCTGGCGGGGGTCCTGTGGCAGGTATCCCAAGGCTCCCCTCCGGAGCACCCGTCCGGCCAGCGGGACGGAATCCCCTGCGAGGGTCTTCAGCAGGCTGGTCTTCCCGGCCCCGTTCCGGCCCACCAGGCCCACCTTGTCGCCCGCGCGGAGAGAGAAGGTCGCGTCTTCTACGGCAACGCGGCCCCCGATCTCCACCGAGAGGTCCTTCACCTGCAGCATCCCAGCCATTGTGAGGCCTCGAGGGTAGTTACGGGCAGGAGATAACCTCGTACTGCCTAATCAGGGGTGAATCCCTGGGTGACCCATGCCCGGGGTACTACAACGATAGTATCCACGTCCTACTCTCTGGGGGGTTAGATGTCTGAAGAAGCGGCCGCGGCCGCACATCCGGTCGAGCAGGCCGGATCCGGGTCCGCCATCAGAACGATCCGGCGACGGTTCAAGCAATACGTGATCAACCGCCGCCGCTCCCGGGCGACGAAGAAGCGCGGCCCCCGCAAGACATCCACCTACGTGCTGTTGGTGACCTTGATGGCCCTCCTGGGCTCGTTCGCCTTCTCGCTCCAGTACCTCTCACCGAAACCGGTGGGGGAAGAGATCACGGTCGACCAGTTCAATGCCCTCGCGCAGGAGAAGCGGCTCGGCGATGCCCGGTTCCTCGACGAGGACGCGGTCGTCATCGGCTCTTTCATCGCGCCTCCGCCGGAGCCGGTCATCGAGCCCAAGAAGAAGGACGCGAAAGGCAAGGACGCGAAGGGCGACGCGAAGGGTGGCGACGCGAAGGGTGGCGAGTCGGGTGCCGGCGGCAAGAACGGGAAGAACTCGAAACGCGAACCCGAGCCTGAGCCGGAGGAACCGTCCGTCGCGCCGCTCGGGGCGGGAGACTTCTTCCTGTCGTATCCGACCAGCGACGCCTTCACTGCGATCCTCGTCGATAGAGCTGCACAGTCGGGGGCATCGGTAACGATCGACCCCCAGTCGATGAAGGGCGCGGTCCGCGTCGTCTCGACCTTCCTGTTGCCATTGATGATCCTCGCCAACCTGTTCGCGTTGCTGTTCACCGCCGGTCGCGGCTCAAGCTCGGGCATCGGCGAGGTACAGATGTTCGGCACGATCGCCAAAGGCAAGGTGGGTAAAGGGATCCGCTCCTACAGCTTCGCCGACGTCGCCGGGGCGGACGAGGCGGTCGCAGAGCTGAGAGAGGTGCGCGACTACCTCCGAGATCCCGAGAAGTACGAAGAGATCGGCGCGACACCACCGAAGGGCGTCCTGCTCGTTGGCCCACCGGGATGTGGGAAGACCCTCCTCGCGAAAGCGGTGGCCGGTGAAGCCGGCGTCCCGTTCTTCTCCGTCGCGGGTGCCGAGTTCGTCGAGTCCCTCGTTGGCGTGGGCGCGGCCCGTGTCCGCGACCTGTTCGCTCGTGTCCGTGCGGTGTCTCCCGCGATCGTGTTCATCGACGAACTCGACGCTGCCGGCCGCAAGCGTGGTTCCGGCGGTGGCGGTAACGAAGAGCGCGAGCAGACCTTGAACCAGATCCTCGTCGAGATGGACGGCTTCGACGTCAGCCAGGGCATGGTCGTCATGGGCGCCACCAACCGTCCCGACATCCTCGACCCGGCCTTGCTCCGTCCCGGTCGTTTCGACCGCTATGTAACCGTCGAGCAGCCGGATTCCGAGGGCCGCAAGCTGATCCTCGAGCTGCACGCCAGGAACAAGCCGATGGCCGAAGACGTCGACTACGACTATCTCGCCCGCCGGACCCCCGGTTTCTCCGGAGCCGACCTCGCGAACGTCATCAACGAGGCGGCTCTGTTAACGGTCCGTGAAGGGAGCGCGATCGTCGGCACTCCCTTGCTCGAGGAGGCGATCCAGCGCGTCGTGTCCGGAACGCAGAAGAAGGGGCGCGTCCTGACCGATGAAGAGCGCCAGCGCGCGGCGTACCACGAAGCCGGGCATGCACTCGTTTCCTCGGCTACCGGACACGGCCAAGAGGTCCACCGTGTTTCGATCCTCGCCCGAGGCAAGAGCATCGGGGCAGCCAGTGTCCGGCGTGAGTCGGACGCCGTGTTGTTCACCAAGAGCGAGCTCTTCGTCCAGCTCGTGACCGCGATGGGCGGGCTCGCGGCCGAGGAGATGATTTTCGGCGAGCACTCCACGGGGGCCGAGGAAGACCTCCTGAGGGCAACCGATCTGGCCCGCGACATGATCGGGCGGTTCGGGATGGGCAGCAAGCGTCGCCGTCTCCTCTCCCCGAATGCGGACGAGTACCTCGCAGGAGAGGCGCAGCTCGGAGATATCTCGGATGCCACCCACCAGGAGATGGAAGCTGAGATCGACCGGCTCCTCAAGGAAGCCGAGCACGAGGCGGTCCGCCTGCTGGGCGCCCACAGGGACCTGCTCGACTCGTTCGCCTCCCGCCTGGCTAAGGAGGAAACCCTCGAGGGCCTCGCCCTACAGGCCGTGCTCGACCAGCTGGCCCCGGGGAGCCATCCCATCATCGGGAACGGATTGGGTAGTCATAGTGGTGCGGGAACGACGGTGTCTCCGGCGAATAAGAAAAGGCGTGAATAGAAAACTCCAGCGTGTCCTAGTCGGCCTGGTGTCGCTGTCGATGTTGGCTGCGCCCTTCGTCTCGGGAGCCGCTCTCGCCAACATCTGCGGCAAGCAGCTCGGGTACTGGCGCGTCACGTCGATCCCCAAGTTCAAGGCGGGCCCACAGACCTTCGTCGACTACGAGGTGGACCGTGGGTCGCCGAACAACATCATGGTCACGAACGGTACGGCCATCATGCTGTCGACGGACAGCGCGTGTTCCTGGAAGCAGGCCTTCGTGCTGCCCGATAGTCCCGGCCCCGAGTCGCAAGCGACCGCCGCGAATTCGAAGATCGTTTCGATAGACATCTCCGAAGCGGTACGCGGCCGCGTCCTTCTGATGGTGGAAGAGACGACGCCTCTCGGAAGCCGCCCGCATATCGTTCGCAGTGACGATATGGGCGGGTCATGGACCTCAGGAGACATCGGCCTGCCTCCCCAGGGTCGGCCCGAGGCTCTCGTGCTTCCGGTCTCGGATCCGAACCTCGCGTACCTCGGCACCGATGTGGGCGGGGACTCGATCGATCTGTTGTTCGCCAGCACCGACGGGGGAGCATCCTGGACCTTGCGCTCTAACCCCACCGCCCTCACGCAATCGATGGGGGTCACGGGATTCGCCGTCGACCCGATCGACGCAGCGAGCCTGTGGGCATGGGGGACCAACGGTCTCCATCATTCGACCGACGGTGGCGCAACGTTCTCGGCGGTCGAAGACTTCATCGGCAAGTCCGTATCGACGGCCAGCGTCTTCCACGCCGGGTCGAAGCAGGCTCGGATATCGGGTTTCATCCCGAACGAGCAGCGCGTCCTGGTATCTACGAACGGAGGGGGCACGTGGCTATCTCTGACCGCTCCCCCTGGGGTGGACAGCTCGGCCGCGGGGATCGCGGTCGGAGATGAGTTCGTCACCGCAGCGGGACACGCGTTCGGCTTCGACCTTCCGACCAGCGCATGGATCAACCTGGGCTCCCCCCGCCCCGGAGTCTTAGATGTCTCGACCGACCGGTCGGGAACCACCTACTTCCGAACGGCGCGCGAACTGCTCAGCTACGACGGTCCTTCCAAGCTCATCCGAAACGACCCAGGCAGCGTCTTCCAACCCGGCCTGATAGATCCGCCCCGCCAGTACCAAGAGCACGATCCGGCCCTTACCCCCTCCAACAGGACTGTGTTGTTGGACCCCGGTCAGACGAAGACCGTCACCTACGATCTCGCGATCTCGAAGACCCCATTGCCGGTCAACGTCTTCTTCCTCCTCGATACCTCCGACAGCATGGGGGCGACGATCGAAGACCTGAGCAAGTCGGTCGTGTCCATCACGAACCTGCTCAATAAGGAGAACTTCCTGTTGAAGATCGGTGTGGGCGCCTACCGAGCATTCCCGGACCGGCTCGAACCTCGACCCCAGTGCGACGGCGGGCAGCAGCTGCCGGGGCAGACGTGCGAGGCGAACTACGTCTTCAAGAACTTCTACGACATCGCCCCCCAGGGCCCCGAGGTCGAGGATGTACTTGCGAACCTCGAGTCCGATGCCGGCGGGTTCTACAAGTCCCATCTCCAGGCGCTCTACACGCTGGCCACCGGCTATGCGGTGGACGTCTTCCCGCCGGGTCAGAGCGGAGCCGACGTCCCGGCCGGAGAGGGAGCCACGTTCGATCAGGAGGCGTACAAGGTCGTGATCCATGCCACGGACGAGCCGTTCTGGAAGGGTGAACCCAGAGACAGCGGTCCGTCGGACTTCGGCAACCCCACGCCGCCGGAGACCCCCCTCTTCGACGAGGTCGACGCGGCGCTCGCCGCCAAGGACATCTTCCAAGTGGGGCTGTCGATCGGGCCGGCTCCGCGCAAGGATCTCGCCGAGGTCGCCCGCAGGACCGATGCTCTGGCTCCGGCCGAAGGCGTCGACTGTGGCAAGGGGCACTTCCTCGAACCCGGCGACCCTCTCGTGTGCCCCGTCAAGAGGGACTACCTCAGCGAGAGCCACAACCTCGTCCCCGCCATCGTGAACCTCATCGAGAATCTGCCCGCCGGGGTGGACGTGAAGTTCGAGGCCAAGGGCGACAAGAGGATCATCAAGAAGGTAACTCCGGAACTGAAACCCGACGTGGTGCTGCAGGTCGCCAACGACATGACCTTCGACGTCACCTACCGGTGCCCATCGAGCCTCGCGGGAAAGAGGTTCGACGTCGACCTCAGCGCGACCAACCTCAAGGACGCCCAACTGTTGGACGACGCCACGACGCGCGTCGTGTGCCGGGCGACACCCAAGCTCCCGCCGGTGATCCCCCCGATCGTCACCGTTTCCTTGGTTGCCCTTGCGATACCGCCACCACCACCTCCGCCGCCCGCGCAGCTGACGAGCGCTAGCCAAGCGCAGTCGCAGGCCCAGGCCCAAACGGGGGCCGTCTTCGAAGAGGAGAAGGAGCCCCAGCTGGCGATCGCGGCCGCCTACCGCGAAGCGGCGCAGATGGAGAACGACTACCAGTACGAGATGGTCGCGTACGAAGGCCGCAAACCGGCCGTTTCGCCCTATCTCACCTTGGGTGCAGGGGCCGTGCTCGCGTCGATGGCATACGCGGGACTGATGATCCAAAGGACGCGTCAGCACCGCCGCCTCGCCCTGCAGTACAACCGCCGCCGCTAGTCCTCACCTTCTCTTCGCCCGAGGAGGATTCGGGCCCCTCCGGGCGAACCCTTCCTCTACAACAGATCAAGGGATAGGGAGATCGACCATGAGGAAGCTCGCAGGACTGCTTGCACTCGGAGCCATGATGTTGGCTCTATTGCCCGGCGCCCAGGCGGGCCCGGGTCCCCACGGCGTGTCGTCCGACAATGTCGAACACGTGCAGTTCGTCCCCTTCGAGGTAGGCACCGCCACTGGCGCCAACTTCTTCTCCAAGGGCAAGGACGACTACATGATCATCACCGGCTGGCGGAGTTTCTCGATCTACAACATCAACGACCCTGAGGCGCCCGAGCTAGTTGGCGACCCCGTCCCCTTCGGTTTCAAGTTCGAGAACGAGGATGTGGCCACCAACGGCAACATCATGCTGTTCTCGGAGAGCTTGCCCGGCACTGCCGATGCCTCGGGGCCACACACGGTCCTCCACATCTGGAACATCGAGGACGTCACGAACCCTGTCGAGATCTCAACCTTGCTCGATGCGGGTGACCACACCACGAGCTGCATCCTCAAGTGCAAGTGGGCGTACGGCTCCGACGGCACCATCTCAGACCTGCGCGACCCGGCGAAGCCGAAGCTGATAGAGGCGCAGTGGGGAGACAACGCAACCCCACCGAACAACAACGGTCACGATGTGACCGAGGTGGCCAACGGGATCGTCATGACCTCGACGAACCCGATCATGATCCTGGACGCCCGCAAGGACCCGACCTCACCGAAGGTCCTGGCAGTGGCTCCTCCGACCCACGAAGGCTTCGTGCACTCGAGCCTCTGGCCGCGCGGCATGAAGGACAAGTTCGCGATATCCGGAGGGGAAACCTGCTGTGGGGCCGAACAGTGTGGCCCTGATACCTCTGCGGGCATCACCACCTGGGACACCACGGGATGGAAGAAGACCCACACGTTCAAGCAGGCCGACCGATGGACCGCTCCCAATGGAACGATCACCGACGGCGGAACGATCCTCAATGCACCATTCGGATGTTCGTCGCACTGGTTCACGACGCACCCGACCTGGAAGAACAGTGGCGTTCTCGTTGCCGGTTGGTACGCCAGTGGTACCCGGTTCCTCGATGTCAGCCCTAAGGGCAAGATCACGGAGACCGGTTGGTTCCTTCCGCACGGGGGAAGCACCTCCGGTGCCTACTGGATCACGGACGAGGTCGTGTACGCGGTCGACTACGCCCGAGGCATCGACGTCCTCAAGTACACCGGCAAGACGTAGAGATCGGCCGATAGAGACGGTTTCAAAGGGGCCCGCCGTAGGCGGGCCCCTTTCGCGTCTACGAGCAGGATTCCGGGGCCTACGGGAGAACCTTCTAGTTAGAGAACACAACCCATCAGAGGAGCTCACAGATGCGCAAGCTCGTAGGTCTCTTAGCAGCAGGAGTATTGATGCTGGCCGTATTGCCCGGAGCGAAAGCAGGCCCGGGGCCTCAAGGTGTCAGCTCGGACAACGTCGAGCAGGTCACGTTCCTCCCCTTCGAAGCGGGCACCGCTACGGGCGCGGCCTTCTTCAGCAAGGGCAAGGACGACTTCATGGTCATCACGGGTTGGAAGACGTTCTCGATCTACGACGTCACCGACCCGGCCAATCCTCAGATCGTGGGCACCCCGGTCCCCTTCGGTTTCGCGTTCGAGAACGAAGATGTCTCCACGAACGGGGAGATCATGTTGTTCTCGGAGTCGCTGCCTCAGAACATCCTTCACATCTGGAACATCGAGGACGTCACCAACCCGGTAAAGGTCGCAGAGCTCGAGGGCGCCGGCCAGCACACGTCGAGTTGCATCCTCGACTGCAAATGGGCCTATGGCTCGAACGGCGCGATCAGCGACCTGCGCGACCCGGCGAAACCCAAGCTCATGAAAGAGAAGTGGACCGACGGTCTCGAGACGATCGGCGGTTACCACGACATCACCGAGGTCGCCCCCGGCCTGGTCATCAGCGCATCCCAGCCGATGGTCTTCCTGGATGCCCGCAAGAACCCGACCAAGCCCAAGGTCCTCGCCGTCAGCGAGCCCAACGAGCAGGTCGGCGAGGCCCCCGTCCACTCGAACCTGTGGCCCCGCAAGGGCAAGGACAAGTTCCTGCTGGTCTCCGGTGAGAGCTGGGCCCCCAGCAACGGGCGGGCGCAGTGCACCGAGGACGCGAACCAGGGTTTCTCGACGTGGGATGCAACCAGGTGGAAGAAGACCAAGACGTTCACGCGGATCGACGTATGGAAGGGCTACAACGGCACGATCTCCGACGGTGGCTCCGCGATCAACGCTCCGTTCGGATGCTCGTCACACTGGTTCACCTACCACCCGAAGTGGAACAACGGTGGGCTGGCTGCGGTCGCCTGGTACAGCAACGGCACCCGCATCCTGTCCGTGAACTCGAAGGGCAAGATCTCCGAGGCCGGTTGGTTCCTGCCTCACGCCGGTGGCACGTCTGCCGCCTACTGGGTCGGTAACGAGTACATCTATTCCGTCGACTACCAACGGGGCATCGACGTCCTGCGCTACACCGGCAAGGTCTAGCGAGAACCCCGATGCTGGCGAAACTTGTCGCCGCCCTCACCGCCTGCGTGGTGGTGGGGGCCGGCTTCGCCTCGGCCTCGCCACTCGTCGACGGGGGACCGGGGCCGGGTTATTTCGCGTCCGACAACGTCGAGTTCGTGACGCACGTGCCGCTCAACAACGACAGTGCCGGAGCCAAGCTCGTTGGGGACTACTTCTACGTCACGAGCTCGCGAGGGCTACTCATCTACGACGTCTCCGATCCCGTAGCGCCGGCGCTCGTGGGGATCCTGCCCTTGCTCCAGCAGCCCTATTTCGCCGAAGAGGATCCCGACACGAACGGGAAGATCCTTCTTGTGGGGGGGCTCGACGGGGTCCTTAACGTCATCAGCGTCGAAGACAAGACGAGTCCCCAAGTCATCGGACAGCTCGACGGTGGCGACGCGCACACGACCTCCTGTGTCCTCGACTGCAAGTGGGCCTATAACAGCGACGGCGGCATCATCGACCTGCGGGACCCGACCGCTCCAGAGATGACGGGGAACTGGAAAGAAGGGACGGCGGTAGGCCAGAGTCACGACGTCACCGAGGTCGCCCCCGGCATCGTCATGACCTCCTCGACCCCGATGCTTCTGCTGGATGCACGCAAGGACCCTGCCAAACCGAAGGTGATCGCGAGCGTCGGCGGGACCGAGCCGCGCTACATCCATGCCAACGCGTGGCCTCGCAAGATGAAAGACAGGTTCCTTCTCGTCCAGGCCGAGACCACGAGCGGTGTCTCCACGTGTGGTGGGGAGACGGACGGCTCGTTCATGACCTTCGATGCGAAGAAGTGGAAGAAGACGAAGACGTTCAAGATGATCGACGAGCTCCGCTATGAGACGGGCTTGCCGACCGATGGACGGATGCCCTACGGCACCTATTGCGCGCATTGGTTCGACGTTCATCCCACCTATCGCAACGGCGGCCTCCTCGCCATGGCCTTCTACGAGAACGGGACGCACTTCCTGGAGATCGACAAGAAGGGGAAGATCTCGGAGGCGGGATACTTCGTACCTCTCGCCGGCTCGGTATCGGCCGACTACTGGATCACGGACGAGATCGTCTACGCGGTCGACTACAACCGGGGCATAGACATCCTGCGCTACACCGGCAAGCGATAGCCGGCCTCTGCCCTAAGTCCCGCGACCCTCACGATAGGTTCGGGATCCATGTTTTTCATCGATGGGTCATATCGGCTATGCGCATGAGGGGCAACGGGTTCGCGTCCGCGTTGCTCGCCGTTCTTCTCACGGCCGCGTGCACGGACGGGGGATCCACCACTCGCTCTGACGGTGCATCATCCACACCC
>Ga0299913_10001092_pt1 | contig 19244 bp, 17 predicted proteins | sample RVTome_9_FD_201360 | JGI IMG/M metagenome (GOLD analysis project Ga0299913, IMG submission 201360) | Soil microbial communities from uranium-contaminated site in the Upper Colorado River Basin, Wyoming, United States - RVT155D38 (version 2) ... | reverse complement strand
GCCGGAGTCGACCGTCGCGCGAGCGATCCCGTAGCCCTCCGCGAGGTCGGCCGCGAGCCCGCCCGCCGCGATCGCGCCGGCCGCGTTCAGGAGCACGGCCTCCCGCTTCGCGCCGCGTGCGCCGGCGAAGACGTCGTGGATCGCCGCGGCGTTGTCGATCGGCGAGCCGCCGGTCAGCTCCGCCGGTTCGCAGCGTGGAACCCCGAAGTCGGCCGGGTCGATCAGCCGCCGGTGCACGTCGCCGTCCACGACCTCGCAGACGAGGTTCGGCCCGGCGGGCGAGAGCTCGTCCACGCCGCCCGCGCCGTGCACGACGAACGCACGCCGGGCACCGAGCCGCGCGAGCACCGAGGCGATCGTCGGCACGAGCTCGGCCGCGTACACGCCGACGACCTGGGCCCGCGCGCCCGCCGGGTTCGTGAGCGGCCCGAGCACGTTGAAGACCGTGCGCGCCGCGAGCTCCCTCCGCACCGGCGCCGCGTGGCGCATGGCCGGATGGTGCGAGGGCGCGAAGAGGAAGCCGAAGCCGAGCTCGTCGATCGAGCGGGCGATCCGGTCCGGCTCCTGCTCGAGCCGGAAGCCGAGCGCCTCGAGCACGTCCGCCGAGCCGGAGGCGGAGGAGACCGCGCGGTTCCCGTGCTTCGCGACCGCCGCCCCGGCCGCCGCGGCGACGAGCGCGGCCGCGGTCGAGATGTTGAACGTCCGTGCGCCGTCGCCGCCCGTTCCGGCAGTGTCCACCAGGTCGTCGCGGGTCGGGTGCACCTCGAGCACGTGGCTCCGCATCGCCTCGGCGAAGCCGGCGATCTCGTCCGCCGTCTCGCCCTTGACGCGCAGCGCGCCGAGGAGGCCGCCGATCTGGCCCGGCGTCGCCTCGCCGCGCATCACAGCGCTCATGGTCTTCCGCGCCTCGTCCTGCGTCAGGTCGCGGCCGTCCAGGAGCCGCGCGAGGGCTTCCTGGATCGTCATCGTGCTCCCTCCAGGAAGTTCGCCAGGAGCTCGCGTCCCTGCGGCGTGAGCACGGACTCCGGGTGGAACTGGATCCCGTCCACCGGATGCTCGCGGTGCCGGACGGCCATCACCTCGCCGTCCTCCGTGCGCGCCGTCACCTCGAGCTCGTCCGGCACCTTCACGGCGGCGAGCGAGTGGTAGCGCCCGGCCTCGAGCGGGTCGGGGAGGCCGGCGAAGACGCCCCGGCCGTCGTGCGCGACCCGGCTCGCCTTCCCGTGCACGAGCCGCTGGGCCTGGCCCACCGAGCCGCCGTATGCCTGGACGATCGCCTGGTGGCCGAGGCAGACGCCGAGCGTCGGCACGCGCGGGCCGAGTCGGCGGACGATCTCGAGCGTCGCGCCCGCGCCCTCCGGCCGCCCGGGCCCGGGGGAGACGACGAGGTGCGTGGGCCCGAGCGCCTCCGCGGCGTCGGCGTCCACGGCGTCGTTGCGCAGGACGGTCACCTCGGCGCCCAGCTCCTCGAACAGGTGCGCGAGGTTGTACGTGAACGAGTCGTAGTTGTCGACGAGCAGCACGCGCGGGGCATCCCTCGCCGGCGTCGGCTCCCGCCGGGCATGGCCCGGCTCCGCCGGCGCCCGACGCCGCCGGCGTCCCGAGGAACGCCCCGGATCGGCGGTCATGGCCCTTCCTCCGCCAGGTCGAGGGCGGCCTCGAGCGCGGCGAGCTTCGAGAGGCATTCGAGGTGCTCGGCGGCCGGGTCGGAGTCGGCCACGATCCCCGCCCCGGCCTGGAGGCGCGCCAGGCCGGGCGTCAGGACAACCGTGCGGATCGCGATGCACGTGTCGAGGTCGCCGTCCGGCAGGGCATAGCCGACCGCGCCCGCGTACGGGCCGCGGCGGAACCCCTCGAGCTCGGAGACGATCTGCATCGCGCGCACCTTCGGCGCGCCGGAGACGGTTCCGGCCGGGAAGCACGCCCGCAGGAGGTCGAAGGCCGTGCGGCCCGGCGCGAGCTCACCCGCCACCTCCGACACGAGGTGCGTCACGTGCGAGTAGCGCTCCGGCTCGAGGAACCGCTCCACTCGCACCGTCCCGGCGCGGCAGACGCGCGACAGGTCGTTCCGGCCGAGGTCGACGAGCATCACGTGCTCGGCGCGGTCCTTCTCCGAGGCGAGCAGCCGCTCCGCGTCGCCGTCACCGGCGGGCGTCGTGCCTGCGATCGGGTTGAGGCTCGCGCGCCTGCCCGTGAGCTTCACGAGCGTCTCGGGCGAGGAGCCGACGAGCGCGAGATCCTCGCCCAGCTCGAGCAGGAAGAGGTACGGCGACGGGTTGACCTGGCGCAGCGCACGGTAGAGGCGCACGGCCGAGACCTCCGTCGGCCGCTCGGCGCGCTGGGAGAGGACGACCTGGAAGGCGTCGCCGGCCGCGATCAGGCGCTTCGCCTCGCGAACGGCGTCCTCGTAGGCGGCCTGCTCCGGGAAGCGCCGCGTCCCGCCGTGCGGGAGCGGGCCGTTCTCGTCCGGCGCCTGCACGGGCCGGGCGAGCGCCGTCGCGACGGCGTCCCGGTCGCCCGCGAGCACTTCGGCGCTCGCCGCGGCGTGGTCGAAGCGGACGAGCGTCTCGGCGACGACGAACCGGCTCTCGGAAAGCTCCGGCCCCGGTTCCGGCAGCGGCACGGTCGGCTCGAGCACCGCGACGTGGTCGTAGCCGAGGAACCCGACGACCGGCGAGCCCGCGGCAACCTCGCGCTCGGCCTCGTCGAAGCTCACGAGCCGCGAGCCCGCGCCGACGAGCGAGTGCCGCCCCAGCCGTCCCTTCTCGACCGACTCGAGCAGGAAGCTCGCCCGCCCGCTCTCGCGCAGGGCGAGGTAGGCCCCGAGCGGGGTGACGAGGTCGGTCTGGATCGCGGTGGAGATGGTCATCGGCAACAAAAAAGACCCTCCGGCGGAAGGTCTACACGAGCGGGTCGGGCTGTCGCGCCTGGTTCAGCAGGCAGCGCTCCCGCACCGCTCGACGGGCCAGGCCCAGAGGATGGGGGAGGGGGAGGTCACGGTGCTCTGAGGGTACGCGGCGCCCGCGCGCCGGTCAAGCGGCCGCTCAGGTCACGTCCCGGCGCAGGCTCACAGCCGCGACGCCCGCGAGCGCGCCGACCCAGGCGAGCAGCACCAGGGCGCCTGCCCCCTGCGACAGCATCTCCGTGTCGTCCTCCCCGCCGACGATCGCGCCGGCCGCGGAGACTGGGAGGTAGCGCGCGACGCCCTCGATGTCGAGCGCCGTGAGCAGCGCTCCGACGAGGAACTCGACCACGAGGAACCAGACGAGCAGCCCGACCGCGGCACCCATCTGGCTGCGCAGCGCGCCGCCGACGGCCGCCCCGAACATCGCGAGCAAGACGAAGCCGAGCGCGACCACGAGCCCCGTCTCGCGCACGACGGGGTCGCCGAGCCCGACCTCCAGGTCCTTCGCGCCGAGCCAGGGGAGTGCGATCGCGAGCGTGAGCGCGAACGCGAGCGCTGCGAAGAGCAGCCCCACGAGCGCGGCCGTCACGAGCTTGAGCGCGAGCAGAACGCCTCGGCGCGGGGTGAGCAGCAGCGTCTGGCCGATCGTCCCGTGCCGGAACTCGTTCGTGAACGTCACGGAGCCGATCAGGAGCGGGAAGAGGGACCCGAGAGCCGGCGTCTGGAGCAGGTCGCGCCACGATTCGTCGTCGAACGCTCCGACGCCCGAACCGATCGTCGCGGACACGGCGAGTGCCGTGATGCCGAGCATGAGCACGAGGTAGACCCAGAAGCCCCAGGTCGTGCGGAGCTTCAGCGCCTCGGCCGCGAGGAGCCTCATCGCGGCACCGCCGCGTCTCCGCCGGTGAGCTCGAGGAAGATCTCCTCGAGCGAGGAGGCGTCCGCCCGCAGCTCGTGCAGGACGATTCCCTTCGCGGCGGCGACCTCGCCGACCCGCTGCGTCGGGGCCGAGACGCCGAGCGCGCCGTCGCCCAGCGGCGAGACGTCGATGCCCTCGCCGGCGAGCGCCTCTCGCAGCGCGCCGGCCTGCGGCGAGCGGACGCGCGTCTGGCCACCGGCTCGGGCGGTCAGCGTCCCGACCGGCGCGTGCGCGACGAGGCGGCCCTTCGCGATGATCGCCACGTCGTCGACCGTCTGCGCGAGCTCGGCGAGCACGTGGCTCGAGACGAGAATCGTGCGGCCCTCCTCCGCGAGCCCGCGGAGGAAGTTCCTGAGCCAGCGGATCCCTTCGGGGTCGAGCCCGTTCGCGGGCTCGTCGAGGACGAGCACCTGCGGGTCGCCGAGGAGCGCCGCCGCGAGGCCGAGCCGCTGGCGCATCCCGAGCGAGTAGCCGCCCACGCGCCGCTTCGCGGCGGACGCGAGGTCGACGAGCTCGAGCAGCTCCTCCACCCGGCTGCGCGGGATCCCCGCGGCGGTCGCGACCGTGCGCAGGTGGTTCCGCCCGCTCCGGCCGGGATGGAACGTGGAGGTCTCGAGCACGGTGCCGACCTGCCGGATCGGGTCGTCGAGCTCACGGTACGGACGGCCGAAGACGAGCGCCTCGCCGCCGGTGGGCGCGACGAGCCCGAGGAGCGCCCGGAGCGTCGTCGTCTTACCCGCCCCGTTCGGCCCGACGAAGCCGGTGATCCGTCCGCGCTCCACCGCGAACGAGAGGTCGTCGACCGCGAGAACCCGCCGGAAGCGCTTCGTCAGGCTCCGGATCTCGATCGGGGGCGGCTCCGCCACGCGGCGAACCTACTCGACGGGGGTAGGCGCCGGGCGGACATCCGCCTCGTCGCGCATACTCGCGGCGTGGAGCACCCGCCGCCGCCGGAGTCGGCCTGGGACCCGGGGCCGATTCCGCCCGAGCCGGAGCCGCCTCGGGGCCCCGATCATCCGATCCGCCTCGTGGTCACGGACGACCGCCGACGCTCGCGCCTCACCGTCTTCTTCCGGCTCCTCCTCGCGATCCCGCATCTCATCTGGTACTTCCTCTGGTCGATCGCGACGGTCGTGGTGGTCGTCATCGGGTGGTTCATCGCCCTCTTCACCGGGCGCATGCCCGAGGGCCTGCACGGCTTCGTCGCCCGGTACGTGCGCTACGGGACGCACCTCTTCGCGTACCTCACGCTCGCGGCGAACCCGTTTCCGGGCTTCGCAGGCGACCCCGGCTACCCGATCGACGTGGAGATCGACGGGCCCGAGCGGCAGAGCCGCTGGAAGACGGCGTTCCGGCTCCTCCTCGCAGTCCCGGCCCTCGTGATCGAGGCGACGCTGCTCGGCCTCCCCGGCGCGGGCAGCGGCGGCAGCGGTGCCGGCGGCCAGGAAGCGGGAGGCGAGGACGCCGTCATCGGAATTGGAATCGCCTTCCTCGTCGCGTTCTTCGCGTGGTTCGCGTGCCTCGTCCGGGGGCGGATGCCGCACGGCTTCCGCCATCTGAACGCCTATGCGCTCCGGTACTACGCGCAGACATACGGTTACCTCTTCCTGCTGACCGACCGGTACCCGTTCACCGGCCCGTTCGACGTCCCGGATCCCGAGCCGCCGCCGCCGGCGCCGATCCGGATCGCGATCGACGACGACCTCCGGCGATCGCGGCTCACCGTCCTCCTGCGGCTGCCGCTTGCGTTCCCGCATCTCGTCTGGCTCGGCCTCTGGAGCGTCGCCGCGGTCCTCGCCGCGCTCCTGAACTGGCTCGTGACGCTCGCCGTCGGGCGGTCGCCGGCGGCGCTCCACCGGTTCCTCGCGGCGTTCCTGCGCTACCAGACCCACGTCTACGCGTTTCTCTCGCTGGTGGCGAACCCGTTCCCGGGCTTCACGGGGACGGCCGGGAGCTATCCCGTCGACCTCGAGATCGACGGGCCCCACCGGCAGCACCGCCTCGTGACGCTCTTCCGGACCGTGCTCGCGATCCCGGCCTGGTTCCTCGCCCTCTCGCTCTTCGGGCTGCTGTTCGCCGTCGCGATCTTCGGGTGGTTCGTGTCGCTCGCGCTCGGGCGGATGCCGGAGGGCCTGCGCGACGCCGGCGCGTTCGTCCTCCGCTACGCGGCCCAGGCGAACGGCTACGGCTTCCACCTTCTGACCGACCGCTATCCGTACAGCGGGCCGGCCGACCGCCGGCTTGCCCCGCCGGACGCGGAGGCGGAGCCGCCGCCGCCGCTCCCGCCGCTCCCGCCCGAGCCGCCTCCGTCTGGTCTTGCCCCGGCGTAGCGCGGGGCTGCTCCTCCTGGCCGCGGCGCTCGTCGCCGCCGCGGTCGGCTGGGCGATCGCCGCCGCCCTCCTCTGGGACACGGGCGTCCCGGACGACCTGCGGCTGCCCGATCTGGACAGCGGCGACTACTTCACCGCGGCCGAGCTCGAGGAGGCGCGCAGCTACGAGAGCGTCATCCGTCTCTTCTACCTCGGCTCGCTCGTCGCCGGCCTGCTCGTCCTCGTGGTCTACGCGAAGGTGGGCCTGCGCTTCGTCCGCGAGTCGGCGGCCGGCCCGATCGGCACCGGGATGCTCCTCGCGATGCTCGGCCTCGGGCTCGTCTGGCTCACGCTGCTTCCGTTCGGGATCCTCGAGCTGTGGTGGCAGCGCCGCCACGACCTGACGGAGGCGGGCTACGCGGACGTCGTCGTCGGCGGCTGGCTCGCGCTCGGCGTCGAGTTCGCGGGCATCTCGCTCGCGATCCTGATCGTCATGGGGCTCGCCCGGCCGCTCCCGCGGCTGTGGTGGATTCCCGGGGCGGCTGCGTTCGTCGGGCTCGCCGCGCTGGGCGCGTTCGTCTACCCGTATCTCGGCGGCGGAGAGCCCCTTCGCGACCCGGTGCTCGTGGAGGCGGCCGAGCGCTTCGAGCAAGAGGACGACCTGCCCGACGTCCCGATCGAGGTGGCGGAGGTCTCGGCCTACACGACGGCGCCGAACGCGCAGGCGGCCGGCCTCGGGCCCAGTCGGCGCGTCATCCTCTGGGACACGATCCTGGACGGCCGCTTCGAGGACGACGAGCTCGTGTTCGTGATCGGCCACGAGCTCGGCCATCACGAGAGCGCGCACCTGCCGAAGGCGCTCGCGTGGTACGCGCTGTTCGCGTTCCCCGGCGCGTGGCTGATCGCGCTCGCGACGAGGCGCCGGGGCGGGATGCGGGAGCCGGCGGCCGTGCCGGTCGCCCTGCTCGTCCTCGTCGGGCTCCAGCTCCTCGCCTCGCCCGCGTTCACCGCGATCTCGCGCAACATGGAGCGGGAGGCGGACTGGATTGCCCTCGATGTGACGGAGGACCCCGACGCCGGGCGCGACCTCTTCGAGGGCTTCTCGACCGCGCTCCTCGCCGACCCCGATCCGCCGTCCTGGACGACGCCGATCCTGCAGACGCACCCGGCCATCCTCGACCGGATCGCGATGGTCGAGGCGTGGGAGGAGCGGAACGGGCGGTAGCTCCTTGGGCCGGTGGTAGCCTCAGCGCCGTGGCCCGCTCCGTCATCGTCTCCGCCGTCCGCACGCCCTTCGGGAAGCTCGGCGGCGGGCTCGCGAAGCTCGAGGCGCCCGAGCTCGGCGCGCACGCGATCCGCGCGGCGCTCGAGCGCGTCGGGCTCGAGCCGGGCGAGATCGAGTACGTGATCATGGGCCAGGTGCTGCAGGCCGGCGTCGGCCAGGCGCCCGCGCGTCAGGCGGCGGTCGGCGCAGGGCTCCCGGTCGAAGTCCCCGCCGACACGATCAACAAGGTTTGCGCGTCGAGCGTGCGCGCGGTCGAGATCGCCGACCAGATGATCCGCGCCGGCGACCACGAGGTGATCCTGGCCGGCGGCATGGAGTCGATGTCGAACGCGCCGTACCTCCTGAAGGGCGCGCGCTTCGGCTACCGGCTCGGCGACGGGGTCGTGATCGACTCGATGGTGCACGACGGCCTTACCTCGACCTTCGACAAGCAGCACATGATCCAGCAGGCCTCGTTCGTCTCGCGCGAGCTCGGCATCTCCCGCGAGGATCAGGACATGTGGGCGCTCCGCTCGCACGAGCGGGCCGTCCGAGCGATCGACGAGGGCCGGTTCACGGACGAGATCGTCCCGGTCGGAGAGCTCTCGGTGGACGAGGGCCCGCGCCGCGACACGTCGCTCGAGAAGCTCGCCTCCCTGAAGCCCGTGTTCGACCCGGAGGGGACGACGACGGCCGGGAACGCGCCCGGCGTGAACGACGGGGCGGGGGCGCTCGTGGTGACGAGCGAGGAGTTCGCGCGGCGTCGCGGCCTCGAGCCGCTCGCGACGATCGTCTCCTCGGCGTACGTCGCGGACGAGTTCGCGTACCTCGCCCGCACGCCCGCGAAGGCGGGCACGCGGGCGCTCGAGAAGGCAGGGAAGTCGATCGAAGACGTCGGGCGCGTCGAGCTGAACGAGGCGTTCTCGTCGGTCGTGCTCAACTCGACGGCGATGCTCGGGGCCGACCCGGAGCGCGTGAACGTGAACGGCGGCGCGGTCGCGCTCGGCCACCCGATCGGCGCGTCGGGCGCGAGGATCCTCTCGACGATGATCTACGACCTGCGCCGCAACGGCGGCGGGCTCGGCCTCGCCGCGATCTGCTCCGGCGGCGGCCAGGGCGACGCCCTCCTCGTCGAGGTCTAGCGCGCCTCAGAGCGGGCCGGACACGGCGGAACGGGACCCGTCGTCGGCGGCCTTGGACGGGGGACTGTCCCCTCGTCCGGGCCCGCCCCGTCCCTTTGCGGCCTGGACCCCACGGGTCGTCCTAGGCGTAGCGCGGCGCGCGTCCGCGGGACCGTCTGCGAGGGACATCGTCCGCAGCGGCCGTGGACGGGGGACTGTCCCCTCGGCGCGTTTCGACACGGCCGCGACCGACGGGGGTCACGCCCTGAGGAAGTCGAGGAGGAGCCGGGCAAGCTCGTCCGGCGTTCGCCACGGCACCATGTGGTCGGCGTCCGCGATCCGCGCGCGGCGGGCGTCGGGGATCTCCTCGGCGAGCAGCCGGGCCACCTCGTCGAACGCCGGATGGTCGCGGCCGCCCGTCACGACGAGCGTGGGCGCCGCCACCTCGTGGAGCCGCTCCGGGACGGGCGGGTCCGGGAACAGGGCCGCGTCGTCCGCGTTCGACGGCTCCGCGTTCTCCCGGAAGATCGTCCGGAGCTCGTCGTCGGCGCCGAGCGGCGCCCAGACCTCCAGGTCGATCTCCACGAGCGTCTCGAGGTCGCCGCTCGCCTCGGCCTCCTCCCAGCGGGCCTCCTGCTCTGGCGTCTCGTGGATCTCCACCGGCACGCCGGGCAGGGCGGCGGCGACGAGCACGAGCTGCTCCACCCGCTCAGGGCGCTCGACGGCGGTCGCGAGCGCGATCTTCCCGCCCTGGGAGACGCCCACGAGCGACGCGCGCTCCAGCCCGAGCGCATCGAGCACCCGCACGACGTCGGAGGCCGGCGAATACGGGCCGTCCCAAGGCTCGGAGCGCCCGTACCCGCGCTGGTCGAGCGCGACCACGCGATGGCGGGCCGCGAGCGCGGGCACGACGTGCTTCCAGATCCGGCGGTCGGCCACACCCGGGTGAAGGAGCACGACCGGAGGCCCCGTGCCGGCTTCCTCGTACCAGAGACGCGGCGCGCCGTCGTCCACGTAGGGCATGGGGCGACGATAACCTCCGCGCGATGCGCTTCGAGCACGTCCTCGTCGTCGGCGCCGGCCAGATGGGCGGCGGAATCGCGCAGACGTTCGCCGTTTCGGGGCGCCGCGTCTCGCTCCACGACCCGTTTCCGGGCGCGACCGACAAGGCCCGCGCCGGGATGGAGAAGAGCCTCACGCGACTCGCGGAGAAGGGCGCCGACCTCGATGCCGGCGAGGTGCTCGCACGCGTCGAGCCCGCGGACGACCTCGTCCCCGCCGACCTGATGGTCGAGGCCGTCGTCGAAGACGCCGACGTGAAGAAGGACATCTTCCGCCGCGCCGACGCGACGCTCCCCGCCCAGGCGATCCTCGCCTCGAACACGTCGTCCATCCCGATCGCCACCCTCGCCGCGGAGACCGGACGCCCCGACCGCGTGATCGGTATGCACTTCTTCAACCCGGTCCCGGTCATGGCGCTCGTCGAGGTGGTGCGCACGCCGCACACGTCGGATGAGACCGCCGCGGCCGTCGTCGAGCTCGCGCGCGAGCTCGGCAAGACGCCCGCCGAGGCAAACGACTTCCCCGGCTTCGTCTCGAACCGAATCCTCATGCCGTACGTCAACGAGGCCGTGTGGGCGCTCCACGACGGGGTTGCCGAGCCGGAGGCGATCGACACGATCGCGAAGCTCGGCTTCAACCACCCGATGGGCCCGCTCGCGCTCGCCGACCTGATCGGGCTCGACACCTGCGTCGCGATCATGGAGGTGCTCGAGGAGGGTCTCAGTGACGCGCGTTACGCGCCGTGCCCGCTCCTGCGCGAGCACGTCGAGGCCGGCCGGCTCGGCCGAAAGACCGGCCAGGGCTTCTACACGTACTGACCGGTAGACACTCCGGTCGACGGCTGGTGACGATTTCATCAAGGATTCGTCAACAACTGTCGAAAAGCTTCGTTAAAGGCGGAAAATGAGATGCGTCCTCGAAAGGAGGGGAGGACCGCATGCGTCTGTTGCTCATCGACGACGACCCCGGGCTCAGAGCCCTCGTCCGCACGACCTTCGAGGCGGTCGACGTCGACGTGGACGAGGCCGAGGACGCCTTCGCAGCCCGGACCTTCGTGAACGGCAGCCGGCCCGACGCGATCGTCCTCGACCTCAGCATGCCGGGCGTGACGGGCTTCGAGCTCTGCCGCGAGCTCAAGGCGGATGCGGAGACGAGCGCGATCCCGGTCGTCCTCCTCACCGGCGACATGGCCAGCGAGCACGACGCAAAGGAGGTGGGCGCGGACGCGTTCATGCGCAAGCCGTTCAGCCCGCTCGAGCTCCTGGCGGTCGTCGAGCGGCTCGCCGGGGGCCTCTACGGCGTCCCCTTCCGCACGGGCGGCAAGCGGAAGGCGGAGGAGCAGCTCCTCCTCTACGCGCGCGACCTGCGGCACCTGCTCGAGATCGAGCGGGGCCAGCGCGTGCTCCTGCAGAAGGCCTACCAGGAGACGGTGTCCGCGCTCGCGACCGCGCTCGAGACGAAGGACACCGGCACGCGCGCCCACTCCCAGCGCGTCCAGCGGTACGCGCTCGAGCTCACCCGCGTCGTCGCGCCCGGCCTGGCGAACGACCAGAGCGCCCAGTACGGCTTCCTGCTGCACGACGTCGGCAAGATCGGGATCCCCGACGAGATCCTCCGCAAGCCGAAGCCGCTCTCCGAGGCGGAGGAGCGGCTCATGCGGACGCATACCGTGCTGGGCGAGCAGATGCTGAGCGGCGTCGCCTTCCTCCAGGGCACGGGGCTGGCGGTCGTGCGCCACCACCACGAGCGCTGGAACGGCGAGGGGTATCCGGACGGCCTGCAGGGGGAGGAGATCCCGCTCGGCGCACGGATCTTCGCGGTCGCAGACTCGCTCGACGCGATCACGAACGACCGGCCGTACCGGCGCGCCCGCACCTGGGAGTTCGCGCGCGCCGAGATCGCGGACGAGGCCGGGGGCCAGTTCGACCCGGACGTCGTCGCAGCGTTCCGCGACGTCGAGTCGACCCTCTGCGAGATCGCCCGCGAGTTCGCGGCGGCGTAATTAGGCGGGCTCGGCGCCGCGCATCGTGCGCCGCTTCTCGGCGTAGACGGCCGACTCGACCGCCACGAGCCCGGCGAGGACGGCGAGCGCGAGCCCGAGCGCGACGAGCGGCGGGAGGGCGGCGAAGACCGGCACGAGCGCCACGAGCAGGAGGGCCGCGGCGAGCCGCCACGGGTTGAGCGCCCCGTGCATCCGGCGCTTGAACCCGAGGTGCCCCGCGAGGTAGAGCGCGAGGCCGCCCCCGAGCGCCGCGGCCGCGAAGCCGCCGAGCGCCTCTCCGTCGCCCGCGTGGGCGAGCACCTCCTCGACGCCGAGCGCGGAGAGGACGATGCCGGCGACGAGGGGGTAATGGAGGTACGAGTAGGCGTCGATCGCGATCCTCACGCGCTCGGCCGGCGTCGCGTCCAGGAGCACGTGCTCGGCGGCGAGCGACACGAGGTCGAAGTAGAGCCACCAGAGGCACACCGACACGAGGACGCCGAGCACGGCCCCGGCGACGATCGAAAGAGAGATCGGACGCTGCGCGGCGCCGACGCCGATCGCCACGATCGACTCGCCGATCGCGAGGATGACGAACAGCCCGTGGCGCTCGGTCCAGTGCGTCGGGCTATGGATCCGCCAGTTCCCCTCCTTCGAGGTCACGTACGTCCCGACCAGGTCGACCGTGAGCGCCGCGGCGAAGAGCGCGGTCTGCGCGCTGCCGCCGACCAGCGCGCCGGCGAGGAGGAGCGCCGCGCCGGCGAGCATCGGCACGAACGTGATCGCGACCTGGCGGCGGAGGCCCTCGTCGCCGAACGCGGCCGCCGTGTAGACCGCGAGATGGACTGTGCGCGCGAGGACGTATGCGCCCACGAAGACGAGCGGCCCGTCCAGCCCGCCCGGTGCGTCGTCCCACACCTCCGGGATGGACAGCGCGACCACGAACATGGCCGCCATCGCGACGATCATTCCGGCACGGATGAGCCCCTCGTCCGCGCGGGCCTGGTTCCCGAGCCACGTGTACGCCTCCCAGGTCCACCAGAGCAGCGCGAGCAGGAGCAGGCCCCGGAAGATTCCCACGCCGTCGCCTGCGTGGGCCATGAACGCCGTCACCTGCGTGACCGCGAGGACGAAGACGAGGTCGAAGAAGAGCTCGAACGTCGTCACGCCGTCGTCGTCGCGGGCCGCGCGGACGCGGGCGAGCGAGGCCACCGGGATGCGCACGCGGGGAGCGTACGCGGTGGGTAGCGCCCCTACAATCGGCGCGTGGACTTCGAACTGACGTCCGAGCAGCGCGAGATCCAGGCGGTTGCCCGCGAGTTCGCCGACGCCGAGATCGCGCCGCACGCGGCGGAGTGGGACCGCGAGCACTGCTTCCCGCACGAGCTGGTGCCGAAGCTCGCGGAGCTCGGGTTCATGGGCGTCTGCATCCCGGAGGAGCTCGGCGGTGTGGGCGCCGACTTCCTCTCGTACGTGCTCGTGCTCGAGGAGATCTCGCGCGCCGACGCCGGGATCGGCGTCACGGTGGCGGTGCACACGAGCGCGGCGACGCTCCCGATCGCGAAGCACGGCACGGACGAGCAGCGCGAGGAGCTCGTTCCGCCGATGGCCCGCGGCGAGAAGATCGGTGCGTTCGCGCTGACCGAGTCGGGCGCCGGGTCCGACGCGCGCTCCCTGCGCACGCGGGCCGAGGCCGACGGCGACGGCTGGCGCCTCACGGGGACGAAGCAGTGGATCACGAGCGGCTCCTTCGGCGGGACCGTGCTCGTCTTCGCCCGCGGCGACGAGGGCATCTCGTGCTTCCTCGTGGACGGCGAGACGGAGGGCCTGAGCGTCTCGAAGGAGCACTCGAAGATGGGGCTCCACTCCTCGTCCACGGTCGATCTCGCACTCGACGGAGTCGCGGTGCCGCGCACGCGGCTCCTCGGGGAGGAGGGCAAGGGGTTCCGGATCGCCATGTCCACGCTCGACGGGGGCCGCATCGGGATCGCCGCGCAGGCGCTCGGGATCGCCCAGGCTGCATACGACGCGGCGCGTGCGTACGCGCTCGAGCGGCGGCAGTTCGGCAAGCGGATCGGCGAGTTCGGCGCGATCCAGGAGAAGGTCGCCGAGATGGCGACGGAGATCGACGCCGCGCGACTGCTCGTCTACCGCGCCGCGTGGCTGCGGGACCGCGGCGAGCCGCACGGCGAGGCGGGGGCGAAGGCGAAGCTCTACGCATCGTCGGTCGCTCGGCGGTGGACCGGCGAGGCGATCCAGATCCTCGGCGGCTACGGCTTCACGACGGAGTTCCCTGTCGAGCGCTACTACCGCGACGCGAAGATCACGGAGATCTACGAGGGCACGAGCGAGATCCAGCGGCTCGTGATCGCGCGGTCCGTCCTCGGGCTCGCGGAGCGGGCCGAGCCGGTGCCGGCGGGCGCGTGACCCGCCGCCGGGACGAGCCGGTTCGCCTCGACCGGATCTACACGCGCGGCGGCGACGCCGGAGAGACGAGCCTCGGGAGCGGCGCGCGGGTGCCGAAGGACGACCCGCGGATCGAGGCGTACGGGGACGTCGACGAGCTGAACGCGGTGCTGGGGATCGCGCTCGCGCGCGGCGTGCCGGAGCGGGCGGCGTCGTGGCTCCGGGTCGTCCAGAACGAGCTGTTCGACCTCGGGGCGGACCTCGCGGTGCCGCTCGACGACCCGCGCGAGCGGCTCCGCGTCACGGCCGGGCAGGTGGAGCAGCTCGAGGCGTGGTGTGACGAGGCGAACGAGGCGCTGCCGATGCTCCGGTCGTTCGTGCTTCCCGGCGGGTCAGAGGCCGCGGCGTTCCTCCACCTGGCGCGGACGGTGTGCCGGCGTGCGGAGCGCCGCGCGGTGACCCTGGCGGCGCGGGAAGACGTGAACGCCCAGGCGCTGGCGTATCTGAACCGGCTCTCGGACCTGCTCTTCATCCTCGCCCGCGCCGCGAACGCGGCGGCCGGCGCGGAGGAGCCGCTCTGGAAGCCCGGCGGCTCGACCGCCGACCCCGCCTCGGGGTACGACGCACGCGGGTAACGGGAGGTCGCCCCCACCCCTACGATGCAAATCGTAACGGGGGGAAGCGCACGTGTCTGTGCCGCATCGTGCCGGCTTCGTGACGGAAGCGTGACGATTCCGGCGCAGCCCACCGGCCGGCGTCCCCGCCAACCACCGCCCGTAGAATGAGCGCATGGCGACGACCGAAGACCGCGCCGCGCGGGCCGCCGCGCGCGCGAGCGGCGAGAAGACCGGGACCGGCGCCTGGCGCGAGGAGCTCTACGAGCAGAAGCCCGAGCGCGACGCGCTCTTCACGACGATGTCCGGGCTCCCCGTGGAGCCGCTCGCCACGCCGGACACGGTCGACCTCGACTACGACCGCGACCTCGGCTTCCCCGGCGTCTATCCGTACACCCGCGGGGTCTACCCGTCCATGTACCGGGGCCGCCTCTGGACGATGCGCCAGTTCGCCGGCTTCGGCACCGCCGAGGAGACGAACGAGCGCTTCCGCTACCTCACCGAGCACGGCCAGACCGGCCTCTCGACCGCCTTCGACATGCCGACCCTCATGGGCTACGACTCCGACCATCCGAAGTCGCTCGGCGAGGTCGGCCGCGAGGGCGTCGCGATCGACTCGCTCGAGGACATGGAGCTCCTCTTCCGCGGCATCCCGCTCGACGAGGTGTCGACCTCGATGACGATCAACGCGCCGGCCGCGATGCTGCTCGCGTTCTACATCTGTGTCGGCGAGGAGCAGGGCGTCCCGGCCGACAAGCTGCGCGGGACGATCCAGACGGACATCCTCAAGGAGTACATCGCGCAGAAGGAGTGGATCTTCCCGCCGGAGCCGTCCATGCGGCTCTGCGTGGACATGATCGAGTACTGCGCGAAGGAGGTGCCGCTCTGGCACCCGGTCTCGATCTCCGGCTACCACATCCGCGAGGCGGGCTCGACCGCCGCGCAGGAGCTCGCCTTCACGCTCGCGGACGGGTTCGCGTACGTCGAGGCGGCGATCGAGCGCGGGCTCGACGTCGACGACTTCGCTCCACGGCTCTCGTTCTTCTTCAACGCGCACATCGACTTCTTCGAGGAGATCGCGAAGTACCGCGCCGCCCGCCGGATCTGGGCGAAGGAGCTACGCGAGCGGTACGGGGCGAAGAGCCCGCGCTCGTGGCTCATGCGCTTCCACACGCAGACCGCCGGCGTCTCGCTCACGGCGCAGCAGCCCGAGGTGAACATCGTCCGAACAGCGCTCGAGGCGCTCGCCGCCGTGCTCGGCGGGACGCAGTCGCTCCACACGAACTCCTTCGACGAGGCGCTCGCCCTCCCGACGGAGCACTCGGTGAAGCTCGCGCTGCGCACGCAGCAGGTGATCGCGCACGAGACCGGCGTCGCCTCGACGATCGACCCGCTGGGCGGCTCGTACTTCGTCGAGGACCTGACGAACCGGCTCGAGGCCGAGGCCTACGACTACTTCGATCGCATCCGCAAGCTCGGCGGCGTGATCCCGGCGATCAAGGAGAACTTCTTCCAGCGCGAGATCGCCGAGGCGTCCTTCCAGTTCCAGAACGAGGTCGAGCGGGGCGAGCGCGTGATCGTCGGCGTGAACCGCTACCAGGAGCCCGACGAGAAGCCGATCGAGATCCTCCACATCGACGCCGCGCTCGAGGCGAAGCAGATCGAGCGGGTGCAGGCGCTCCGCGGCCGCCGGGACGGAGCGGCCGCCGAGGCGGCCCTCGCGCGCCTCAAGGCGGACGCGGCCGTCGAGGACCGGAACCTCATGCCGGCGATCGTGGAGGCCTCGCGCGCGTACGTGACGATGGGCGAGATGTGCGACGCGCTCCGCGACGTGTGGGGCGTCTGGCGCGAGACGCCGGTCTTCTAGAGGACCCGTCCGCCCGCTATCACCCTTCGGGGTGATTCCGCGCCTCCCCGTTCCCGCCGACTTCCCAGAGGAAAGGCCAAGCCCCCGGCCACTGCGGCCGAGACTGGAGGACGATCGCCCCATGGAGCAGACGAACGGACCTCGCTGGGAGCGCCCCGACGCGCCGCTCGGCACGCTCGTCTACCGCGCCGGGCTTCTCTCGAAGGACAAGCTCGAGGCCGCGCTCGAAGAGGGACAGCGCTCGGGCCGCCGCCTCGGCGAGATCCTCCTGCAGAAAGGCTGGATCGACGAGAAGGATCTCGCCCGCCTGCTCGCCGGCCAGCGGGGCCTCCAGTTCGTGAGCCTCAAGGGCCGCGGGTACGAGATCCAGGCCGTGCGTCTCCTCTCCGAGCGCGTGTGCCGGTACCACAACGCGATCCCGATCGAGACCTCGGGCGAATCAGTGCTCGTGGCGATCGCCGACCCGACCGACGAGGGCGCGAACGACGAGATTCGTGACGAGCTCCAGCGCGAGGTGAACTTCGTCGTCGCCACTGCGAGCGAGATCCGCTCCGCGCTCGACGAGGTCTTCGGCGGCGCGCAGCCCGCACAGATCGCCGTAGCCGGCGTGCCGACCGCGATCTCACCGATCGTTGCCGAGCACGGTCTGCGGATCGCGGCCCCGGAGTCCGAGCCCGACCCGGAACCGGAGTTCGAGCCCGAGCCCGAGCCGGAGCCGGTCGCCTCCGAGCCGGTCCTCACGCCTGTTCCGTCCCCTGAGCCCTACGCGGCTCCGGAGCCGGATCCCGAGCCCGAGCCGCTCGCTCCCGAGCCCGTCGTGACCCCGGTTCCCTGGCCCGAGCCGTCCGCGAAGCCGGAGCCCGAGCCCTACGCGGAGCCGGCGTTCGAGCCGGATCCCGAGCCGGTGCCGCTGCACGAGCCGCTGCCGGTCCTCCCCGGCCACGAGCCTGCCCCCGCAGCGGAGCACGCGCCGGAGCCGACGATCGAGCGCAACGAGGACGCGCACGTGAGCGTCGCCTTCCATACCGCGTCCGCCCCTCCCGAGCCCGCTCCCGAGCCGGTGAGGGCGGAGCCGGACCCCGAGCCCGCGCCGATGTCCGAGCGTCCACAGGATGCGTACCGCCTCGTGATCAACCTCGAGGACGACGAGGAGGTCGACGTCGCGCTCTTCTCCGACGAGAGTGAGGCGGTCGCGGCCGCGCGCGAGCTCGTCGCCGGGATCGCGAAGGAGGGCGAGTGGCCGCAGGTCGGGACGAAGTTCCTCCCGCCGGCGCGGATCCTGTCGGTCGAGATCCGCGAGAAGTCGCTCTACACCGACACCGGCGACCGGGCCGGCTTGGGCGCGACAGGCTCCTAGCCCGTCGTCCGCTCGACCTCGACGACGAGCCCGTCGCGCGCGAGCGGCGTCCCGTCCGGTGCCGGCAGCTCTGCGGGCCTGTGCGTGAGCAGGACGGGCCCGTCCGCAGCGGCGAGCGCCTCGGCGGCGGTCAGGTGGCCGCGCAGCTCGGGCTCGCCCGCCGTGTCGGCGAGCGTCGCCTCGCAGAGGAACAGGTCGGCGCCGAGCGCGAGCGCCGCGATCTCCTCGCCAGGTGCCGTGTCGCCCGAGTAAGCGAGGAGCGGTCCGCCCGGCTCGCGCACACGGAACCCGTACGCATCGAGGTGGTAGTGGCGCAAGCGCCGGGCCTCGACCTCGAAGCCGGCCGCCGTGAAGAGCGTCCCCGGCTCGTACTCGCGCACCTCGAACGCGCGCTCGAACATCGCCGCATTCCCCCAGAGCTCTGCGAACGTCTCCAGCTGCCGGCCGCCGCCCGGCGGCAGCCAGAGCTCCGTCCGCCCCGGCGGCGCCTGGCCATAGGCCACGAGCCACGCCCACGGGACGAGGTCGCCCCAGTGGTCGAGGTGGAAGTGCGTGATCGCGATCGCGTCGACGGCCACCTCCGCGCTCGCGCGCAGGCGCCCGAGAACGCCGGGCCCGCAGTCCAGAAGGAGCATGCCGGGACCCTCGACGAGGTAGCCGGACTGGGCGCTGCCGGGGTTCGGCCACGCCGGGGAGGAGCCGATGACCCGAAGGCGCACGCTCATATACTTCCACCCGTGGCCAGGAAGATTCGCGTCGTCATCGCAAAGCCGGGTCTCGACGGCCACGACAGGGGCGCGAAGATCATCGCCCGGGCGCTACGGGACGCCGGGATGGAGGTCATCTACACCGGCCTTCACCAGACCCCGGAGCAGATCGTCGAGACCGCGCTGCAGGAGGACGCGGACGCCGTCGGGATCTCGATCCTCTCGGGCGCGCACATGACGCTCGTGCCGAAGATCCTCGAAGGGCTGCGCGAGGAGGGCCTCGAAGAGGTGCTCGTCGTCGTCGGCGGGACGATTCCGAGGCCGGACGTCGAAGCGCTCAAGGAGCAGGGCGTCGCCGAGATCTTCACGCCCGGCGCGCCGGTCTCCGAGATCGTCGAGTTCCTCCAGGCGAAGATCCCGGTCGAGGCGTAGGCCGGAACGTCGTGACACGTCCGCGCGTGATTCGGCACGGTCGGTCACACATCCGTGCGAGTTTCCGCACTACCGTCGAAAGCGGGGGGAGAGGGGCCGAAGGCCCCCGGGGGGCAAGCTTTACGCGCGAGACCGAGAGGCGCCGCTGATGGCGATCGACGTCGCGCTCGAGGGCGGGATCGCCACCGTCACGGTCAACCGCCCGGACGCGCTGAACGCGCTCGACCTCGAGCATGCGGAGGCGCTGCGCGGGAGCCTCGAGGCGCTCGCGGAGGACGACACCGCGCGTGTCGTCCTGCT
>Ga0299913_10001091_pt1 | contig 19245 bp, 16 predicted proteins | sample RVTome_9_FD_201360 | JGI IMG/M metagenome (GOLD analysis project Ga0299913, IMG submission 201360) | Soil microbial communities from uranium-contaminated site in the Upper Colorado River Basin, Wyoming, United States - RVT155D38 (version 2) ... | reverse complement strand
AGTTCCGATTCATGATCGACCCGGTCCTTCTAGGCGGTGGCAAGCGGGTCTTTCTCGATGACGGCGAGCTCAGGCGGTTCCGGCTGGTGGACAGCCAAGTAGCAACTACCGGTGCGATCCTCGCTACCTACGCTCGCGGAGACGGCTAGGCCAACCACCAGGGCACAGGGCGGGTCCAACTAGTGGCGCACCTGTCACGATGTCCTTATGTTTGCTCTGCTAGCGGGGGTTCAGGTACTAACCCTTCTCGGTATGGCGGTGGTATCGGCTTGGGGATGGAAACACCTCTCCTCCGAAACTCGAGTCCGAGCCCGCACGTGGCTAACCGGCCTTGACTACACCATGAGCAAGAACACGACCCTGATATTGACGCCACTCCTCGGCTCAGTCGTTGTCATCGGGACGCTCACAATTTCGGATTCTCCCAACCGAGAGACCGTGGCATTGCTGGGTGCAGCGGTTCTGATCATCTACCTTGCGGTGCATTGGTCGTCGGTGAAGCGAGCAGCGCGCTAGCTGGCTGATGTGCGGCGTTGCCTGCTGTAGCTTTTGGGCGTGCCCGACCGCAAGACGCCTTACACGTTCGCCGACGAGAAGACCACGCTCAAGGACTTCATCGATTACCTGCGGGAGTCCGTGATCCTCAAGGCGCAGGGCTTGAGCGACGAGGACGCTAGCCGCGCGCTCGTTCCCTCGGGGACGTCACTGATGTGGCTGCTAAAGCACCTCGCAGTCGTGGAGCTTTCGTGGTTCCAACTTGTCTTCCTGGGTCTCGACGTCGAGGTCCCGGACGATGACGTCAAGCCGGATGACAGCGTCGAAGCGGCAATCGCGACATACCGTGAGGTGATCGCGCGCTCGAACGACATCATCGATGAGTGCGCAGACCTCGACATGCGTGCAGCGCGAGCAGGGCGTACGACCGAACCGGTGACGATGCGGTGGATCCTCGTGCACATGGTTGAGGAGATCGGCCGCCACGCAGGACACGCCGACATCCTGCGTGAACAGATCGACGGCGCCACGGGACGCTAGGCGAAGGACCGGGACATTACTCCCACTTTGGTTCTGATCCCAATCGAGTCTCTCGTTACGCTCAATAGATGCTGACGATCAGCGGCTTGAGCAAGGCCTTCGGCGCCCGTGACCTCTTCACGGAGGCGACCCTGAACGTCTACGCCCGTGACCGGCTCGCGATCGTGGGCCCGAACGGCTCGGGCAAGACCACGCTGCTCGACATGGTCGCCGGCGACCAGCAACCCGACGGGGGTGAGATCAGGCTGCTCAAGGACGCCACCGTCGGTTACCTGAAGCAAGAGACCGACGACTTGCGCGGCAAGAGGTTGCTGGACGAGGTCGTCTCCGCCGGTCATCACGTCGCCAACATCGGGCACCGCCTCGCGGTCCTCGAGACCGAGATGGCCGAGCTTGACCCCGGCTCCGAGCGGGACCGTGTGGTGGCTGAGTACGGCAGGCTCCAAGATCGCTTCGCATCCTTGGGCGGCTATTCGCTGGAACACGAGGCCAAGCGGATCCTCGGGGGACTCGGGTTCGCGGAATCCGACTTCGATCGCATGACCGAGACCTTCTCGGGCGGTTGGTTGATGCGCATAGCGCTGGCGAAGCTGCTCCTCGCCAACCCGGATCTGCTGATGCTCGACGAGCCGACGAACCATCTCGATCTCGAATCGGTGATCTGGCTCGAGCACTTCCTCGACGACTACGAGGGGGCAGTGATCCTCATCTCTCACGATCGCGACCTGATCAACGGCTTCGCGAACAAGATCGCCGAGATAAGGGACCGCCGGCTCATCACGTACACGGGCAGCTACGAGAGCTTCGTCGCGGCGCGCGAGCTCGAGATCCAGCAAGCGGAAGCAGCCGCGCGCAACCAGGCGCGTCGCGTCGCTCAGGTCGAGCGATTCATCAATCGCTTCCGTTACAAGAACACGCTGGCGACCAGGGTTCAGAGCCGGATCAAGATGCTCGAGAAGATGGAGAAGGTCGAGGTCCCGATCGAGCATCGCAAGAAGATGAGCGTGGCGTTCCCGCCTGCACCGCGCTCGGGCCGGGTCGTCGCCGAGCTGACCGACGTGCACTTCTCTTACGGCGAACGTCCGGTGTACGAGGGACTCGATCTCGTCATCGAGCGCGCGGACAAGGTCGCGCTGGTGGGCCCGAACGGGGCGGGTAAGTCAACGCTTCTGAAGCTGATAGCCGGAGTTCTGGAACCGAACGCCGGAGAGCGACGACTTGGACACAACGTCAAGCTCGGCTACTTCGCGCAACACCAGATCGAGGCGCTACAGCTCGGCAATACCGTGCTCCAGGAGCTGCACAGCGCGATCCCACCGGGGGTCGACGTCGACGCGCGCAAGCTCTTGGGCCGTTTCCTGTTCCCCGGTGACGACGTCGACAAGCGGGTAGCGATGCTCTCCGGCGGGGAGCGCACCCGCCTCGCGATCGCGAAGGTGCTCGTGTCACCGATCAACCTGCTGTGCATGGACGAGCCGACGAACCACCTCGACATGTGGAGCCGTGACGTCCTCGAGGACGCGCTCGGGGACTATGACGGCGCGATCGTGTTGATCACCCACGACCGCCACCTGATGCGCAGCGTGGCGAATCGGATCGTGGAGGTCGAAGCTGGTTCGGTGACGAGCCATGTCGGCGACTACGACTACTACCTCAGCCGTAAGACGACAGCCCCCGAAGAGAGCCATCCGCCTTCGAAGGAGCCCGCACGGGACCGAGCGACCGGACCGAAGACCAAGGAGCAGAAGCGACTAGAGGCCGAGGCGCGCGCTCGGACTAAGGGGCTGCGGGACCGGGTCGCACGGATCGAGCGCGAGCTGGACCAGCTCGGGGCCGAGCTCGCCGAGTTCCAGGAGCTCTTCGCGTCGCCCGATCTCTACATGTCGGGGGCCGACGTCACCGACCTGACGAAACGCTACGAGGCGGCACGACGGCGCGCCGGCAAGCTCGAAGCGGCGTGGGCAGAGGCGATACAGGCGCTCGAGGCCGCGGAGGGCTAGCCGGACCTACGTATCTCCGGAAAATTTAGGCCTGAGGTCCACCTTTGCGTATTTAGGTTGCAGGACAAGCAGTTCGACAATCACAGGCGTGAACGTTGTCGCGAGCGTCTTGCGCTACCTGCCCAAGGGCGGCTCGCTCCCACTCGATGTCTGGCAGAAGCGCCACCGTGCGATGGTGACGCTGCTGTGGCTTCACGTGCCCTCCCTGTTCATCGTCGGCGTCGTAACCAACCACGGGACCCTGCACGTTCTGATGGAGTGCTCGATCCTGGCGGCGTGCGGTCTCATCGCGATGCGGGAGTGGCCCCGCCGCGACATCCCGATGGTCGCAACCACGTTCGGACTGCTGACCGCCTCCGCCCTCCTCGTGCACTTCTCGGGAGGCGTCATCGAGATGCACTTCCACTTCTTCGTGATCGTGGCGGCCGTGACCCTTTATCAGGCGTGGGTGCCGTTCATCGTGGCCATCGGTTACGTCGTGGGCCAGCACACGATCATCGGTGTGCTCGATCCATCAAGCGTCTACAACCACCCCGCAGCCGTTGCGAACCCCGGCAAGTGGGCGTTCGTGCACGGGCTCTTCATCCTCGGCGAGTCTGTCACCCTGCTGATCGCGTGGCGGCTGAACGAAGATGCGCGCGGCGCCGCCGAGACCGCTTACCAGAAGAGGTTGCAGGAGGAAGAAGCGCGGCGCGAGGCCCAGGAGCATTACCGGCTCATCTTCGACAACGCCCTCGAGGGCATTTACGAATGCACAATCGAGGGGAGCATCGTCACGGCAAACCCGGCACTTGCTCGCATCTTGGGCTTCGAGACGCCTCACCACCTGATCGAGTCCGGGCCGATCATGAATCGTTACGCCGATCCTGCAGATCGGCCACGTTTCCTCGGACTCCTCGAGCGGGACGGCTCCGTCTCCGGCTTTGAGTTCCAGGCCCGTCGGGCAGATGGTTCGATCGTGTGGTTGTCGAACACCGCGAGCGCGGTTCTCGATGACGACGGCTCGATCATCGGCGTGCAAGGCATGGTCGACGACATCACGGAGAGGAAAGAGGCAGAGGAGAGCCGCGTGCAACTCGAATCGCAGCTCCGGCACGCGCAGAAGATGGACGCTCTCGGTCAGCTTGCCGGAGGTGTCGCGCACGACTTCAACAACCTCCTCTTCGTGATCCAGAACTATGCCCGCTTCGGGATGGAGGGACTCGCCGAAGACGACCCCCGTGCGGAGGACCTCACCGAGGTACTGAACGCGAGCCAGAGAGGGGCCGATCTCGTGCGTCAGCTCCTTGCCTTCTCACGCAAGGACGACATCAGCCCCGAGGTCCTCGACATCAACGAGGCGATCACGGAAACCGGCAAGATCCTGCGACGCACCCTCGGCGAGCACATCGAGCTGGAGCTCGAACTCGACCCCGACTTGCATCTCGTCGAGATCGACGCCGGACACCTGCAGCAGGTCGTGATGAACCTCGCGATCAATGCCCAGGACGCGATGCCTCGTGGGGGACGGCTGTCGATCTCGACCACGAATGTCGCAATCGATGATCCGTTGACGAACGCGCAAACGGTCGCTGCCGGCGATTACGTCCTGCTCTGCTTCCGCGATACGGGCACGGGGATGGAGGCAGGTGTCGTCGAGCACATCTTCGAGCCGTTCTTCACGACCAAGGAAGTTGGCGAAGGAACCGGCCTCGGCCTCGCAACCGTCTACGGGATCGTCGAGCAGTGCGATGGGTCGATCACCGTGGATTCCGAGCCCGGCGTCGGAACCGAGTTCAAGATCTATCTACCCGCCAACGCGGCGACATTCGTCTCGTCCCGCCCGAGCCAGGAGATGCGACCCGCGGCCACCGGGTCGGCGACCGTTCTCGTGGTCGAGGATGACGCTTCGGTTCTGCAACTCATCCGCCGGATCCTTTCGGGCAGTGGTTTCGAGGTGCTCTCGACCGGTTCGGTCGACGAGGCTCTCGCCCTGATGGCGGGCGATGACCCCTTCGATCTCCTACTGACCGATCTCGTCATGCCGGGAACATCCGGCGTTGAGCTGGCGGATCAGGCAAAGAGCCTGCGCCCCGACCTCCCGGTCGTGTTCATGTCGGGTTACAGCACCGACGTCCTGACGCGCCACGGTGCGGTCGACAACGTCGAGCTGCTGATGAAACCGTTCTCGAGCACCGACCTGATCGACCACGTCCATCGAGCCTTGCTGAGAGAGAACACCGCCGCCTAAAAGCGACAACTAGGGCAGACTCGTGGCGGGTCCGCAAGGGAGGTCGCCATGAGGAACACTTGGAAAGCGATCGACTCCATCCGAGTGGTGCGGGATTACGACGACAAGCCGATCGAGGATCGCGCGCTACGCCGGATCCTCAACGCAGGGAGGCGCGCAGGGAGCTCCAAGAACCTGCAGCGTTGGCACTTCATCGTGGTGCGGGATCGCGAGCGTCTGAAGCAGTTGTCCGAGGTGGGCCAGTTCACGCAACCCGTGGCAGGTGCGGCCTTCGCGATCGCTCTCGTTACGCCGGATCCGCGCGCCAACGATGCGCCGCTGTCGGTTGTCTTCGATGTTGGACGAGCCGCTCAGAACATGGTCCTCGCGGCTTGGGAGCTCGGCATCGGAAGCGTGCCTGTGACCGTCTACAACCACACGCTTGCCCGAGACCTTCTGAGTTTCCCCGACGACCACCACTGTGAATACATCCTGTGCTTCGGATACCCGGCCGATCCCTCACAGCTCAGCGCACAGAAGAAGGCCGGGGGCCGCGTCAGGTTAGAAACGATCGTCCACGAGGAACGCTGGTAGGGGCTTCACCGACGTAGAAGGACATTCGGACGGGTTCTACCGCCCTTCAGGCGAGCACCTGCCTCGCTCGCAGGAAAGGCACGGAGCGAACCGAATCCTTATGTATGAGGGGTTCCATGGTCAAGCTCCTTGGCGCCGTGGCGGGGGCCGCGCTCCTGTTGGCGCCCAGCGCTTACGGCAACGTCGGAGATGCTTGTTCCGCCGACCCGACGCGCCTCCAGACTTTTTACGTCGAAGCGGAATGGACCAAGAAGGCCTACCGGCGGTCCGAAAAGGCGAGCGTGTTGCTGACGGTGACGCGGCCTGCGGACACGGATCCCACCGGCTACGGCATCCCGATCGATCGGCCGACATCGGTGCCCGCTCAAGATGTGACGGTGACCACCGCGGTTGCGCCCGAGCGTTGGCCCCCACCCTTCGGCCGGGGGATAACCAATGAAGACGGTCAGGTCCGCCTCAAGATCCCGCTGGGGAACGTCCCGCGCGGCCCCCAGGCGGCGTCGCACTACGCCTCTTACTGGACCAACGAGAACGGCTGCCCCGATATCGAAGAATGGGGCTTTCTGTGGGAGGACCCTGCTTTCAAGGTCCGCTGAGAAGAATTACTGGTTCAGGATGGTGTTGCCGCCGCCTTGCTTCTTGGTCTTCTTCGCGGCCCGCTTCTCCTTGAGGTTCTTCTTGGGCGCCTTACGAACCTTCTTGGCGCCCCGGTCCTTGCCATGACCCACGGTGACCTCCTATAGCGGTTGTTCTCTAGGGAGATGCAACCATCCCCGGTAGCGCTCCGCAAGCGTGTCGTCCCGTTCGCCCTGCTTGTCCCCTAGGCGGGTCACTCGGGTGCCCGGTCGAGGCCTTTCTGGATCGCATAGCGCATCAGCTCGTAACGCTTCTTTAGCTGGAGCTTCGTCAGGATGTTCTGCACGTGGTTCTGCACGGTCTTAGTCGAGATGAATAGCTTTTCGCCGATCTCGCGATAGGTGTAACCCTTCGCAACGAGCTTCAGCACGTCGTTCTCGCGCGGGGTGAGAGCCGGTTCGGTGGGATCCTTGCCGGCGATCCGCCGGAACTCCGAGAGCACGAGCCCCGCGAGCGACGCGGTGAAGACGGGCTCTCCCGAGCGCACCCGCAGGACCGCGTCGACCATCTCTTGCGAGCTGGAGCTCTTCAATAGATAGCCGGAGGCCCCGGCCTTGACGGCCTCGAGCACGTCGGCTTCCTCGGCCGATGCGGACAGCACCAAGACCTTCACGTGCGGTGAGTCCTCGACGATGGCTCTGGTCGCGTCGACGCCCGAGACCCGAGGGAGCTGCAGGTCCATCAGGACGACTTCGGGCATCACCTCGCGCGCGAGCTCGATCGCGTCCCCGCCGTCCTCGGCTTCACCGACGACCTCGGCCTTGCCGGAGCTCTCGAGGTCGTTGCGCACGCCGCTGCGCCACACCGGGTGGTCGTCGACCACCAGCACGCGCACGAGCTCGTCGGTCACGATCCGCCTGTCTTCGGGATCCGGAACTCGACCTCGGTGCCTTTCCCCGGTTCGCTCTTCAGCGACATCGTCCCGCCTAGGTCGACCGCCCGCCCCTTCATGCTCGTCAGGACCCCGACCTTGCCGTCGGCCTGGAGCCGGGCCTCGTCGTAGTCGAAACCGACACCATCATCGCGAACGGTTATCGATACGTGATCGTCGTCTTCCTCGGCGAAGACCGTCGTGGCCGTGGCTCCTGCATGTTCGACCACGTTCTCGAGCGCTTGGCGGGTTGCAGCCTGGAGCTCGTCTACGACGTGACGCTGCAGCCAGATCGGTCCGGTTGCGCTGACGTTCACCTTGATCCCCGAGGTCTCGCGGGCGATCACCTCCAGCGCATCGCGCAGCGACGCCCGTCCCGTCGGCGGTGCTTCCGGCTCGCGCAGGATCAACGAGCGCAGCTCACCTTCTTGCTTGCCGGCTATCTCCGCCAGACGCGCGACCTCTGCCGGATCGATCGATCCCGACGCGGCGAGCTCACGACTTTTCTTGTTGATCAGAGCGAGGGACTGAAGGACCGAATCGTGGATCGCTCGGGCCAGCGCTTGCCGTTCCGCCAGCCGTGCGGCCACCTCGCGTTCCATGAGCGTCTCCTCGTTGGCTCGTCTCACGGCCTCGGAGGAACGGCGCAGCAGTCGAGCCACCAATCCCACCGCGATCCCGGCCACCAGGTAGTTCAGCATGGCTCCGGTCACGTTCTGCACCTGAGCGGGGGACAGCTCGGATAGCGGGATCCCGTTGACGGGGCGAGAGAGCAGGTGCGCGACCGCGAGGACCAGCGCGCTGCCGGCACCCGTCAGCGGTCCCCACACCGCGCCCCACAGCAGCGGCGCGCTCAGTGGGTAGCCGGTCGCGAAGAAGGGACGTCCCATGACGATCTGGCCCTCTTCGATCACCAGTCCCGATGCGAGAACCAGCCACACGCATAAGGCGATATCGAAGGCCATCACACCGCGGTTCCATGTGCGGCGCGAGACGGTGAGCCACACCGTCCACAACGCGGCCGCTCCGATCGACGCCCATGCCAACGAAGCGCGCGCCAGCGCGTCGTTGTCGGCCGCGGCCAGCCCCGCCATCCATAGCAGCCACACCCAGCGGAAGATCAGCGCGCCCGTTACGAGCGAGCGCGACTCGTCCCGGTGCCGTGCTCGTGCCAGAAGCGGCGGCTGCTGAGCGGAGGTCATGCTCGAAGGTTCTCACGGGCCACGCCTCTCGGACAGTTCCACAACTACCCAGATCCATTTGGGCACCTCCGTCTCGCAGAAGGGGTCCTTTGCCGTCTAGGCGTGTGACCCCATGGGGCCGAACCTGGTGGTGACCTGCACGAAAGCCACCAAGGAGCCGTCAATGCAGAGCACTGCCCCGGAACGATCCGTCCTCAAGGCCATGGCTGCCGCGACGCCGGAGAGCCGCGACCGTTACGTGGATCTCCTGCGCGCGCTGAGCATCGCTGTCGTCGTCCTCGGCCACTGGCTGATGGCGATCGTCTACCTGCGCGACGGACGCCTCGTAGGAGACAGCGCGCTCGATGTCGTCCCCGGGCTGTGGGCGCTGACGTGGGTGCTCCAGGTCATGCCGGTCTTCTTCTTCGTCGGTGGGTTCTCGAACCTAGTGGCGTGGAGGAGCGTCCGACGTCGCGGCGAGAGTTACGCCGCGTTCATGCGATCCCGGACCGCACGATTGATCCGTCCGACGCTGGTCTTCGTGCTCGCGTGGACGGCGACCGCAGGTGTTCTTGCGACGTTCGTGCCTCGGTCGCTGGAGGCGCTCGCCGAAGGCACCGAGCTGCTCGCCAAGCCGTTGTGGTTCCTCGCCGTGTACGTGCTGGTGGTGGCGCTTGCACCGACGATGATCTCACTGCACGAGCGTTTCGGGGGCCGCGTCTTGCTGGGCCTCGCGGGCGCTGCCGTCGTCGTCGACATACTGCGGATCGCCTTCGAGGTCCCCGCGGTCGGTTTCCTCAACTTCGCGTGCGTGTGGTTGTTCGCTCACCAGCTCGGGTTCTTCTACGCGGACGGCACCCTGACGCGCATCAGTCGCAGGGTGTTCGCAGGCGGTGCAGCCGGGGCACTGGCGCTTCTCGCGATCCTCACGGGAAGCGGCATCTACTCGCCCAGCATGGTCGGGATGGTGACCGAGCGTGCGTCCAACAACTCGCCGCCGAGCATCTGTCTGATCGTGCTCACGGTGTGGTTGGTGTGTGCCGCGATGCTGGCACGTCCCGCGATCACCCGCTGGTTGCAGCGCCCGCGTGCGTGGATGGCGGTGGTCGCGGCCAACTCGATGATCATGACGGTCTTTCTCTGGCACCTGACCGCTCTGCTCGTCGCGGCCCTGGTCCTGTTGCCCAACGGCTTCCCTCAGCCACGGGGAGGAACCGCGCTGTGGTGGACGTGGAGGCCGGCGTGGATCGGCGCTCTGAGCTTGATTCTGGCGGTCTTCGTGGTCGTCTTCGGGCGTTTCGAGAGACCGCCGCCCGCGGCCAACGCATCCGGCGTGCAGATGACGCGGCGCACGGTCGTGGTCGGCGTCGCCGCTCTCGTCGCCGGGCTGGCCGGCTTCGCCCAGTTCGGCTTCGCCCACATGGATGTCCCCTCGTCGGTAGCGACGTTGCTGTCCCAACCGCTGCTCGACGCTGCACTGGTTCTCGTCGGTTACCGGCTGCTGACCCTGCCCGCACGACGCTCGATCGGAGGCGCACGATGATCGGCAACTTCCCGGAGACGCCCCGCGCTCACTCGTCGCTCGAGGACGAGCTGCTCGGCAAGTGGTTCCCTGACCCTGGGCGCATTCTTCCTCGCCTCCGAGCTCGGGGGCCTCGGCTAGAAGGGCCCCGAGGGGCCCGGGGGCAGGGATGGGCCGGGGTCCCGGAGAACTCCTCCCCAGCACACAAACCTCCGGGGAGGCTCACTGATGAGGATCACATCCGCCGTAGCTGCACTGACCGCTTTGGTCGTTGCGTCGCTCGCCGGTCATGCAGCGGGGGCGCCCGCAGACGACGCGTTCGACAAGAGCGAGAACGTAAAGCTCGTCACGTCGATCCCGTACTCCGGTGGCAGCGACATCGATTTCAAGGGCAAGTACGTGTACTTCGGCCAACTCGGGGACGACGGTGGGGTACGCGTCCTCGACGCCTCCGGTCCGAAGCCCAAGGAGATCGCCTTCATCTCCTGTCCCGGCAGCCAGAACGACGTCGCAGTTGTGCGGCCCGGTCTCCTCGCGCTCGGGTACCACAGCGGTAGCTGCGCCGGCGGTCCTCCGGGAGCGGGCGTCCGGCTGATCGACGTGAGCAACCCCAAGAAGCCCAAGTTCCTGAGCCAGGTGGAGCTGCCCGGTGGCGCTCACACCCTGACGGTCTATCCCGGCAGCGACATCATCTATGCGTCGCCGGGTGGGCTTGCCAACGGTGGCGGCACCGAGCAGATTCTCGACGCATCCAACCCCAAGAAGCTCAAGATAGCGGCAACCTTCAAGCCGAACCCGACGGGTTGTCACGACATCACCTTCCAGCGCGCCGCGGACGGCGACACGATGCTCGCCTTCTGCGCGGGCGGGGGAGAGGTCACGATCTGGGACGTCACCGACGAGCTCAAGCCGGTCGTGATCGCTCACGGGTTCACGCCGTCGTTCTTCCCCCATGCCGCTATGCCGACGCCCGACGGGGAGTACCTCGTGATGACGGACGAGGCTTTCGTCGCGCACGACTGCGTCGGGGGTCCCACCGGGTCGGTGTGGGTCTACGACATCCGCATCCCGCAGGCCCCGATCCTCGTCGGTCACTGGGGGCCGCAGCGCGGCGCTGCTCCGGTCGGGGTCGCCGACTGGTGCACAGCGCACAACCTCAACTTCGTAGGCAAGACGCGCCAGGCAGTGATCTCCTGGTACTCGGGAGGGACGTCGGTGGTGGACTTCTCGAACCCCACGCTTCCCACCGAGGTCGCTTACTTCCGGGCCGACGATTCGAACGTGTGGTCGGCGTACTTCTACGACGGTTTGATCTACGTTAACGACCTCACCCGGGGAATCGACGTCCTCAAGGTCAAGGGACTCAAGACGAAGTAGGTATCGCTCAAGCCTCGACGATCTCGATCGACTCGATGTAGACCGGGACGACCGGTTGTTCGGCGGCGGACGGGTCGTTGCCGCCCGTGGTCTCCTGGCGCGCGATCTCGAGGACGGTCTCGTAGGACGACTCGGCTACCTCGCCGAAGATGGAATACAGGGGATCGAGGCCCGCGGGCTCGGGATTGTCGTCGGGACCGAGGTGGGTGACGATGAAGAACTGGCTCCCCGAGGTGTTCGGTCCTGCGTTCGCCATCGCCACGACCCCGAACTGATAGACGCGTCCCTGGGCCGGGAGGTTCTCGTCGTCGAGGCTGTAGCCCGGCCCGTCGAGCTCGCTTCCGTTGATGCCGTCGGGGTCTCCGCCCTGGATCACGAAGTTCTGCGAGATGCGGTGCCATGTCTGCCCGTCGAAGTAACCCTCCTGCGCGAGGAAGACGAAGCTGTTGACGGTCCTCGGAGCATCGTCTTCGAAGAGATCCATCTCGATGTCGCCACACGAGGTGTGGATCACGGCCCGGTAGTCGACCCCGTCCTCTAGGACCTGCTCGGGCTCCTCGTACTGCTGGGGATCGGCCGGTGGGGGCGGCTCCGCCCCGCACGCCACCTGAGCCCCGGGGGACGCGCCGTCCTCGGGCGTCTCCTCGGACCCTCCGAGCGTGCCGAAGGCAATCAGGCCGACGATCACGATCCCCAGTCCCCCGAGACCGAGCAGCCGGGCGTTGCGGCGGCGGCGCAGCGCCTCCTGACGTAAGGCCCGGGCTTCCCGTTTGCGGGCTCGCTTATCGGTCGCCATCTACGTGCCTCCAGCGCTGGGTGCGGGCTACCACGAGATCGTGGCCGGACGTGTTTGCGAAGCGGTCGAGATGATAGGCGAGCACGCGCGCGAGGGAAGCCCCGTCGAGCGGTTCGGCCACCAGCGCGTCGGCGACGCCGAGGTCGACGAGGTCGGACGCGGTCAGCTTCAGGGCACGCGCCGCTTCGGGGGCCCGGCCCGCATCGCGCCACAGGATCGTGGCGGCTCCCTCGGGAGCGATCACCGAGAAGATCGAGTCTTCGTAGGCGAGCACCACGTCTGCGGCGGCAAAAGTGAGGGCTCCGCCGCTTCCGCCTTCGCCGGTGACGACCGCGGCAATGGGTACCTCGGTCACCAGCATCGCGGCGAAGAGTTGCGCGATCTCCGATGCGATCCCGCCGGACTCCGATGCCTCGGACGGATCCGCGCCGGGCGTATCGATCAACGTGACGACCGGGATGGCGAGTCGTTCCGCGACACGCAGAGCGCGCCGTGCGAGCCGGTACGCGCCCGGCCCTGGTTTGCGCGCCGGGTCGAGCGCCAGGACGAGCACGCGTCGCCCCAGCATCCGACCGATCGCCGCGACGAGGGCGGGATCCGCGTTGCCGCAGCGATCCCCTGCGATAGAAGTCGCGTCGTCGAGCAGCGCGTCGAGCAGCTCGGGCGGCTTTGGTCGTTCCTGGGCGCGGGCGCGTTGGGTCGCGGACCATCCGTCGGTCGCGTCTCGCGCAGGGGGCGCATCGGGTTGCGTGACCGGTGCGGGTGAGTCCGGGGAGAGGACCTGCAGCGCGCTGGTGAGGTATGCGCGGATATCGGCCTTGTCGACGACGACGTCGACCAGTCCGTTCGCTATCGCCGATGCGGCCGAATGGGACGCCGCGCTCGGCACGGATCCGGTGACCATCTCGACGACGCGCGGCCCGGCGAATCCGATCGTCGCTCCGGCTTCGGCGATCGTGAGGTCGGCGAGCGATCCGATGCTGGCGAGCACACCGCCGGTGGTCGGGTCGCCGAGGATCGCGATGTACGCAACGTTGGCCTCGGCGAGCGCGAACCGAGCCGCCACGACCTTGGGCATCTGGACCAGAGACGTCATGCCCTCCTGCATGCGCGCGCCGCCGGTTGCCGTCCGGAGCACGAAGGGAACCGATCGCTGCGCGGCGCGCTCCATCGCGCGCGCCAGTCGCTCGCCGGCAACCGCGCCCATGCTTCCGCCGAGGAAGGCGAAGTCGAATCCCGCGATCTCCACCTCGTGCTCGCCGATCGTTGCGGTCCCGGCGACGACGGACTCATCCGAGCCTTCGTGGTCGCGGAGGGCCGACAGGCTTTCGGAATAGCCCGGGAAGCCCAGCGGGTCGCGCGTTTCGAGCTTGTCCTTGTGAGCTCGGAACGACGATTCGTCGATCAGATGTGCGAAGTCGTGCTCGCGCGCGATGGAAGACCCTCCCTGGTCACCTGCTAGGGTTTTCGTGAACCTAGCAACTGCTCGAGCGAATACTTCAAGGAGTCACGCAGAAGTGCCTTCAGGACGCCCGCGCATCCTCGTTGCGAAGCCCGGGCTCGACGGTCACGACAGGGGCATAAAGGTCGTCGCGCGCGCCCTGCGCGACGCCGGGGTGGAGGTCATCTATACCGGTCTCCACCAGACGCCCGAGCAGATAGCCGCGGCCGCGATCCAAGAGGACGTCGACGCGGTGGGGCTGTCGTGCCTCTCGGGGGCTCATATGACGCTTTATCCCAAGGTAGTGGAGCTCCTCGGAGAGCAGGGTGGGGGCCACATCAAGGTCTTCGGCGGCGGCATCATCCCCGATGCCGACATCCCCAAGCTCAAAGAAGCCGGCATAGCCGAGATCTTCACCCCGGGGGCGCCCACGAAAGCGATCATCGAGTGGGTGGAAGCTCACGTGAAAGAGAACGTCTGAGTCGTGGATCTCTTCGAGTATCAGGGCAAGGAGCTGCTCAGGAAGTTCGAGGTCCCCGTTCCCGAAGGTCGCGTCGCGCAGAGTCCCGAGGAGGCCGCGGATGCCGCGCGGTTCCTCGGTGGCAAGGTCGTGGTCAAGGCTCAGGTCCAAGTCGGGGGCCGCGGCAAGCAGGGCGGTGTCGCGCTCGTCGATTCGCCGGAGGAAGCCCAGGCCGCGGCCGAGAAGATCTTCGCGATCGACTTCCACGACCAGGAGGGCTTCAAGCTCAAGCAGAAGGCAGACGCCGGTTCGCTGAACGCCCAAGAGACCGAGGTCTGGGAGCAGAAGCAACGTCAGGCACAGCGAGCGAGCCGCGTGCTGGTGGAGCGCGCCAGCGACTTCACGTCCGAGTACTACTGCTCGTTCCTGCTCGATCGCACGAAGCGCCGGCATCTCGCGATCCTCAGCGCGATGGGCGGCATGGATATCGAAGCGGTCAACGAAGAGCACCCCGAAGCGGTCGTAAAGGTAGGGATCGATCCGCTGCTCGCGTTCTCCGACTTCCACGCGCGGGCTCTCGTGTTCGCTGCGAAGCTCGATACGGAGGCTCGCAAAGAGACCCTGCAGATACTCCCCAAGCTGTACCGGGCGTTCGTGGAGCTCGACGCATCCCAGATCGAGATCAACCCGCTGGCCTTTACCGCCGAGGGGCGCGTCATCGCCGCGGATGCAAAGGTCGTCCTCGACGACTCCGCCGCGTTCCGGCATCCCTTCTTCGACGAGCTCAAGGCCGCGCACGAGGTTCCCGAGCAAGAAAAGAAGGCCAAGAGCCTCGGCCTTAACCTCATCAAGCTCGACGGGGACGTCGGCATCATCGGCAACGGCGCGGGCTTGGTCATGTCCACGCTCGACGTCGTGAAGGATGCAGGTGGGGACGCTGCGAACTTTCTCGACGTAGGTGGCGGCGCGAATGCCGAGGTTCTCTCTAACGCGTTGCAGATCATCACCGAGAACCCCGCCGTAAAGAGTGTGCTGATCAACATCTTCGGCGGCATCACCCGTTGCGATCTCGTGGCCGAGGGGATCATCGACGCCCTCGGTCGGCTCGACGTGACGGTTCCCATCGTCGTGCGACTCGATGGCACCAACGCCGAGCAGGGACGCAAGATGCTCGCCGACGCACCTCATCCCATGCTGCGCTCGGCCGACACGATGCTGGGCGCGGCCGACCTCGCGGTGAGGCTCGCGCACGGGGAGCAGAGCTAATGGCGGTCATCGTCGACAACTCGACGCGCCTCGTCGTCCAGGGCCTCACCGGCAGCGAAGGGTCCTTCCATACCGGACGCAACGTCGAGTACGGGACGAAGCTGGTCGCGGGGGTGACCCCGGGCAAAGGTGGCATCGAGCATCTCGGTGTCCCGATCTTCGACACCGTCAAGGAAGCCGTCGACCGAACCGGCGCGAACACCTCGATGGTCTTCGTCCCGGCGCGCTTCGCGGCCGACGCGATCCTGGAGTCCTACGAAGCCGGCGTCCCGACGATCGTTGCGATCACCGAGCACATCCCGGCGATGGACATGGCTCGGGTCGTCGCCTATCTGCACCGCGGCGAGCTGCCGGCGACGTTGATCGGGCCCAACTGCCCCGGGGTCATCTCACCCGGCAAAGCGAACGTCGGGATCATTCCCGGCGAGGTCTGCACACCCGGCCCGGTGGGACTGGTGTCGCGGTCCGGGACGCTCGTGTACCAGATCGTGCACGAGCTCACCCAGCTCGGGATCGGACAGTCGACCTGCGTCGGCATCGGCGGTGACCCGATACCGGGCGCGGACTTCATCGACGTACTGGAGAAGTTCCGCGACGATCCCGAGACCGAGATCGTGGTTCTCGTCGGAGAGATCGGCGGCGATGCGGAGGAGCGTGCCGCGGCGTGGGCCAAGGACAACCTGGGCAAGCCGGTGGTCGGCTTCTTCGCAGGACGCGAGGCTCCTCCGGGCAAACGCATGGGCCACGCCGGCGCCATCGTGTCGGGCTCGCAAGGGACGTGGCAGGCCAAGGCCGACGCGTTCAAGGCGGCGGGCTTCCCCGTGGCCAAGAACCCGACCGAGGTCGCGCAACTCGTAGCGGAGCTGCGCGGCGAGTAGATGACGCTCACCGAGGTAAGCGGCGCCCCGGGACCACCGTGGGGCACCGACCTTCGGGGGACGATCCACCACCACGTCGTCGAGTCGCAGATCCTTGCCGACAACCCCCTGGGCGACCCCGCACGCCGGCCGCTCTACGTCTACGAGCCGGCGAACGGGAGCGAGGGCCTGCCGTCGATCTACCTGATCCAGGGAATGACGGGTCAGCTCGACATGTGGTTCAACCGCACCGCCTTCGAGCCAACGATGTCCGAGCGGATCGACGCGCTTTTCACCCGAGAAGGCGTTCCCTCCGCGGCCATCGTCTTCGTCGATGCATGGACCTCTTACGGCGGCTCGCAGTTCGTCAACTCGGCCGCGACGGGTCGCTACATGGATTACCTGTGCGACGAGGTCGTCCCTTTCATCGACGCGGAATACGGGACGGTTGCCGATCGGTCCGCGCGTGGGATAACCGGCAAGTCGAGCGGCGGTTACGGCGCGATGGTCGTGCCGATGCTGCGCCCCGATGTGTTCGGAGCCTTTGCGTCCCACGCCGGCGATGCGCTGTTCGAGTGCTGTTACCTGCCCGAGTTCCCTCAGACAGCGCGCCTACTGCGCGACAAGTACGGTGGTTCCTTCGAGGTTTTCTTCGAGAGGATGCGCTCGGCGGAGTCGTTCGACTTCGGCCGCTTCGGACATCCCCTCAACACCTACGCGATGGCGGCCTGCTACTCGCCCGACGAGAGCGATCCCGGGAAGGCGCACCTTCCCTTCGACATCGAGACCGGCCGGGTGATCGACGACGTATGGGCCCGCTGGCTCGAGTGGGACCCGGTCCGGATGGTGCCCAAGTACATCGACGCGCTGTCCTCGATGCGGTTGATCTACCTCGACGCGGGCCGCTCCGACGAGTACTTCTTGGATCTCGGTGCCCAGGCGGTAGCCAAGGAGCTGAGCAACGCGGGTATCGACCACACGCTCGATCTCTTCGAGGGCGGTCACGGGGGGCTCCAGTACCGCTACCCGCTCGCGCTGGAAGCCCTCACACGGGCCCTAACGGTCTGATCCATCTGGTCTCCCTACTACCCTTGTAGTAGCGTCCGGGCGGCGTCATGGCGACACTGCTGCGCTCCATCCATTGGCCTCGCCTGTTCGTCGCGGTCGCGGTCGCCGGGATAGTTCTCGGTGTCGCCTCTGCAGCGAGCTCCTTGTTCCTGTCCTCCGCGGCGAACGCGATGTTGCGTAGCGAGCTCGCCGTGATCGGAGACCACGACGCGGGACTCACCGCGCGGATCTTCGGCCGGGTCGATCTGGCGCGTTACCAAACGTTCGAGCGCGAGCTCTACGAAACCGTCACCCCGATCGATCGCCTCGGCGAGCCGCGGGCGACGGCGATAGGGACCGCGCTTGCGGCGGGGAAGCCGAACAGCTCAGAGACCGCTCGGATGCGTCTTTTCTACCGCGACGAGGCCCTGCAGAACGTAGAACGGATGGCAGGAGAGATCGGGGATCCGGGGGTGTGGATGCCGCACACGGCGGCGGGCGCTCTCGGACTCGACGTTGATGACGAGCTCGAGATCGAGTACGGGACCGAGACAAGGCGCACCACGATCGCGGGGATATATCGCGCCCTGAATACGGCGCCGATCACTGATTACTGGCGCCCGCTCACGTTCGAGATCGTGAACCTCCGCGATTTCGATCTGGCACCGCCACCGTTTCTGATCGCCGAGAAGGACACCTTCTTCGAACTAGGTAGTGGCCTTACCGACGAGGCAGAGATGGTGTGGCACTTTCCTTTGACGGCAGGGGAGATGAATTACGACGAGTCTCTTGCTCTCGAACGTCGCTACGACGTCGCGCACCACGCAGGTGACGATCCCCTGAGCCCGTTGGGTCGCGCCTATACGGATCTGCGCGCACACACCTTCCAGGTCCCTTCGATCGACAGCCTGATGTTCTCGCTGATCGAGAGGATCAAGGAGACCGTGACTTCGTTGGACACGTCCGTTCGCGTGCTCGGATTTGCGGGTCAGGCGGTTGCGCTCTTCGCGATCGGCGGTGCAGGGCTGTTCCTCGCGCGGAGCCGGCATACCGAGCTTCGGTCGATGTTGGCGCAGGGCATTACCCCCACGGGTATAGGAGCCACTTTCGCTACCGAGATGGCGCTACCGACCATCCTCGGCGTGGGGCTCGGCTACTCGGCGGCGATCGGGCTGGTCCGGGCGCTCGGTCCCGGTGCTCATATCTCTCTGAGTGCCTACGAGAGCGCGCTCGTTGCTTCCGGGATCGCGGCGATCATCGCGCTGGCCGCCCTTGGGGCAGTCGTGGCGACGTCCGCGCGACGCGAGATCGGGATCGGATTCGCTCGGGCTCGCAGGATCGCCGTGAAGATCCCGTGGGAAGCCCTCGTTCTCCTCTTGGCGGTTGCGGGGTACTACGAGCTCGCAACCGGCCGACGGGCGATCGTCACGGCACCCGGCGAGGCCCCCGAGATCGATCTCTTGGTTCTGACCTTTCCATTGCTCTTCATCTCTGGTGTCGTCGGTCTGGCGGCCCGAGTATCCAAGCGCCTGCTGCCGCGATTGCGGGATCGGGGCCCCGACCGATCCACCGCGCTGTATCTCACTTGGCGTCGTCTCGCAGACTCTTCGGCGACGGCCGTGATGCTGATGGCCGTGACCGCGATGGCGATCGGCGTGTTGATGTATGCCGCGACCGTCGTGAGGTCGATCGAGGACACCGTCAGCGCGAAGGCCTACATCGCAACCGGAAGCGACGTGGCGGTCACCGTGCCGAGGGGCACCGAGACGCAGGCGACACCTTTTCCCGTGACGCAGGTCACCCGGCTGCGCGGCGACATCTTCCCGGGCGACGAGAACGTCGACGTTGTCGCCGTCGACCGAGCCACGTTCGCGTCGGCGGCGTTCTGGGATCCTCGTTTCTCCTCGGCATCGCTCGACGACTTGCTGGCTCGGATGGCCTCCGGAGACGAAC
>Ga0299913_10001090_pt1 | contig 19252 bp, 18 predicted proteins | sample RVTome_9_FD_201360 | JGI IMG/M metagenome (GOLD analysis project Ga0299913, IMG submission 201360) | Soil microbial communities from uranium-contaminated site in the Upper Colorado River Basin, Wyoming, United States - RVT155D38 (version 2) ... | reverse complement strand
GTCCCGGCCCAAACAGCCGCAGCTGGCCAAGGGCACGTCGAGTCGCAGCGCCACGAACACCCAGACCGCGAAGACCAGATAGAGCACGCCTTGGATCAGACGTGCCATCGGAGAGAAGAAGGCTGCGGTGCCCACTGTGACCTCGACCACACCGACGATGGCGCCGGCGTAGGGGATCCTGGGGAGACCGAGACCGGCTAGTGCCTTCTCCACGTCGTGAGGACTGACGATCTTGGCCACCCCTGTGATGATGAGGAGCAGCGAGAAGATCACGGCGGCCGTCGCGAACATCCGAACGCAGAGTAACCGGTCATGGATATAGGCAAAGCACCTCTACCTCCACGGCGCACTTACCATTGACCTCGTGCTTTGGCCCCCGAGAGCCCTTCTGATCGCGGTCACGGCAAGTCTCGCGTTCGCGGCCTGTGGAAGTGACTCGGGAAATACCACCTCTCCATCCACCGATACCACTCAGGTAACGACATCCTCATCGGCGGAGCCCACGACGACGACCACGAACACGAGCACGACCCTGGTCGCCACGACCACGACTCTCGAAGTCGAAGATGTCGACGCCTTACTCGTCGTCGGTGACTGGGGCTCGGGAACGCTTCCCCAAGGAGCAGTGGCCGGGGCAATGATGCGCTATACCGAGGCAAACGAGGTGGAAGCGATTCTCACCACCGGCGACAATCTGTACTCCGACGACACCGAATTCCTCTTGCATCCGTTCTCATGGGCAATCGAGGCAGAAATCCCGTTCTGGATCACCTGGGGCAACCACGACGTCGAGAGCGAGGACCGGATCGAGGCGATGGAGGAGGCGTTCGACGACCCGCCCCGGTGGAGCGGTCACCGCTGGGGCGACGTGGACGTGGTGATCCTCGACTCCACCCAGATCGGTTCGGAGGAACAGCTCCAGTTCCTCACCGACACTCTCGCCGCCAGTGACCGGGCGACGATCGTGGCTGTGCACCACCCCCCGTACAGCTGCGGATTTCACGACGACAGCGAAAACGTCCAGAACACACTCCTGCCGAGATTCGATGACGACGTGTTTCTGGTTCTCAGTGGTCATGAGCACAATTACCAACGCTTCCAGGAAGGCGACATCACCTATGTCGTGACCGGAGGTGGAGGTGCGACATTGACCGATCTCGACACATGCTCTGGCGATCCTCCCGAGCGCTCCTCGGGCGAGTCGACCCATCACTTCATGGCACTCCAACAGGGTGACGATCTGACCGTGCGCGCGTACGACGTCAGCGGTGAGATCATCGAAGAGTTCGGGCTCGCAATCCCCTGACAAAAAGCACACTCTGACTACAAGAGAGTGCCAGGCGCCCTCGACCGCGAGTCAAAGCAGTCAAAACCAGTGGAGCGCAATCCTCCTCCTAGCCTTGACGCTGAATCGAACCACCCTGCAACTGTGCCGTGTCTCATCTCACGGTGAGCCGCGTTTAGGAGAATGCATGGATCCTGATACGAAACAGGGGCGAGCTGGCGCCTTCCGCGACTCGTCGGTCCTCGCGGCAGGATCACTGGTCAGCGGACTAGCTGCCTACGCGTTCATCGCAATTGGGACAAGGTCGGTTGGCCCGGATGCATTTGCTGCGGTATCCGTCCTGTGGACGTTGTGGGCGATGAGCGCGGCAGTCTTCACTTTTCCGGTTCAGCATTGGGTGATACGCGCGATCGAGGCCGACCGTGGCGAAGGAAGGGTGCGCGCCGCTCAATCCCGCCTCTTCATTGCCTCGATCGTCGTCAGCCTCCTCCTCACACTGGTGTGCTGGTTGATGCGCTCCACGCTGTTTGGCGATGATGGGGCTACGTTTCCGGTTCTAGCGGGAATCGTCCCCCTGGGAACCGTCTTCATGGGCCTCAATCGAGGGGTTCTCTCCGCCCGCGGCCGCTTCAACAGCACGGCCCTTGCGATCGCCGGCGAGAACTTAATCCGAGCGGCTGCTGCTCTGTTCGCGACGACCGCAACGGGTCTTGGATGGGCGCTCGTCGGAGGCTATCTGGTTGGGTTCTTTTGGCCTTCGAGCCTGCGGCTCGAAGATTCTGGCGAGCGAGACTCGGACGGCTCGCCGCTGGCCTTTCTCGGAGGCGTGGCAGGTGGTTCTTTGATCGGGCAGATAGTTCTCACCAGTGGGCCGCTCGTGCTGGCGCTCGTCGGCGGCACGCCGATGCAAATCACCGGTCTCTTCAGCGCCCTCGCTCTATTCAGAGCCCCGTACATGGTCGCGATCGGAGTCACCCCTCGCATGACTGCGTGGCTGACGAGAATCGTATTAGACAACGGCCAGCAGGCAATACGACGGATCACCCGGCGCACGGCCCTGGGAAGCGTCATCTTGGCCGTCGCTGCCGGTGGTCTTGGCGGCGCGATCGGACCAGATCTGTTGACGCTCGTGTTTGGCCCTCAGGTGACCCTTGGCGGTGAGACCACGGCGGTAGTCGCCGCGGGCAGTGCGCTCGCGATTTGCACGCTATTCCTGACTCTTCTGATGCTCGCAGCTGCCCGCACAACGTTGATTTCGGCGGTGTGGACCTTTGCGGCGGTCGCGGGCATGGTCGTCGTGATGACCGGCGTCGGGCCACCCGTCGATACCGTGGCGTTGGGCTTCCTGTCCGCGGAGATCGTGGCCCTCGTGGCCATATCCTTCGCTGCGGTCAAATCCCGCCCTCGTGGGCGAGTTCGGATGCATTAGCCCGGTTTGAAGTTGTGCTCTCCCGGAGACGGCTATTCGTTCCTCGACGTGTCGCGGCTGACGAAGTAGAGCGGTCGGCGCACGACCTCGCGATGAATTCTCGCCAGATACTGACCGAGGATCGCGATCAGCCAGAACTGCACGCCGAAGAACACAGCCAATAGGAGCATTTGGCTCGTCCAGCCCGGCACGCGGGTCTCCCTGATCAGTGCGGCGATGACGACATACGCGGCCAACCCCACGGCGACGAAGAAAGAGAGGAGCGCCGCCCTCTCCATGAGTTTGATGGGGAGGCCGGAAAATCCAACGAAAGCGTCGTAGAAAGCCCTGATCATGTCCGTGAACGACCATCCGGACACTCCGGCCTCCCGCTTCCTTCGTGAGTACTCGACGACATCCTGCTCGAACCCGGTCCAGGCCACGAGCGCGAACGTGATTCGGTTCGTCTCTGCGAACCGGGTCACGGCGTCTATCACCTTTCGGTCGATGAGAAAGAAGCTCCCTGTCGTGAATTTCGAGCCCGGTGGCATCGCGTGGCGACGCAGCATTCGGTGGAACATACGGCTGGCGAGGACACGCCATCGGCTGTCGAGTCGTGTAGTCCGCCTGCCCCAAACGATCTCAGCGCCGTCACGCCACCTCGCAACGAACTCCCGAACAGTTGCAGGAGGATCCTGCAGGTCTGCTGCAAGCACGACGGCTGCGTCGACGTCGTCTTCGAGGTGATCGAAGCCGGCTCCGATCGCTACGTGAGAACCAAAATTCCTGGACAAGCGAATGCCCCTGAAGCGGGGATCGTCCTTTGTGATTCCCGTGATGGCCTGCCAGGAACCATCTGTGCTCCCGTCGTCGACGAACAGGACGACAACGTCCAGATCGGCGTGGCTCATCAGAGTGGATCGGACCTCGTCTGCATATCGGTCGAGGTTCTCCATTTCATTGAACACCGGTGTGATCAAAGCCAGCTGTTGGGTCGCTCTGCTCATCTCAGGGTCGCCAAATCCGAAAGCGGGACCCGAGCAAGTCTGCCAGCTCGTCGTTCGGCTGCTGGTAGCGAAGTCGCAGCTCTTCGATCGTCTCGTCGTCCACCTCCGTTTTCCGGGAGGGGTTGATGGTCCCTAAACCGGTCGAGTCGCCTGAGCGTTCAGGAATCTCGAGGAACCTATGAACGGTCTCTGCCACCTTTGTCGGCGCTTCGGCGATGTCCTCGTAACGCAGGACGAGGATCCGATCCAGACCAAATCGGTCGACGAATGGTTGCAGCATGCGCCGGTAGAGGCCCCGGGAGAAGTACGAGAAGGGGCGTGAGAAGCGCAGCTGAGGCGGGTATTCGCTCTCGCGTTGCTCCTCCAGGCCCAGGGCTTCGGACAACGACAGGGTTTCGACTCCATTCATCCGGGACCAACGCCAGTTGGACACGGCGCGGTCGACGGGATTCCGAAGTGCGAAAATGAGTCTCGCTTCGGGCAGATTCTCATGGATCCGCTCGGCAGCAACCTGGCTCTCGAGGTAATTAGTCGACTTCTCGCCGGCCAGCAAGTGGTCGGGAACCGTGGAGAACCAGGTCTTCGCATAGAAGTCGAGGCCTTTTTCGAAGATCTCGTCAACGAGGAAGAACTTCGGCTCGGGGCGAACCGGTTTCGCCATGTGGATGTTCGGATGGCGGTCCAGCAGGTGGTAGAGCCACGTCGTCCCCGATCTGGGGGCACCCCCCACGATGAAGTCTGGGAGGCGATGAGCGCCGCTTTCCGTCATGACAGCTTTCTGGCGCACTCGACGAGGACCTCGGCCACGGTCTCGACCTGTGACTCCGACATCTCACTGAAAAGGGGAATGGCCAGGGAACCGTCACTGGCCGCCTCCGACACCGGCAGGTCGCCACCCAGGTCACGATATGCCGGCTCGCGATGGGCCGTCATCACCCCGGGCCTCGTGGAGACGCCCCGGTCGAGCATCTCTTGCATCAGCCGGTCGCGATGCTCTGAGTCGAACCCGTCGAGGCGCACGGTATAGGTCTGCACGTTCCACGTGCGGTCGGCCGGCACCTGAGGAACCCCAATCCACCCGTGAGATGCAAACCGCTCGTCGTACCATTGCCGCCTCGTCTCACGTTCACGCAGGATCGTCGGAAGGCGCTCCAGTTGGATGAGACCAACGGCAGCCTGGATATCAGTGAGTCGATAGTTGTATCCGACCTCGAGGTATTGCTCTCGAATCACGACGTTAGAGGAGTGTCGGTCGGCATCGGTCACCGACATGCCGTGCTGGCGTAGCCGCTTGAGCAGGACGTTGAGCTCGTCTGTGGGCGTGGTGATCATCCCCCCATCACCTGTAGTGAGGAGTTTGCGGGGATGGAACGAAAAGCACGTCAGGTGCCCGTGACCACCGACCGGCGAGCCGTTGTATGTGCTGCCAATGGCACAGGCCGCATCCTCGATCAGTTCCAAATCGAGAGTGCGTGCGAAGAAATCGAACTCGGAGATGTCGGCAGGAAGTCCGAGCTGGTGAACCAGGAGAATGGCCTTCGTCTTGTCGGTGACTCTCATCTCAACATCACTCAGATCGAGGTTGTAGCTGACCGGGTCGACCTCGGCGAAGACCGGTGATGCCCCGCAATGCACGACTGCGTTCGCAGTGGCGATGAAAGACATGGAAGGCACGATCACCTCGTCGCCGGGACGCACACCGGCGGCGAGCAACGCGAGGTGCAGGGCTGTGGTGCACGACGATACGGCTACCGCCCCGTGAGAAGAGGTCATCTCGGCGAAAGACTCTTCGAACTCGGCGACTTTGGGGCCCTGGGTCACCCATCCGGAGTTGATGACCGAGCGGACGGCCTCTACCTCCTCGTCGCCCAACTGTGGTCGCGCCAGTGGGATCACGTCAATCCGCGGCTTCCCAGTTTCGCTCCCGGTCCTGGCTCAGGGAGAGCGGCCAATCAGTTCCCCTGTCGGCGTGCCAGTCGAGGAGACTCCGAATCCCTTCCGGCAGTCCGATTGTGGGCTCCCATCCCATCAGCCGCCTCGCTCGTGTCGAATCTGCGATCAGTCGGAGGACATCGCCGGGCCTCGGATCGGCGTGCATAGGCTCGAGGTCCTCGCGACCAACGGCCTTCAGCATGGCCATCGCGAGGTCGTCGATACGCACTTCGCTGCCACTCCCGAGGTTCACGGTCTCCCCCACCACAGCCTGGGATTCCCCGGCAAGTGCGATCCCGGCGGCTGTGTCATCGACATATGTGAAATCTCTGGTCTGCGATCCATCACCAAAGATCACCGGACGCAGACCATTCATCGCTCGCACCAGGAACTTCGGGATGACTTCTCCACTGTCACCCTCGTGATGGGATCGGGGCCCGTAGGCGTTGAACGGCCGAATCACCACCGTTTCGACTCCGTAGGTCCTATGGTACGCACGCGTGTAGGCCTCCCCTGCCAGCTTTCCACCGCCGTAAACGGTATGTGGATAGGCCGGATGGTCTTCATCCATGGGTGCTCTCGTGGCTGTGCCGTACACCTCACTGGTACTCGTATATACGAAACGCCGCACGCCAGCTTGGCGCGACGCCTCGAGCATCACAAGAGTGCCAGTTGCGTTGACTTCGTGATTTTCCCTCGGGTCGTGGATCGAGTGACGGACACCCTTGCAGGCGAGATGGAAGACTATGTCGACACCGGCTACAAGGCGCTCGACGAGCTCTTCGTCCAGGATCGACCCCTCCTGGAACTCGACATCGACCCCTTCGATGTTGTCTGGCGTGCCGGAGCTGAGATCGTCGAGGACGGTGACCCCGTCAAAGGACCCGACCAGCAGTCGCGCCAATGCCGAACCGATGAATCCGGCTCCACCCGTCACCAGCGCCTTGCTCACGCCACACGCTCCATTGAGTCAACGATGACATCCGCAACATGTTGCTGTTGTTCCGACGTGATCTCGGGGAACATCGGGAGTGAAATGCAAGTGGCCGCGAACGCCTCGGCATGGGGTAACGAGCCCGGCTCATATCCAAGGTGGGCATATGCGGGTTGAAGGTGCACGGGCTTGGGATAGTGAACACCGCTGCCTATTCCGGCGGCGGCAAACGCCTCGCCGATGGCATCACGGTCGGGCACTCGGATCACATAGAGGTGCCATGCCGGCTTTGCGCGCCGGATACTGGTCGGGAGAGTGACTCCATCGATGTCCTCGAGCAGTCGCTGGTACCGAGCCGCGGCTTCTCGACGGCCGTCGTTCCAGTCATCGAGATGCTTCAGCTTCACGGACAACACGGCTCCCTGCAGGCCATCCATTCTGGCGTTGAAACCGACCTCGACGTGGTTGTGGCGACCCACCTGGGCGTGATCCCGCAAGGATCGAATCCGGCCGGCCACAGCAGGGTCGTCGGTGACGACGGCTCCGCCTTCACCGGCCGCTCCCAGGTTCTTCCCGGGGTAGAAAGACCAGCACGTGGCGAAGCCAAACGACCCTATGGGACGGCCGTCCAGCGATGCGCCGTGCGCCTGAGCGGCGTCGTCGATCAGTAGGAGATGGTGTGTCTGCGCGATTTCCTCTAGTGCGGCATGATCCGCTGGGCTCCCATACAGGTCCACCGGAAGTATGACCTTGGTCCTCGACGTGATTGCCGCCTCGACGAGCGAAGGGTCGAGGTTTCCCGTGGCTGCGTCGACATCTACATAGACGGGGGTGCCACCTGCGTACGAGATGCCCCAGCTGGTCGAAATCCATGTGTGCGGAGTGGTGATCACCTCGTCACCAGGACCGACGCCAGCGGCCAGCAGAGCCAGATGGAGCGCCGACGTTCCGCTGTTGAGGCCGACGCAGTACTCGGCTCCCACATATTCGGCGAACTCGGTCTCGAATCGGTCGACTGTCGGACCCAACGCGAAAGCGCCTGTGTCCAGCACATCATTTATCGCCGATGCGATCTCAGATCGAATCGGGGCGTGCTGGGCAGGCAGGTCGAGGAATGGGATCTTCAAAGTGCCTCCTCCTTGTCCTCGACCAGGCGGAGAACACGCGCCGGGTTCCCTGCGACTACCGCCCGGGCGGGAACGTCCTTGGTGACCACAGAACCCGCGCCGACGAGCGATCCTTCGCCGATGGTCAGTCCGGCCAGGATCACAGCACCCGAACCGATAAAGGCTCGACGCTTCACGATCGTCCCAACGAGCACCCAATCGCCCGCCGATTGCAGGTGACCATCTCCCGTCGTGGAGCGGGGATAGAGATCGTTGGTGAAGCAAACGTGGTGTCCGATGAAGACCTCGTCCTCGACAGTCACTCCCTCGCATAAGAAGCTATGAGACGAAATCTTGCAGCGACGGCCCACAATCACGCCTGTCTGAATCTCCACGAATGCACCGACGGTTGTCTCATCACCGAGGCTGCACCCGTAGAGGTTGGCGAAGCCATGTACCTTCACGCCTTCCCCGAGGGAGACGTCGTCGGCGACTCTGTTATAGCTGTCCATCACACCTACACCGACACCCTCGCGCCGTCGTGCGCCAGCGACCGGTCTGCGGCTTCGAGAATCCGCACCACCCTCAGTCCCTGCTCGCCCCCGGAAGTCGGAGTCACGCCGTGCTCGATGCAGTCGGCAAGATGACTCACCAACTGCATCAACGGCTCGAATGCCTCCAACCTGGGCGAGAGCACATCCCCGGACCGGTAGGACACGAGAAGACCGCGTCTGTTGGCAGGCTCCGTGTCGACGCTCACGCCTCGGTCGTAGACCTTGATCGACTCGGAGCGATCGAGATCGTTGTACAGGATGCTCTTCTCTGATCCGCCCACCATGAAATGCCGGATCTTGACCGGCGACAACCAGTTGAGGTGCACGGCGGCCTTGACCGCTCCATAATCCAAATGCAGGTAGGACACGTCTACCGTCCCATTGGCGACATGGGACTCTCCCACTGCCACGACCGACTCTGGCTGTCGCCCTAGGAGAGAGTCGATGATCGACAGATCGTGGGGTGCCAAATCCCACAACACGTTCACGTCGTTCTGGATGAGCCCGAGGTTGATGCGCACTGAGTCGATGAACTTGATATCCCCGATCGCGCCCGACCGACAGAGTTCTCCCATCTTCTGGACCGACGGGCTGTAGAGGAAGACGTGGTCGACGAGAAGTACCAGATTGCGTTCCGCGGCAAGGTCGACCAACTCCGCGGCCTCATCCGCGCCAGAGGCCAGCGGCTTCTCTACTAATACGTGCTTACCGGCGAGGAGCGCTCGCTTCGCCAGCATGTGGTGGGTGGACACGGGAGTGGCAATGGCGACGAGGTCGAGAGAGGGGTCCAGGAACAGTGCCTCGGGATCTGTGGCGATGGAGGCCGAAGGGTATCTGCCGCTTATTGTCGACAGACGATCCTGGTCCTGGTCGCAGAGCCATCGCAATTCGGTTCGAGGAGACGACGCGAGGTTCCGTGCCAGGTTCGGGCCCCAGTAGCCGAGTCCGATAACGGCCGCAGCCAGCATCAATCACACCTCTGGAGAGAGAAACAGAAGGCGCTCATTCTCGCCGGCATCGTTGTAGGCGGGTAGCCAGGATGCGAACTGCAACCGACCGCGTCCGGAACGCGACAAGTCAGCTTCCCTCGCGTCGCTTGAGAACGGCTCATCTATCAGGACCCGAAGGCCAACGGACGCCGTCATCCATCTCGACCCCTATCCACGTCCGGCACAGAGATTTCGTGCACGATGCGTTTGACCGCTTCAGGGATCGGGTCCTTCTCTCCGTCGATCGTGAGATTAGGTTCCAACGGCGCTTCGTAGGGATCGTCGATGCCTGTCATGTCACGGATCTCCCCGGATCTCGCCCGTGCGTACAAGCCTTTGGGATCGCGCTCCTCACAGACGTGAAGCGGGGTGTCGACAAACACCTCCAGAAATCGGACTCCGGCAAGCTCATGCCGGGCTCTCGCTTTGGCGCGGTCGATTCGGTAGGGCGAAATGACCGGGACGAGTGTCACCAAGCCTGCATCAGCCATCAGGAGTGCGATCTCGCCAACCCGCCTCACGTTCTCCCCCCGATCCTCAGCGCTGAACCCGAGGTCTGAGTTGATTCCGTGGCGCAAGTTGTCACCATCGAGCACATAGGCGGCTCGACCAATTTCAATGAGACGTGACTCGACCTCATAAGCGATCGTCGACTTGCCGCTGCCGGACAAGCCGGTGAGCCATATCGTTACGCCATCGCCGCCAGTCAACCGGGAGCGTGCCCGCCAGGCTACGGAGCCCTGATGCCAGATGATGTTCTCGGTCACGCAGCGTCACCCGTGATCATTCCCGCACCGACCGTATTGTTCGTCGTCTCGTCTACGAGAATGAACGAGCCGGTCTCACGATTTCTCCGGTACTCGTCGAAGAAGAAGGGCGTCGTCGTCCTGATTCGAACTCGTCCGATTTCATTCAGGTGAAGCTCTGTGGCCTGCGAGTCGCGGTGCAGCGTGTTCACGTCCAAGCGATACTGCAGGTCATTGACCAGGGCACGGCCCCAGCGTGTCGTGTGCTTGATCGAGTATTTGCTGCCGGTCCGAAGTGGCGGCCCTTCCGACATCCAGCAGATCATCGCGTCGATGTCCTGCGATGAGTGTGGTTGATTGTGAGGCCGACAAATCATGTCACCTCGAGACAGGTCGATGTCGTCTTCCAGGGTGATTATCACAGAGCTCGGGGGCGCCGCCTCCTCCAACTCTCCGTCATGGGTCGAGATCGTCTCGATCCGTGAGCTGAAGCCGCTCGGTAGGACAGTGACCTCATCACCCGGTCTCATCAGGCCGCCGGCAACCTTCCCCGCGTACCCGCGAAAGTCCCGGTACTCGTGACGATGCGGTCTGATTACGTACTGGACCGGGAATCGAACGTCGATCAAGTTCTCATCCGAGCCGATATGGATTTCCTCCAGCATCTCGAGGACCGTTGGCCCGTGATACCAATCCATCTCTTCGGATCGCGCCACCACGTTGTCGCCTCGCAACGCCGAGACAGGCACGAATCTGAGATCGTGGATGTCGAGGCGACGGGCGAACACCCGGAACTCGTCGACCAATTCCGTATATCGATCCTGCGACCAACCCACCAAATCCATCTTGTTGATACAGAGCACCAGGTGAGGAACTCCCAGGGCGGAGGCGAGGAAGGAATGCCTCCTGGTCTGTTCCATGATGCCGTTGCGCGCATCGACGAGAATCAAGGCGACATTTGCCGTAGATGAGCCTGTCACCATGTTCCGGGTGTACTGGATGTGACCAGGGGTGTCAGCGAGGATGAACTTTCGCTTGGGAGTGGCGAAGTAGCGGTAGGCAACGTCGATTGTGATGCCTTGCTCCCTCTCGGCACGTAGTCCATCGGTCAAGAGGGCCAGGTCCACGTAGTCTGTCCCCCGTCTCCTGCTGGCTTCCTCGATCGCTTGCATCTGGTCTTGGAAGATCTGCTTGGTGTCGTGGAGGAGACGCCCGATCAACGTGCTCTTGCCATCGTCGACGGAACCGGTCGTGGCGATCCGGACCAACTCCATCAGAAATACCCCTCTTGTTTCCGATCTTCCATCGCAGCCTCGGCCGTCCGATCATCTGCCCTGCTCGCACCGCGCTCAGTGATGCGACTGGCCGCCACCTCTTGGATTATCTCGCCCACCGTTGCGGCCTTGGACTCGAAAGCACCTGTACACGTCATGTCTCCCACTGTTCGGAACCGGACGGAGGCTTCCAGCACCACCTCGGAATCCATCGGTCTGAGATATGGCGACACGGCCATCAACATCCCGTCTCGTTCGAAGACCTTCCGTCGGTGGGAGAAATAGACGGAGGGGACCTCGATCTGTTCTTGGTACACGTATTGCCAAACGTCCATCTCCGTCCAATTCGAGATCGGAAACGCTCGAATGTGCTCGCCAACGCGTATCCGAGCGTTGTACAGATCCCACACCTCGGGTCGCTGGTTCTTCGGATCCCATTGACCGAACTCATCACGAAAGCTGAAGATTCTCTCCTTGGCCCGAGCCTTCTCCTCGTCGCGCCGTGCTCCTCCGAAGACCATGTCGAATCGATGCTTCTCGATCGCGTTGAGCAGCGACTCGGTCTGGAGTCGGTTTCGGGACGCTCTCGGACCTGTGTCCTCGGCCACCCTCCCCTGGTCGATCGCCTCTTGAACCGAGGCAACGATCAGCTGAGCCTCGAGTTCGTCAATCGTTCGATCACGGAACTCGATCACCTCAGGGAAGTTGTGGCCGGTGTCGACATGCATAACCGGAAATGGCAGGCGCGCGGGCCAGAATGCCTTCACCGCCAGGCGAAGGACAACTGCGGAATCCTTTCCGCCCGAGAAGAGAAGCACCGGTCGCTCCGACTCGGCAACAGCTTCTCTGATTATGTATACGGACTCGGACTCGAGGCGTAGAAGATGACTGGAATCAACCACGGACACCAAAAGAGGTTAAATGCCCTCGCCCAAAACGCCATGTCGGCTCCATGAGCGCCGAAGGCTGGATCACTCTGTTGGTGGTGACGGCGATCCTCGTTGGGCTCATCGTCGACTTAGCCATGCCTTCATTGCTGACTTTCTCCGGCGTGGTAGTGCTGCTTCTCCTCGGAGTCCTCGACGTGCCTCTCGCGCTCTCGGGATTCTCCAATCCCGCCCCTTTCACAGTCGGTGCGTTGTTCATCGTCGCTCGGGCTATATCTAAGACGGGTGCGATAAGGCCGCTCACGCAGTCTCTGATGGGGCAACGCGGCAACATCCGATGGTCTCTGTTCCGCATGCTCCTCCCTACGACCTTCACGTCTGCATTCATGAACAACATCCCGTTCGTGGCGATGATGGTCCCCGAAGTCTCGGCTTGGGCTCGCAAACGGGACATCGACAGTGCTCGCTTTCTCCTCCCGCTCTCCTACGGCGCGATACTCGGTGGGATCCTGACCCTGATCGGGACATCTACGAATCTGGTCGTTCTTGGACAAATGGAGGAAGTCGGTTTGGCACCGCTCGGCTTCTTCGAGCTCGGCAGGGTGGGACTGCCGATAGCGATCGGCGGGGTCGCCATCCTTATCGTCATGTCTCCCCGGGCATTGGCACGAGCCAGAACCCCTGAGTCGACCCTGATAGAGGACGTCCGTGACTTCACCATCGAGATGAGCGTGGTGCCCGGCGGACCTCTCGATGGCTCCACGGTCGAGTCGGGGGGGCTACGTCACCTCACCGGTGTGTTCCTCGCGTCAGTCGATCGAGGAGATTCCATGGTCGCCCCAGCTCGCCCGAATACGGTGCTTCGAGGTGGGGACATCCTGAGATTCGTGGGTCGGGTCGACCAGATACTCGACCTGCGGGCGACGAAGGGTCTGGAACACGCCAGCCAGGACCTCATTCGCCAGCTGTCAGGGCCAGCCGCCAGCTACTTCACCGTTGCTATCGGGCACGACAGCCCGCTAGTCGGTCGGGATCTCAAGGCCATCGGGTTTCGCTCCCGATACCAAGCGGCTGTGGTGGCGATCCATCGTGCCGGGACACGACTCGAGACCAAGCTCGGCGAGATCTCCGTGCGAGCCGGAGATGCCCTCGTGCTACTGACGGATCCCGAGTTCGGGCGTCGCTGGAGTCAGCGACGTGACTTCCTCGTGGTCTCGCCCGCCGATGACAGCGTCGAGCCCCCTGCACCGGGTCGGTGGAGGACTCTGGCGGTACTGGCAGCGATGATTCTCACGAGCGCTCTGGGTCTGCTCCCGATTCTTCAAGCCGCCCTGATCGCCCCCCTACTGATGATCGTGCTGCGCGTCCTGACGCCGGACGAAGCACTGCAGGCACTCGACCTGGACGTTCTGGGCGTCATAGCCGGAGCTTTCGGACTGGCCGCCGCGGTAGAGGCGTCGGGTCTGGCCGAGGTGATCACTGGGGCACTCGTCGGTACGCTTGGCGGCCTCGGTCCATTGGGCATCATGTTCGGGATCGTCGTGGCGACCGTGACATTGACTGAACTGGTCACGAACAATGCAGCAGCGCTACTCATGCTGCCTGTCGCCCTATCGTCAGCGTCGGCAGCCGCTGTCAGCCCGAGAGGAATGGCGGTGGCGGTGGCGATCTCGGCTTCGGCCTCGTTCCTCACACCACTTGGATACCAGACCAACACGATGGTTTATGGACCTGGTGGCTATCGAGTCTCTGACTACGTCAGGATAGGAGCGCCGATAACGATTCTGGTGATCGTATGCGTCACCTTGTTGGTACCCGCCCTCTACTAACGGGACCTTGGGCTAAAGGGGTCGTGGCGTCAGTGCTCCTCGTCAAAAGCCGAGATCAGCTGAGCCAGGAGTGCAGTCCCATCGAATCCGAAATGTAGAGGTGGGCAACAGGAAGCGAAGGTTGTTCGAACTGATGACGCCTATGCCGATAGCAAACACCCCGACCACCAAGAGGCCCGAGACCCAGATCCATCCAATATGGCCTCTGGTCAGGCCGATGGACAGGACTATCAGGCCCAGCGGGAGGAGGAGCGCAATCATGGCCTTGGTCGACGGTGCGGGCAACGGCACGCTCAGCGAGTTGGTCAGTGGGGCACCGGTGCACCGCGGCCTCCAGTTGTACTCCTCGCCGAGGACAACTCTTAACGCTTCCAGGATGGCGCAGATGACCGCTTGTCATGGGGCGTTCAAGGTCCAGTTTCCGTCAGCCGAGATGTCGAGGACGCTAGTTCCGTTGTCGATGAGGTCAGTACCAGAATACGAGCCGATCTCGTTGACGATGAGGCCGTTGTACCGGCCATCTGATCGGTAGCCGACGATGATGAAATTGCTCGATCCGTTATGAGTCGATGTCAATGTGGCGGAAGATCCGCGGTAGAGCACCACATCATCCCCGCTACCTGACAGGGCGGTTCTGAAGGTGGACGCGGACAACAACGGCCTCGTTGTGATGGTCCACGGCCCGCTCGCGGTGATGTCGAGATATCGCACATGCTCGGGGGCCAGAAACCATCCCCCATGAACCATACGTCGGCCGTCGTATGCTCCAATTTCGTTGACCAACAAGTCAATGGCTTCATGGGAGTCGTCGAGACTCCAAACTATGAAGTTGCTCGAACCCGCGTAAGTGATGTCAAGTATGGCTGGGACGTCTCCTGGCACACGGAAGCCCAACACATCGTTACCTGTCCCGCTAACAGTGAACGGGTGGAAGCCACGATCGGAGGGTGTGTCGTCGAGGTCCACAGCCGTGACCGACGACCAACCGGTCGTGTAGTTGTTGCCAGCGTGAATCGGGGAGCCGACGTGCCCACCCGGGCCAATGTCGTAATAGCGAAACAAGCCGTCGACTCGATAAAAGAACATCTCGTCCTGAGCGTCACCGTCGAGGTCGACTGCGGTGATCGCTGACCAGCCAGTCGTGTAATTGTCCCCGGCGAGCATCGGCCGAGGAATCGAGCCGTTGGACCGCACGTCGTAGTAGCGGAACAGCCCATCGTCGCGATAGAAGAACATTTCGTCTTGCCCGTCACCATCGAGATCGACCGCCGTGATCGAACTCCATCCCGTGGTGTAGTTGTCACCTGCCAAGAGTGGCGACCCGAGAGTGCCGTCGGCCTTGATGTCGTAATAACGGAACAGGCCGTCTTCTCGATAGAAGAACATCTCATCCTGTCCGTCACCGTCAAGGTCGACCGCGGTAATGGACGTCCAGTTACGTGTGTAGTTGTTGCCTGCGTTGATCGGGGAACCAATAGACCCGTCGCCACCAACGTCGTAATAGCGAAACAGCCCGTCTTCTCGATAGAAGAACATCTCATCCTGCGAGTCACCATCGAGATCGACCGCCGTGATCGACGACCAATTCTTCGTGTACTCACTCCCAGCCCGTACGGGAGAGCCGACGTTCCCATTGGCGCTGACGTTGTAATACCGGTACAGCCCGTCTTCCCGGTAGAAGAACATCTCGTCCGCCGAATCCCCGTGGGTTGCGTAAACAGGACTCGGAGCGATTGTCGTGAGAAACATCACAGCCATGACAAAACCGGCCGCGTTACCCGTCTTCAGCAAGCGCCTGATGAAAACCCCCCTCGGCTGCTTGGTGTCGACAAGCTAGCACATCGACGTTGAGTCGATGGTTAGCTTGAAAGGGAGTCCACCACTCGGAGAGCCCAGACCATCGAAGACTGACGTGCATGTCTCCCCGTCGACGCACCAGCTCGATGCCGGTGGTCAGGGGGCCCCCCGCCGCAGGCGCAGATCCGGTCGGGGCAGAAGCCCGGTATTTTTCCTGTACTCGACGATCGACAACTCGGACCCTATTCCGATCGTCAGCCGATTGCCCTCGACCCGGACATCGGGCCTCTCACCTACGGTTGGCACCAACACTGTCGTAAGCGTCACCTTCCTCCCCGGCGTGGAGCTCGCCAGAACCTGCGCCTCCTGCCTATCGAGGAGACCTTCACCGACCCAGCCGCCGGTTCCTGTCCATCCTTGAAAGTGCTCGAAATTCTCCGCCCCATCCACGAAGACATGGAGAGTGATCGGTTTTTCTGATGGCAATTCAACGGCGAACCCAGTTGGAAGATCGTGGACCTCCGTTGTGTCAGCTGGAAGGTGAAGCAGGGACACGGCCGTGAGTTTCCTTGCGCGTCGCCTCAAATGGTCACGGAGCACCATGACCGGAGGGCTATGTCCCACGAAGATCTCGCGACGTCGGAGCACTCTGTGGTACGGGCGATCTTCCAAACTGTAGGACTCCCACCCGTCGCCCACCTGATACCGATTCAGCCTTGTGGATGCATCCCATTTGTACTCGCCGGCACCTTCGACCACCACCTGACTGTGCGCGTATTCACTTCTTTCGTAGTCACGAAACTCGCCTGCGTCGTAACCGCTGAATCCCGAATCAACGATCATCGGACGTCCCCGGGCGTACCAGGTGAAGGATGTGTGGTCTACATGCCCGTGGAGCGTCCGACCGGGCCCGAAACGAATTGAGTACCACGACTCCTCGGACAGAGGGCGCTCCTCGCCCCATCCTGACCGCCCGAATGCGTAGCCACTATCGAATGTGGCCACCCGCTCGTCAGGAGGACTTGCCGATTCGCCCATCGACAACGCATACTCCAGCGGAGTGCCCTCGATTGAGAACACACGCTTGGGGGTTGTATCGCCGAGATGAGCCCAACGCCCGTCGGGACGTGTGGCATGAGCCAGGAATTTCGGGGTTTCGAATCTGCGGGCAAGGAGAGGCATCTCCGGAAGCCCGCAGTCGAACATCAACCGAGCCAGTTCCCCGAGTTGAGTCCACACGTAGTAGTCGTATGTGGGTGACTGCTCATTACTGACGCCCTGTTCGTCGATGACCAGCGGAAGCGTCTCTCGAAGACGGGTGGTGGCCATTCCGATCAGTTCCTCGTCGTCGAGGGCACAGCCGATGGTCATGAGAGTCAAGAGCTGGTCTGTCCCGTGATTCCAGGGAGGCTCGATCAGCGCGTCCTCGCCGATTCGACGGGCGTGATCGGCCAAGACTCCTCTGAAGGATCCGCCAAACACCATGACGGAACAGAGCAGCACCCTCGCCCGCAGGGCGGCTACGTGCGTGTTCCAGGCGATTTCAGGAGCAGTGGGTGGGTGATCGTTGTGCTCGATCCAGTCGGCGATCACTGAGTTGGCAAGTTGGGCGGCTGAGTCGTCATTCGAGTCCTTAGAAACCCGGTAGAAGTCGTAAAGCCATTGGAGATTGTGCAATCGGAACCCCCACATCTGGGTTCCGAAGGGGTCTGCTGACCAGTCGATGCCCTCGCTCACATCCAGCGCACCGAAACCCAAATTGAGGACGCCCGACCTGAACCGCTCGAATCTCTTCTGCGATCCACCGACGATGGGCGTCATGCACCAATGGTCATACATGTGTCACACCAGTCTGGCGCAAATGACGGCGCCGTCGGGACATCTCGCTCGGCCATCGCCGGGGGCCCCTTTAGACGACTTCGACGAATGGTCGCCGGGAAGCCCCCAGCCCAACGTGGCCGGGGCGTACCACACTTCCTGGTCCTCGAGCAGGGCGGCGCCGCGTAATCGGGACATGCACGGCTACTCGGCCGCCAAGAGCCCAGCCCCGTATGCCGGATGCGAAACGAGGGCCAGGACTGCGGTCCCCATAGCGATCCCGAATCCAGATGTGGGCAAGAGGAAGCGCAGGTTGTCTGCTCTAATGAGGCCCATGCCGACAGCAAACACCCCGACCACCAATAGGCCGGTGACCGAGATCCACCTGGTGTGACCTCTAGTCAGGCCGATGACCATGACGATGAGGCCCAGCGGGAGGAGAACCGCGATCAAGGCTTTGGTGGAGGGTGTGGGCAGCGGCATGCGAAGCGAGTTGGTCAGGAGGGTGCCGGCGCCGCGGCCCCGGTTGTATTCCTCGACGAAGGGCTCGTGGCCTCGCCTCTGCGCGAATTCGTTGAGGTACACGAGCTCGGTATCGAAATTGCGACTGGCCACTACATCCCCGATGACGCCACCGGTGTCATGCAACCTGCCCCCGGTCAGGGCGTGAAGTGACGACTCGGCCCTCGAGAGCCCCGACGCGATACCCGCCGCCTCCAGCATCTCCGCGATCTCGTCGTCGAATGCTGCCTTCCTCTCCTCGGGGCTCCATTCCATGGCGTCCACCTCACGGACGAACTCGTGTACGAAGCCTTCGTCGTAGAAGCCCCGCAGCGAAGGATCGGTGCGATTCTCGGGGTGGACGGTGAACACCTGCTGCCAGGCGTAGTAGTACTCGACAGGCTCTCCCCTCACATTGGGTGCGAGCCTGTCGTGCCCGGCAAGGTTCTCGATGCTCATGAGTGCAACGAACAGACCCATCAAGGCGACTGTGGCTCCCAACAGCGAGATCGTCACCCGGCGATGATCGGTACGCCAGCCTGCCACAGCGAGCACCAGGGGCACCGCCCCGAAAACTGCGTAAGTGAACCGGAGACTGAACAGGAGGAACACCAGGATCACTGCGGTCACTCCATATCCAACCGCTCTCCAACGCCAGATGGCCGACTTCTCTCCTGACAGCAGCTGCAGGAACCGGATCGTGGGAAAGACCAAGAGAAGCGACAGCGGCAGGGCGAGACCTTCGATGAGCAAGAGGTTGGTGTAGGCGAGCGTCTGTCCCGCCACCATGAAGCCGATCACCGGCAGCGACCACCACCTCCAGAACCGCCACGCCAGGAGCGCGGCCAACACGAGGAGGGCCCTCTGCAGCACCGCCGCTGTCAGCAGCGGCTCGGCCCCGAAGACATCCCCCAGCGCTCGAGCGGTGGCCAGGAACAGGGGATAGCCCACCTGTCGGTATCCGTACTCCACCCATCCCCCGCCCCAGATGTCGAAGGAGTGGTCCAGGTAGAGGACGCTGTCGTTGGTGATGACCGGGAACATGTTGACCCTGAGAGAGGCCAGGGCGACGAAGAGCACGAGCAGACCACCGAGGACGGACAACACCAGGTCCTTTGGGGTGACATCCCGGATCCGACGCCCGCGCTCGCCTATCCCCTCGGGCTCAGAAGGTTCCACGCCGGC
>Ga0299913_10001089_pt1 | contig 19262 bp, 18 predicted proteins | sample RVTome_9_FD_201360 | JGI IMG/M metagenome (GOLD analysis project Ga0299913, IMG submission 201360) | Soil microbial communities from uranium-contaminated site in the Upper Colorado River Basin, Wyoming, United States - RVT155D38 (version 2) ... | reverse complement strand
CGCGAGTGCGGCGTCTTCAGCGAGCTGCTCCCGCACGACACCGACCTCGAGCGGATCCGCGAGCGCGGTCCCCGCGCGCTGGTTCTATCCGGCGGCCCGGCCTCGGTCTATGCGGAGGATGCGCCCGCGCTGCGCGAGGAGCTACTCGATCTCGGCGTTCCGGTACTCGGCATCTGTTATGGGATGCAGCTGATGGTTCACGAGCTCGGCGGCCGGGTGGAGCAGGCGCCCGCCGGGGAGTTCGGGCGCAGCCGCCTCACCCTCCGCGACGGTGGCGGGATCTTGCTCGCCGGCCTTCCGGCCGAGCAGCAGTGCTGGATGAGCCACCGCGACACGGTGTACGAGCCGCCGCCGGGCTTCGCCGCGCTCGCGTCGAGCACCGAGTCCCCGGTGGCGGCCTGCGAGGACACCGAACGCGGCCTCTACGGGATCCAGTTCCACCCCGAGGTCGTACACACCCCTTATGGCACCGAGATCCTCACCAAGTTCCTTCGCGACGTCGCCGGCTGTCAGGAGCGGTGGTCGCCGGAGTCGGTGATCGCCGAGCAGGTGGAGGCGATCCGGGCCCAGGTTGGCGATGCGCGGGCGATCTGCGGTCTCTCCGGCGGGGTCGACTCCGCCACCGCCGCTCTCCTGGTGCATCGCGCGATCGGCGACAGGCTCACCTGCGTCTTCGTCGATCACGGGATGATGCGCAAGGACGAGGCCGAGCAGGTGGTGACGGCGTTCCGCGAGCAGCACGGCATCCGGCTGATCCACGTCGACGCCGTCGATCGATTCCTCGACCGCCTCGCTGGGGTGGAGGACCCCGAGACGAAGCGGAAGATCATCGGCGAGGAGTTCATCCGCGTCTTCGAGCAGGAGGCCTCCAAGGTCGAGGACGCCCGCTTCCTGGTCCAGGGGACCCTCTACTCGGACGTGATCGAGTCGGGCGGCGACGGCCGCGCCGCGGCGACGATCAAGTCGCACCACAACGTCGGCGGCCTCCCCGAGGAGATGGAGATGGAGTTGGTCGAGCCGCTCCGGATGCTGTTCAAGGACGAGGTCCGGGCGGTCGCCGCCGAGCTAGCGCTGCCCGAGCGCTTCGTCTGGCGGCAGCCCTTCCCGGGACCGGGCCTCGCGATCAGGGTGGTCGGCGGCGAGGTCACCCGCGAGCGTCTCGACATCGTCCGCGAGGCCGACGCGATTCTCCAGGAGGAGATCCGCGCGGCTGGCCTCTACCGCGAGCTCTGGCAGTCCTTCTGCGTCCTCCCGGTCGTCCGCTCGGTCGGCGTCCAGGGCGACGAACGCTCCTACGCCCACCCGATCGTGATCCGCGCCGTCACCTCCGACGACGCGATGACCGCCGACTGGGCACGCCTTCCCTACGACCTGCTCGAGCGCGTCTCCAGCCGGATCATCAACGAGGTCCGCGGCGTCAACCGCGTCACGCTCGACCTCACCTCGAAGCCGCCCGGCACGATCGAGTGGGAGTGATCCCGAGCCTTTGGCGCGTTAGTCCCGTATAGCGGGACTTATGCGCCAATTGCTGTTGCGTCGCCCACTCGTGCGGCTAGGCGAAGCCGCCTCACTGCTCTCGATTCTCGCCCACCCGTGTCGAAATGGGCCGCGTCCGTTCGTCGTAAGGGTGAAGCGGCGAACGACGCCGCTCGGACCCCGAGAAAGGCGGACGGAGATGACCACCAGCACCCTCAGCCGAATCAAGATCGCGTTCCTCACCTGGGTCGGCGCATATACCGTGATCACGCTGATCCTCGGCGTCCTCGGCCCGACGATCGCGTCGTGGCCGCTCCCGCTCCGGACCCTGCTCATCAGCGTCCTCATGGTCATCGCGCTGTCCGGGCTTGTGATCCCGGCCCTGACGCGGATCTTCGCCGGTTGGATCGCGCCGGCGCGCCCCGACGATCAACGGCTGAGCCCCGACGATCAACGGCTGAGCCCCGAGGATCAGCGGCTGAGCCCGGTCCCGTCGTAGAGCTTTCGCACCCGCACGGCGACGAGCTTCTCAGTGAGTCACGTTTTCCATGCAAAGCGGCGCGAAGACTCCGAACACATCGACCCCGCCGCGTCTAGCGGCGGGGTGAGGGGCTACCGCGGAGGCCGGCGGCCTACGAGTAGCTGTCCCAGTTCTGCAGGTGGGGGGTGGGGTTGATCGGCCGGCCGCCCCGGTACCACTTGCCGGCCCACAGCTCGAAGTGCAGGTGACAGCCGCTCGCGTTTCCGGTCTCGCCGACGGTGCCGACCTGCTGCCCGGGCGCGACCACCTGGCCCTTCGTGACCATGGAGGTGGCGAGGTGGGCGTAGAAGTAGTCCTGCCTGAGCTTCTTGAAGCGGAGGACGACGTAGTTGCCCGCGGCCTTCTGGAAGCTCACGTACTTGACCCTCGCCCGGCTCACCGAGACAAGCGGCGAGCCGCAGGGGGCGAAGATGTCCTGACCCTGATGGGTCCGACCGGTGCGCGGGGCGCCGAAGCCCTGGCCGTAGGTGTGCGGACCGGGGACCGGGAAAACCTGCGGGTAACCGGTCGGCGACGGGGTCGGCGTCGTGGTCGTCGTGTCGCCCGGGGGCCCCGTGCCGCCGCTCTGCGCGAAGGCAAGCTGGGAGGCGGTGAGCGCAAATGTCGCGGCGCAGGCAACGACGAGCGCCGCCCTCCTACGAGGCGTACGGCCAACCGACTTGTCGGAATACGCAGTTCCCACCCTCTGCGGCCTACGGAGTTAGCTGGCGGGCTCGCGCCGAGAGCGGCGCTACGAACCAGTTGGTTGCGATTCGCCCCTGGGAGAAAAACCCCTTCGGGTCCCCCGCTCCCCCCGATCGCGTCCGGGGGGATTTGGCCTCAATTGGCGCGGCAGTATAACGACGCTCTCAGTCGCTGCAAACCAGAAGCGACGAAGGCCGGACGAACGTCCGGCCTTCGTTCCTATCGCCACAAGCCGAATAAATAGGTTGACCGTTCGGCATCAAACGGGTTCCTCCTCGGCTACGCCTCGGAGGACCCTCGCATCAGCTACTACTCGATGTAGCCCTCCTCCTGCAGGTACTGGGTCGCGACCGCCGCCGGCTCCTCGCGATCGAGGTCCACGCGGGCGTTCAGCTCCTGCATCACCTCCAGGGTGAGACCCTCCTGCACCTTCTCGACCGTCTCCTGGAGGTCGGGGCCGGCCTGGTCGACCGCGGCCTGGGTGGCCACGAAGACCGGGTTCCCCGCGGGGAAGACCCCCTGGTCGTCCTCGAGGATCACGTACTTGTCGGCCTGGGAGGAGAGCTGTGGGTCAGTCGTGAACAGGATCGAGAGGTCGGCCTGTCCGCTGTCCAGGACCGGATAGCGCTGCTCGATGTCGACCGGCGTGAACGACTTGAACTTGAGCCCGTAGCCGTCCTCCAGCCCGACCAGGCAGTCGACCCGCTGGCGGCACTCCGGCGAGCCGAATAGCGCGAGGTCCTGCGACTTGCCCTCGAGGTCGGACACCGTCGAGACGCCGAGCTGGTCGGCCGTCTCCTTCAGCAAGCCGACGGCATTCGCGCTGTCGAACGGCGCGGGCGCGAAGGTCACCAGCCCGCGCTTGTCGAACTCGGCCTGCGACTCCTCGGTCGCCTGGGCCGGATCGTTGGGCACGTCCTCGGGCGCCAGCCCGAAGAAGGAGGTCAACGCGGTGGAGGTGTACTCCGGATAGCCGCTGATCTCTCCGGCCTCCAGCGCCTGTAGCGCAACCTGCTCGGAGCCGAGGTTGAGGTCGGTGTTGACGTTGTAACCGGCCGCCTCGAGCGCCTGGGCGTAGATCTCGCCGAGGATGAGCTGCTCGGTGAAGTTCTTCGAGCCGACCGTGAGCTGGACTCCGGAGTTGTCGGGGTTGGACTCGATCAGGTTGGCGGCGTCACCACCACCCCCATCGCCACCGTCGTCGTCATCGTCGCCGCAAGCGGCGACGCCGAGCGCGAGAACGAGCGCCGCGAGCAGCGCGAGCACTGCCCTGAGACGCGAATCCCACCTCATCACGTGACCCTCCTCTCGTCACCGGGGCCGATTGCAAGGTGCCCCCTGGGAATGGACGCATCGATCCTATCTATGCGGCGGCGCGCTCCCGCGCAATCTTCACGCCGCGGGGCGTGAGCAGCCACTGCAACCCGGCCAGGCCGAGCTCCACCAGCATCGCAAGCGATGCGACCAAGATCGCGCCGGCGAGCACGCCCTCCTCGCCGTAGACGTTCCGGTTCAGGATGAAGTCGCCCAGCGTGAGCTGGCCGACGAGCGGCCCGATCGCCGCGGTGGCGATGATGTTGATCGAGCCAGTCCGAACGCCGCTCATGATCGTCGGCACCGCGAGCGGCAGCTCGACGCGGGTGATGATCCCGAGATCGCTCATCCCCATCCCGCGGGCGGCGTCGACCGCATCGCGGTCGACCTGGCGGACCCCCACGAAAGTGTTGGTGAGGATCGGCGGGACTCCCAGGATGAGCAGCGCAATGGTCATGTTGACGAAGCCGAACCCGATGAAGGCGGCCACGAGCGCAACCAGGGCCAGCTCCGGGATCGCACGCCAGGAGTTTCCGATCGAGATCGCGACCCGCTCACCGACGCCGTAGTGGCCGAGGATCGCGCCGATCGGCAGGGCGAAGGCGAGCGCGATCGCCAGGGCGGCGAAGCTCAACTCGATGTGGTTCAAGGTCAGCTCCCAGACCTGGTCCAAGCCGCCCACCTTGCGTCCTCCGGTGAACCGGTTCTCCTGGGGAGTGAGGATGAACTCGATCGCGTCGCCGAACGCGCCCGCGAATCCGAGTGGGGCAGTCATGTGGACACCCTCCCGGTTCGCCACGGTGCCGCCAGCCGCTGGAGCAGCAGCAGCGCAAAATCGAGGGCGATGGCCATCACCACGCAGAGGCCGCCGGCGATCAGGACGTTGGTCTTGAAGTCGATCTGGTTGAAGATCTCCGTGCCTAGTCCACCTGCGCCCGCGAGGAAGGCGAGGGACGCGATCGCGACCGTGGAGACGGTGGCGATTCGCAGTCCGGCGACGATCTCGGGCACCGACAGCGGCAACTCGACCCTCCAGAAGAGCTGGCTGTCGGTCATCCCCATTCCCCGCCCCGCGTCCTTGGCCTCGACCGGGACGTTGTTGAGCCCGGTCACCATGTTGCGGTAGATGATCTGGAGCGCGTAGGCCGTGAGCGCGATGATCCCGGTCACCGTGCCGCGCCCGGTGAACGGCAGCAGCAGGATGAAGAAGGCGATCGAGGGGACCGTGTAGAGGATCCCGGTGGCGGTGATGAACGGCGGAATCAGCCACCGCCGCCGGTGTGAGAGGAGCGCCAGCCCGAAGGCGATCAGGAAGCCCGCGATCACGGACACGCCGACCAGGACCAGGTGCTCGAGAGTCGGCTCCACGTAGCGGTCGAAGTTGTCCGCCGCCCAGCCGAAGCAGAAGGTTCCGTTCTCGGCGACGCAGTCGGCGTCGCCGGACCGGTCGCGGATCTCGGTCTGCGCGAGCGGAGCCAGATCGGCGAGGGTGCTACTCATCGGCGAGTGGTCGCTCGGCGGCGGCGTGCTCCTCGACCTTGGCCTCTGGGGAGACGAGGAACTCGGAGATGATCTCCACTGAGAGGACCCCCGCGATGCGGCCGTCGCGGTCGGTCGCCGGCGCATACTGAGTCTCCGTCTGAAGCAGGTCCGACAGCGCGTCGCGCATCACGTCGTCGAGGTCGAGGATCGGCTCGGGTCCGCTGTCCGGGCGCTGCGGGACGGTCGGCTGCGCGAGATCCGTCTCGGAGAGCCAGCCGAGAGGCCTCCGATCCGAATCGATCACGAGGGCGTGGGGGACCTCGGCGCCATCCAGCTTGGCTCGCACCTCGGCGGTGTCCTGCCCCACGAAGGCGAGGGGCGCCTCCCAGAGATCGATGTCGCGCACCCGCATCAGCGCGAGCCGCTTCAGCGCCCGGTCCGCCCCCACGAAGTCCTCGACGAAGGCGTCCGCGGGAGCCATCAAGAGCTCGGCCGGCGTGGCGTACTGAGCGAGCACGCCGCCCTGCTTGAGGATCGCGATCCGGTCGCCCATCTTGATCGCCTCGTCGATGTCGTGCGTGACAAAGAGGACCGTCTTGTGGATCTCAGCCTGAAGCCGGAGGAACTCGTTCTGCAGGCGCTCGCGGGCGATCGGGTCAATCGCACCGAAGGGCTCGTCCATCAGCATCACCGGCGGGTCCGCCGCGAGCGCCCGGGCGACGCCCACCCGCTGCTGCTGTCCGCCCGAGAGCTGGCTCGGGTAGCGGCCACCCATCGAGGGATCCAGGCCGATCAGATCTAAGAGCTCGCGAACCCTTGCGGTGATCCGGTCCCGGTCCCAGCCGATCAGCCTGGGAACGGTCGCGATGTTGTCCGCGACCGTGCGGTGCGGGAACAGGCCGATCTGCTGGATCACGTATCCCATCTCCCGACGCAGTTCGGCCGGATCGCGGTCGCGCACCGACGTCTCGCCGATCAGGATGTCCCCCTCCGTGATCTCGACGGTCCGGTTTGCCATCCGCATCGCGGTGGTCTTCCCGCAGCCGGAGGGGCCGACGAGGACGCAAATCTCCCCGGCGGGAACATCGAGGGAGAGGTGGCGGATCGCGGGCTCGCTCTGCCCCGCGTACCGCTTCGTCACATCCCGGTACGAAACCGACGCTGGTGGCTGGGCGGCAGCCTCCACTTCGGCGATCCTACTCCGCGCGATTCCTCCCTCACCCGGACCGAGACTGGTGGCTATCATCCGCCAGCCGCGGCTCCTCTACGCGCGGCTCTTTTTATGACCACTGCGATGAAGACGTTCCAGGCGACGTCCCAGGACCGCGAGCGGGACTGGTATGTCGTCGATGCGCAGGGCAAGACCCTCGGCCGGCTCGCGACTCAGATCGCGGACGTGCTCAGGGGGAAGCGCAAGCCGACCTACACGCCTCACGTCGACGTCGGCGACTTCGTGATCGTCGTGAACGCCGAGAAGGTGGCGGTCACGGGCAACAAGCGCGAGGCCAAGCGCTACTGGCGCCACAGCGGCTATCCGGGCGGGGTTCGCTTCCGGACGCTCGGCGAGTTGCTGGAGCAGCGGCCCGAGGAGGTCATCCGCAAGGCGGTCAAGGGAATGCTTCCCCGCAACCGCCTCGCCCGCCAGCAGCTCCGCAAGCTGAAGGTTTACGCCGGTCCCGACCATCCCCACCAGGCTCAGAAGCCCGAGAAGATGGAGATCGAGACTTAGATGCAGGACGAAGAGCAGCAGCAGCCGCCCGAGGAGCAGGGTCCCGAGCAGCCCGAGGAGGGCACCCCCGAGGAGCAGCAGGCCGAGGAGCAGAATGCTCCGGAGGAGACTCCCCCTTCGGAGGGCGGCAGCCCTGAGGAGGGCCAGACGGAGCCCGCTGCCGAAGAGCCGCCGGCCCCCGAGGAGGCACCCGCCGCGGAGGAGGCCCCGAAGGCCGACGGCGACAAGAAGAAGAAGGAGGAGGTCGTTCCCGGCGCGGAGCTCGATCCGATCGCGATCGAGCCGGAGCGGGAGCTGGACGCCGAGGAGCGCGCCCGCCGCGAAGCCGAGGAGGAGGAGAGGCTCCGGAGGGAGCGTGAGCTGATCGGGGATGTCGACGAGACCGCCCCGGTCGCGGCGAAGCCGGCGAAGCTCTCCGGCGATGCCCGGTTCGCGGCAACGGGAAAGCGCAAGTCCTCCGTCGCCCGCGTAATCCTCATGCCGGGTAGCGGCGCCATCCAGGTGAACCAGCGCAAGCTCGAGGAGTACTTCCCGCGGGCCTACCTGCAGTCGGTGGCGACGCAGCCCCTCACCCAGACCGGCTACGAGGGCAACGTGGACATCCGCATCCGCGTCCACGGGGGCGGCATCTCGGGCCAGGCGGCCGCCGTGCGGCATGGGATCGCCCGGGCCCTCTGCGAGGTAGACCCGGGGCTTCGCCCCGAGCTGAAGCGGAGGGGGATGCTGACGCGCGACGCTCGCGTCAAGGAGCGCCGCAAGGCCGGGCTCAAGAAGGCCCGCAAGAAGCCGCAGTTCAGTAAGCGCTAGCGTCCGCCTCGGTGGCGGAGAGGAACCTCTTTGGGACCGATGGGGTCCGGGGAGCCGTGGGCGAATTGCTCACGCCCGACCTCGCCGTCCGGCTGGGGCGCGCAGCGGCCCTCCAGGCCGAGGCGGAGCGACCGCAGCTCCTGATCATCAGGGACACCAGGGAGTCCGGGCCGATGCTCGAGGAGGCGCTCGCCGCCGGGATCGCGGCCGGCGGGGGAGACGCAATGCTCGGCGGAGTGCTGCCGACGCCCGCAGCATCGGTGCTCACTCGGCGCCTGAGCTTCGACCGCGCCGCCGTCGTCTCCGCCTCGCACAACCCCTTCGGCGACAACGGGATCAAGTTCTTCAGCGCCGCGGGCACGAAGCTCGACGACGAATCGGAGGCTGCGATCGAGGCCCAGCTCGATGCCTCGACCGGGGAGCGGGTCGGCGACGTGCGCGCACTCGAGGGCGCGTTCGACGACTACATCCGCGAGCTGCGGACCGCGTTTGCCCTCGATCTCTCGGGGATGCGGGTCGCGCTCGACTGCGCCAACGGGGCGACCTACCGGGCGGCGCCGACCATCTTCAGCAAACTGGGGGCGGAGGTCGAGACGGTCGGCAACGAACCCGACGGCCGCAACATCAACCTCCACTGCGGGTCGACCCATCCGGAGGGCCTGATCGAGCTGGTCCGCTCGAGTGGAGCCGATGTCGGCTTCGCCTACGACGGGGACGGCGATCGGGTCCTCGCCGTCGACGCGGAAGGCCGGCTCCACGACGGCGACGACCTGATCGCGCTGATCGCGACCGATCTCGATCGCCGCGGCGAGCTCCAGGGAGGGGTGGCGGTGACGGTGATGACGAACTTCGGCTTCCTGACGACCATGGGGGAGGCGGGTATCGAGGTCGCGCAAACCAAGGTGGGCGACCGGTACGTGATCGAGGCGCTCCTGGAGCGGAACTGGCGGCTGGGCGGCGAGCAGTCCGGGCACATCGTCTGGACCGAATTCACCCCAACGGGCGACGGGATCGCCGCCTCGCTGCTCGTCCTCAGAGCGCTGGGCGGCCGCCGCCTCGACCAGGTCGAGCCGTTCGAGCGGCTCCCCCAACTCCTCGAGAACGTCCGGGTCGCCGATCGCGGGGCGATTGAGGGGGCGAAGGAGCTCTGGAGCGCGGTCGACGATGAGAACTCGAAACTCGATGGGCGCGGACGGGTGCTGGTGCGGCCCTCCGGCACCGAGCCGCTCGTGCGGGTGATGGTCGAGGCCCCGAGCGAGGAGGAATGCAAGGCGATCTCCGGCCGGCTCGTCGCGCTGGTCGAGCGTGAGCTCGCGTAAGCCGATGTTCCTCCCCGAGCCGCCCGCGCTCTAATCTGTAGCCCCCCTTATGTGCGGCATAGTCGGATACGTAGGTGACCGACCGTGCCGGGATCTCCTGATTGCCGGATTGGAGAAGCTCGAGTACCGGGGCTATGACTCGGCCGGCGTTTCGGTGATCTCGGACGGTGGGATCGACAGCGTGCGAGCGGTCGGGAACCTTGCGAACCTGCGCGAGGCCGTCGAGGCCCACGCCGCGGACGGCGGCGGCTCCGTCGCCGTGGCCGCGCCTCCCGCGAAGATCGGGCTCGGGCATACGCGCTGGGCGACCCACGGCCGGGTGACCGAGGCGAACGCCCATCCTCATGGCGACTGTGAGGATGAGATCCACATCGTCCTCAACGGGATCATCGAGAACCACGCCGAGCTGCGGCGGGACCTGAGGGCGGAGGGGCACGAATTCACCTCGGAGACCGACGCCGAGATCGTCTCCCACCTGATCGAGCGCCACTACGAGGGCGATCTGACCGAGGCGGTTCGCAGGGCGTTCGGCGAGCTGCGCGGCCACTACGCGTTCGTCGCCATGCATCTCGACCATCCGGACACCCTCGTCGGCGCCCGCAAGGAGTGCCCGCTCGTCATCGGTCTGGGCGAGGGGGAGAACTTCATCGCCTCCGCGATCCCGGCGTTTCTGGCGCAGACGCGCCGCGCACTCGGGATCAAGAACGACGAGATCGTCACGATCCACAAGGGCGACGTGACAGTGATGGACGCCGAGGGCGAGGTGCAGGAGCGGGAGCCCGAGGAGGTCAACTGGGACGAGGACGCGGCGGAGAAGGGCGGCTATCCCACCTTCATGCTGAAGGAGATCCACGAGCAGCCCGCCGCGGTCGCCGAGACGATCACGGATCGTCTGCCCACGCTCGAGGGGGTCGACCTCTCCGAGGTCGAGCTGAGCGACGACCTCCTCAGGAACATCGAGCGGATCGTGATCGTCGCCTGCGGTACCGCCTACCACGCGGGTCTCGTCGGCCGGTACGCGATCGAGCAGTGGGCCCGGGTCCCGGTGGAGATGGACATTGCCTCGGAGTACCGCTACCGCGAACCCGTTCATCGGCCCAACGACCTCGTGATCGGCGTGACCCAGTCCGGCGAGACCGCGGACACCCTCGCGGCGATGCGGCTCGCCCGCGAGAGCGGCTCCACCGTCCTGGCGATCACCAACGTGATGGGGAGCCAGGCGACCCGCGACGCCGACGCGGTGCTGTTCACGCGCGCGGGGATCGAGATCAGCGTCGCCGCGACGAAGACCTTCGTGAGCCAGGTCGCCGCAATCTACCTCCTCGGGCTGCGGCTCGCGGAGCTGCGAGGCACCCTCGCCCCGGGGCGAATCGCCGATCTGGTCGCGGAGCTGAAGGCGCTCCCCTCCAAGCTCCAGGAGTCGATCGTCGTCTCCGAGGAGCGCGTCCGGGCGATCGCCCGCGCCCAGCACGACCAGCGCTTCTTCATGTACATCGGCCGCCATATCGGGCTGTCGGTCTGCCTGGAGGGCGCCCTGAAGCTGAAGGAGATCTCATACATCCCCGCGGACGCCTACGCCGCCGGCGAGATGAAGCACGGCCCGATCGCCCTGCTCGACGAGTCGACCCCGGTAATCGCGGTGGCGACCGACAGCCCGATCACAGACAAGATCCTCTCGAACATGGAGGAGGTCCGGGCGCGCGGCGCCGACGTGATCGCCATCGCCACGGAGGGGTCCGATGAGATCGCTGAGAGCGCCGATCAGACCCTGTTCGTGCCGCGCACCGACTGGATCTTGCAGCCGATGGTCGCGATAGTCCCGCTCCAGCTGCTCGCGTACTACATCGCTCGCGAGAAGGGCCTGAACGTCGACCAGCCGAGAAATCTCGCAAAGACGGTCACCGTCGAGTAGTTAGGATCGGCCCGCTTTGAACGCCCGCCGCACCAGCGCGCTGCTGCTTGCCGTCGTCGCCCTCGTCACGACCGCCCTGGTCGGATGCGGCGGCGATGACGACGGCGGCGAGGATGTCGACGTCGGTCCGGCTGCCGCGGCCCCCTCGGATGCTCCGATCTACGTCGACGCAACCGTGCGGCCGCAGGGCGCCGCCAAGACGAACGCGGAGGCCGCGCTCGGCAAGATCCTCGACACGGACGATCCCGGCAGCAGGCTGAGCTCCCTGTTCGACCAGGCCGCAGGGGAGGAGCCGCCGGCGCGGCGGGTCACCTATGAGGCCGATATCGAGCCTTGGCTGGGCGATCGCGTCGGTGCCTTCTTCACGAGCTTTGAGGGCGAGGGCAAGGGAGCGCTCGTGATCGAGACCACCGATCCGCAGGCCGCGCTCGACGTCGCCCGGCGCTCGGAGGGAGTCAGCGGCACGACCGGCGAGACCGAGTACAACGGCGTGACCTACCAGCCGACCGGAGAGGGCGACGACGCATTCGGGATCGTCGGGGATTTCCTCGTCTTCGGCGACGAGGTCGGCATCAAGGCGGCGATCGACGCGGAGGCCGGCGATTCCCTTGGGGACTCGGGGGAGTTCACAGACGCGTTGGCGGACCTGCCCGAGGACCGCCTCGGGACCCTCTATACGGTTCCGAGGAACTTGCTCGCCGCGATCCCGCCCGATGAGCTCGACCTGGGCGATCGCGCCACCTTCGAGAACGTCGCCGGCGAGAACCTCGACGCGCCGGTGAGCGGTGCGCTGACCGCCACACCCGAGAGCTTCGACCTGGAGTTCATCTCGGAGGGGGACGAGCTCGAGACGCCCGAGAGTGCCCTGATCGGCGAGGTGCCTGCCGACGCTTGGCTCGCGGTCGGAATCGGCGACCTCGGCAGCGCCGTCCGCCAGCTGCTCGATCAGCTCCGCAATGCCGATATCCCCGGCCTCGACCAGGGCATCTCCCAGCTCGAGGGCACCACGGGATCCTCGCTCGACGAGCTCACCGACGCCCTCGGCGACTCGGTGATCTACGTGCAGGGGGTGACCGAGCCCACCCTCACCGGCGCCCTGGTCGTCCAGGTCAAGGACCCCGAGCTGACTGGCCGGCTGCTGAGCCAGCTCCAGGGCCTGCTGACACTCGGCGGGGCCGCCGGCGTTCAGGCCCTGTCGCTGCCCGGTGGCGGCAGCGGCTTTCAGGTCAACGACCCGTCCAACTTCCCGCAGCCCGTGGAGCTCGCGCAGCAGGGTGACAGGTTCGTGATCGGCTACGGCGAGGGATCCGCGCAGCAGGCGCTCCAGCCCGCTGACCCGCTGAGCGGTTCGCCTACCTTCGGCGCCGCCAAGGACCAGGTCGCCACGCTGGGCGCCGATCTCTTCCTCAGCTTCCCGCAGATCTTCCAGTTGGCCGAGGCCGAAGGGGCGAAGAAGGACTCCGGCTACCTCGAGGCCAAGCCTTACATCGACGCTCTCGAGTACCTGATCTCGGGCTCGGGCACCGACGACGGGAAGGCCGAGGCGAAAGCGGTCCTCGGGCTGAAATGAGGAGCTGGCCGTGGCGATCGGCCTCGGCATCGATCTGATCGAGATCGAGAGGGTCGAGCGGGCGCTCGAGCGGCGTCCGCGGCTCGCGGAACGGCTGTTCACCCCAGCGGAGCTCTCGTACGCGCGCAGTCGGGCCAGACCCGGTCGCCACCTGGCCGCCCGGTTCGCCGCCAAGGAGGCGGTGATCAAGGCGCTCGGCCGGCCCCTGCCCCCGCTTGAGATCGAGGTCGAAGCCGGCGAGCCGCCGCGGGTCAGGCTCCACGGGCGGGCGGCGGAACTGGCAGGCGACCGCCAGATCGTCATCTCCCTTACCCACTCCCGCGAGTCCGCCGCGGCGGTGGCTGTAGCCGAGTAGGCCCGCGACCACCGCCGGGGTAGTCTGGCGCCGATGGAGGACTGGATGGACCCGTGCCTGGACGCCGAGGAGATGCGGGAGATCGACCGCTGGGCGATCAACGAGCGGGGAGTTCCGTCCCTGGAGCTGATGGAGAGCGCCGGCAGGGCGGTAGCCGAGGCTGCGGCGGAGACCGCTGGCTCCAGCAGAGCCGCGGTGATCTGCGGAAAGGGCAACAACGGCGGCGACGGGTTGGTTGCCGCGCGCGCCCTGACCGGGATGGGATTCGAGGTCGATGCCCTGTTGCTGTCTCCTCCGGAGGAGCTCTCAGGCGATGCGAGGGCGAACCTCGAGCGGTTCGGGAGTGCCCGACACGTCGATCCGGGCGATATTCCGGCCGCGATCGGCGGAGCCGGTGTGATCATCGACGCGATCTTCGGCACCGGCTTCGCGGGCACACCCAGGGATCCGGCCGCGTCGGCGATCGAATCGATGAACGCGTCGCCCTCGCCGGTGGTTGCCACGGACATCGCCTCGGGAGTAAACGCCTCGACCGGGGAGGTCGAGGGAGAGGCGGTGGCGGCCGACCTCACGGTCACCTTCCACGCTTCCAAGTTCGGGCACTGGGTTGCCCCTGGCAAAGAGCACACCGGTGCCCTTCGCGTCGCGCCGATCGGCATTCCGGAGGGCGCCCCCACCGAGCCGAGGGCGGGCCTGATCCACCCCCGCGTGCTGGAGCTCGCTCCGCACCGCGCGGCGGGCTCGACCAAGTTCAGTTCGGGCCAGGTGGTGATCGTCGGCGGCTCGCGGGGGCTCACCGGGGCGGTCAGCCTGGCGGCGGAGGCGGCGATCCGCAGCGGGGCGGGATACGCGACCGTCGCCGTCCCCGCCGATCTGGAGCGGATCTTCGAAGCGAAGCTCACCGAGGTGATGTCGATCGGGTGCGCGAGCCGCGACGGGCACCTGCGCCCGGCGGCCTCGGAGCAGATCGTCGGCGCCACGGAGCGCGCCGCGTGCGTCGTGCTCGGGTCGGGGATGGGACGTGAGCAGGGAACCCAGCGCCTGATTCAGGAGCTCACCCGGCGGATCGAGGCGCCGCTGGTGATCGACGCGGACGGACTCAACGCGCACGCGGGCGCGATTGAGAAGCTCGCCGACCGCCGCGGCACCTTCGTGCTCACGCCGCACGCGGGCGAGATGGCCCGGCTGCTGCAGACGGACTCCGAGGCGGTCGAGGCGAAGAGGGTCGAGACGGCTCGGGAGGCCGCGAGGCGCAGCGGTGGGATCGTGCTCCTCAAGGGCGACGACTCGATCGTCACCGACGGCGAAAGGACCGCCGTCAATACGTTCTCGAGCCCGCAGCTCGCGACGGCCGGCACCGGCGACGTCCTCTCGGGCATGATCGGCGCGCTGATCGCGAGGGGGATCGAGCCGTTCGCCGCGACCTGCGCCGCCGTCGTCGCCCATTCGCGCGCGGGAGTGGCGGCCGGCGAGCGGATCGGGCATGACTCCGTGATCGCCGGAGACGTGATCGACTCCATTCCCACGGGATTGGCGCCCTGAGCAAGTTCGAGGAAACGACCCGGGCGGTCGCGAGGATCGATCTCGGGGCCGTCGAGCGGAACTGCCGGCTGCTGAAGGAGCGGGTGGGCGAGCGGACCAAGCTCTGCGCCGTGGTGAAGGCGAACGGATACGGGCACGGCGCGGCGCCCTGCGCTGCCGCGGCGATGCGCGGGGGCGCGACGGTGCTGGCCGTGGCGGCCGCGGCCGAGGCCGAGGAGCTTCGCCTGCACTTCCCGGATGCCAGCCTCTTCGTGATGGGCGCCCTCACCGACGAGGAGCTCCGGGTCGCGCTCACCGCGCGCGCCGAGATCGCCGTTTGGCATGAAGGATTCCGGGAGCTCTGCTCACGGATGGCTGCCGAGTTCCGAGATCGCGCGCGTGTCCATGTGAAGCTCGACAGCGGGATGGGGAGGCTCGGCGAGCGGGATCCCGAGAAGCTGCTCGAGATCGCCCGAGCGGTCTCCTCCGACGACAACCTGGAGCTGGCCGGCGTCTGGACCCACTTCGCCACGGCCGACGAGCCCGGCGACGCATATCTCGGCGAGCAACTCGCGGCCTTTGTCCCGGTGGCGGATGCGGTTCGCGAGATCGCCCCCGGATGCACAGTCCACGCGGCGAACAGCGCGGCCACGCTTCGTGACCCGGCGTCGCACTTCGACATTGTCCGGTGCGGCATCGCGATCTACGGACTCGACCCGTTCCACCGCGATCCCGCGGAGCACGGGCTCGAGCCCGCGCTGGCGCTCCATTCCTACGTCGCCGACGTGAAGCGCTTCGAGCCGGGGGCAAGCGCCGGGTACGGACGGACCTGGAGGGCGCCCGGGGACACCTGGGTCGGCGTCCTGCCGATCGGCTACGGCGACGGGGTGCGGCGGGGCCTCAGCAACAACGCCGAGGTCCTGGTCGGCGGTCGCCGCTATCCGCTGGTCGGGACGGTGTCGATGGACAACATCACCATCGATCTCGGGCCCAATACCGACGTCGAGCCGGGCTCGCCCGCCGTCCTGATCGGCGCGCAGGGCGCCGACAGGATCCTTGCCGAGGAGGTCGCGGCTCGCCTCGACACCATCAACTACGAGATCACCTGCGGAATCTCCGCGCGGGTCCCGCGGGAGATGAGTGAATGAGCGCCTCGATCGAGTCCGCTCTCGCCGGCGCGCCATCGATCGCGGCCGCCCGGGTCGCGCTGGAGGAGGATCCGGCCGAGGCATGGATCGTGGGCGGGGCGATTCGGGACGCGCTCCTCGGCGAGCGGGTATTCGACGCCGACCTGGCGATCGAGCCCGGCCGGGAGGAGGCCGCCGCCCGAGCAATCGCGCGGGTCGCGGGCGGCTTTGCGTTCGCCCTCTCGACCGAACACGCGACCTGGAGGGCGGTCTCCTCGAGCGACGGCTGGCACGTCGACGTGGCGGCGCTGCGAGCGGAGACGATCGAAGCCGATCTCCGCGCGCGGGACTTCACCGTGAATGCGATCGCGACTCCGCTCGCTGGAGGGGAGCCGATCGATCCGACCGGCGGGCTGGCCGACGCCGAGAGCCGGCTCCTCCGCGCGGCGTCCGACACCGCGCTGTTGCAGGACCCGATCAGGCTCCTCCGCGCGCCCCGGCTCGCGGCGGGGCGCAGCCTGGAGATCGATCCAACCACAGCCGACCAGGCGCGCGCCGGAGCGAGCCACGCCGCGGACCCGGCTGGCGAGCGGCAGTTCGCCGAGCTGCGCGGCATCGTCGACGGCCGCGATCCCCTGCGCGGACTCGCGCTGATGGATGAGCTCGAGCTCACGGCGGTCGTCCTGCCCGAGCTGGAGGCCCTCCGCGGCGTCCTCCAGAACCCGAATCACCACCTGGACGTCCTCGGCCACACCCTCGCGGTGCTGGAGGAATGGCTCGCGATCGAGGGCGACGTGCGGGGCTTCGCGGCGGAACTCGCACCAGAGGTCGAGGAGTTCCTGTCCGAACCCCTCGCGGATGAGCTCACGAGAAGCGGCGCGCTTCGCTTCGGTGCTCTGTTGCACGACCTGGGCAAGCCCGACACCCGTTCCGAGGGGGCCGGATACGTGACCTTCATCGGCCACGACGAAGTCGGCGCGCAGATCACCGCCGAGATCTGCAGGCGGCTTCGCACCAGTCGCAAACTGACCGCCACCCTGCAGGGACTCGCCCAGCACCATCTGCGACTCGGGTTCCTGATCCATCAGCGGCCGCTGACGCGGCGGGCGATCTACGACTACCTCGTCGCCACCGATCCCGTCGCCGCCGACGTCACCCTGCTGAGCGTGGCCGATCGGCTCGCCGCGCGTGGGGAGGGTCCGATCGCGAGCCCGGAGATGGTCGAGGCGCACCTGGAGCTCGCCAGGGAGATGCTTCGCGAAGCCCTCGCCTGGCACCGCGACGGGCCGCCCCGGCCGCCGCTGACCGGAGCGGATCTCGCGAGTGAGCTCGGGATCGAGCCCGGGCCGGAGATGGGCCGGCTGCTCGAGGAGCTCCGCGCCGCGGCGTTCGCGGGCGAGATCCGCGGCCGCGACGACGCGCTCGAACTCGCCAGACAGCTCCGATAACGCGAGGGCGCGCCGCCAGGTGCGACCCGTTTTGTTGAGCAGCGACGAGCAACCCGTTATCTGGTGATGCTGTTCAAGCGCCACAGGATCAATCCGAGAACCCCCGTAGCTCTGTCTGCGCCCGCGGCGCTCTCAGGGGTAACGGCATCCAAGTGCCGCGAACGGCCCGCCCAGGCGGCCGTTCGTCTGTCCGAGGCCGATAGCCTTCGCGCGGTGCCCGACTGCCTCTTCTGCGGAATCGTCGAGGGATCGATCCCGAGCCAGACGATCGACTCCGACGAGCGGACGGTCGCCTTCATGGACGTCGCGCCCGCCACGCCGGGTCATGCGCTCGTCGTGCCCAGGAAGCACTCGGCTGACCTGCTCGAGATCGACCCTGAGGATCTCTCGGCGACGGTGACCGCCGCTCAGCGCCTCGCGCGCCACATGAAGGAGGCCCTCGACGCCGACGGGGTCAACCTGATCAATTCCTGTGGCGCCGCGGCGTGGCAGACGGTGTTCCACTTCCACATCCACGTCGTCCCTCGCTACGAGGACGACCCGCTGAAGCTTCCCTGGGTCCCCGAGGAGGGGGATCCCGACGAGATCGCCAAGCTGGCCGAAAGATTATGCGAGGGTGCTCCGTAGGCGAAAGCCGAGGAGCAACCCCGTTATATGGCGAAACCGGCACCAATCACACTCGAGCGGGACGGGAATGTCGCCGCGATCGTGCTGGAGAACCCGCCGCTCAACCTGTTCGGCGACGACGCCTGGGCCGCTCTGGTCTCGTGCATCGAAGAGGTCGAGGGGTCCGACGCCCGAGCGCTCGTGTGGCGCGCGGAGGGCGAGATCTTCACCGGCGGCGTCGACGTGAACTCGTTCATGCGGGTTCGGCAGCAGGGGGACGCGAGCGAGGCGTTCGGATCGCTGATCCCGGTCGTGAGGAGACTCGAGGAGTTCCCGATCCCGACGCTCGCGCTGGTGCACGGTCTCTGCCTGACCGCCGGGCTCGAGATCTCGCTCGGCTGCGACATGATCTGGGCGACCGAATCGGCCCGCTTTGGCCTGGTCGAGGCGGTCGTTGGTTTGACGCCAGGCGCCGGCGGCACGCAGCGGATGGCCGAGCGCGCGGGCCCCGCCCGGGCGGCCGAGTTCGTGATGAGCGGCGGCCTGTATGACGCGGCCACGCTCGAGCGCTGGAATGTCGTCAATCGGGTCGTCCCCGACGATCAGCTCCTGGAGAAGGGGATGAAGTTCGCCCACAAGCTCGCCGAGGGCCCGACCATCGCCCACGGCGCCACGAAGAGGATCATCCGCGCCTACCGAGCGGGCGGGGTGGAGGAGGCCGATCGGGTTACGCCCGACGTCTTCGCGGGCCTGTTTGCCTCCGAGGACCTGAAGCACGCGGTCGAGAGCTTCCTCGCCGAGGGACCAGGCAAGGCGAGATTCGAGGGTCGCTGAGCGGACCCGCTACCCTGCCCGGTCGCATATGGCGAAGGAAGAGAAGATCGAGATGGAGGGCGAGATCACCGAGGCCCTGCCCAACACGATGTTTCGCGTCAAGTTGGACAACGACCACGAGGTGCTCGGCCACATCTCGGGCAAGATGCGCCGCCACTACATCCGCATCCTTCCCGGCGATCGGGTGAAGATCGAGCTGTCTCCCTACGACCTCGATCGTGGGCGCATTACCTACCGTTACAAGTAGCGCGGCGCGGGTAGAAGCCGAGCGTCCCGGCGCGCGAGTCAGGGAGGGATTCGCTTGCAGGCTCCAGTCAAGTCCGCATTCGTGCTCCTCGTCGCGGCCGGGGTGATCGGCGCCGGCGGGGCAGCGCTCGGAGTTCCTCACGCGCCGACCAGCGTCACGCTCAGGTCGCCCGAGCCGAACGTCTTCAAGGGTCGGGTGAGCTCGCCGAAGGCCAGATGCGTCCCGAGCCGCACCGTGAAGCTCTTCCAGCGGCGGCTCGACCGCACCGCGGCGCTGATCTCTCGCGGGGT
>Ga0299913_10001088_pt1 | contig 19273 bp, 17 predicted proteins | sample RVTome_9_FD_201360 | JGI IMG/M metagenome (GOLD analysis project Ga0299913, IMG submission 201360) | Soil microbial communities from uranium-contaminated site in the Upper Colorado River Basin, Wyoming, United States - RVT155D38 (version 2) ... | reverse complement strand
GTTGGATCTCAAGCCGCTCGGGCGACGACTGTGCCAGCATCTTCTCGTAGTCGTCGCCGTCGCTGCCGACCTGAAGCGTGGCCTTCAGCGTCGGCACGCCATCGCGGACAGACTCGACGCGCGGGGTGAACTCGGCGTCGTGCACCAGCGCCTTCAGGTCGGCGTCGTTGAACAGGTAGCGCAGCTCGTCCTCGATGTAGCGGTAGTTGACGTTGATCGGCACCGCGCGGAGCTTGAACGCGGCGAGCATCGTTTCGACGAACTCGGTGCCGTTGTACATGTAGCAACCGACGTGATCGCCGGGCCCGACGCCCTGCTCGGCGAGCCACGCTGCGAGACGGTTGGACCGCTCCTCCAACTGCGCGTACGTGAGCGTGCGCGCCGGGGTGACGAGGGCTTCGCGGTCGGGCACGCGGTCGGCGGCGGCCTCAACGACATCGGCAAGGTTGAAGGTCATACCCACGTGGTCTTGTCTACTTCACCGCCACCGGATTGACCGGCGAGCCGCACCCTCCGGTGAACGGCAGCGGCGACGCCTCCAGCAGGAACGCGTAGGCACCGTCGTCGGCACAGTCCCTGGACAGCGCCTCGAGGTCGAAGTTCTGCCCCTGCGTGAGGCCCATGTCCCGAAGGTGCAGCAGGTGTACTGGCAGGAGCAAGTTGTCGTCCTCGGGCGGCCAGACCTCGAACGTGAAGGTGTCGGTGGCCACCGCGGCGACGTCGCGATCGCGGAACCACCGCACGGTCCCCATCGTGAGCCCGGGCTGGTGACCGGCCGCGTACCCATTGCGGTCGCGGGCCTTGAAGAGCTGGATGAAGCCCGTGCGAACGAGCAAGGCGTCGCCCGGTGCGACCTCGACATCGGCGAGCTCGGCCGCGGCATCGAGATCGTCCGCCGTGATGCCGTAGCCAGGATCGAGTCGTTCCACGCCAAGGACACGCGCGACGTCGAGCAGCACCCCTCGCGTCGTGAGCGACGTCACGCGCTGGATGCCGCACTTCGACGCCCCGGTCTCGGCCGTGACCGTCGACGCGGGATAGCCGTTGTAGATCTGGCCGCTGTAACTCACGTGGGCGAGCGCGTCCCAGTGCGTCGCCGCTTGAAGCCCCATCGTCACGACGTCGTCGTTGCTGCAGAAGCCATCGATCGTGCCGGCGAACTGCGAGTTGATCGCGATCATCGTGCGGAGGGGGTTGACTCGCCCGGGTACGCCGCCGACCTGCGGGCCGTGCTGATCGAGCCGGAGCGCAAGTGAGAAACGCTTGCCCGTGCGCACGCAGGCCGCCCCGCGCTGCACGGCCGCGGCGTCGATCAGGTTGAGCGTGCCGAGCTCGTCGTCGTCGCCCCAACGTCCCCAGTTGGAGACACGCTTGGCGAGCTCGATGAACTCTGGTGACAGCAACGCCCTATGCGGAAGCCGCTTCGCGGTACTTGGTGGTCGAGTGCACCGGGTCCTTGTCGAACTGCGGCAGCACTTCCTTCCCGAACAGCTCCATCGAGTTGACGATCGTCTCGAGCGGCAAGGTGTTGGTCGTCGGGCTGAACGTGAGCTGGTCGACGCCGATGTCGATCCATTGCTGGATGGCCTTGGCGCAGTCGTCCGGATCGCCGACGACGGCGAAACCGTGCTTGGTGGCCTTCTCGATCTGGTCGGGCGTGGGCTCGGGCAGCACCGCCGGCCACTTCGGGAAGTCGTCAGGCGTGGGGATGTTGTCGAGCCAGTGGTGCATGAGGCTCGTGTAGTAGTTCATGCTCATGGTGGACGCCGCCTCGAACGCGGCGTTGCGATCCTCCATGCACAACATGTTGCTCACGGCCATGATGTTGTTGTTGACGTAGTCGCCGACCGGTGTGGCGTTGACGATGTTGTCCTTGTACTGCTTCACGAGCGGCGCGATGTCGCGGGCCGAGCCCTCGGAGAAGCAGAAGGCGCCGAGACCGAGCGAACCCGCTTCCGCGAACGTCGGAGGTGAACCGCACGCCACCCACATCGCCGGATGCGACGGGCCATGCGGTTTCGGGAAGACCTCGCGCTCCGGCATGGAGAACCAGTCGCCGTCGTACTTGTACGTGCCGGGCTTCCACATCTTGGGGATCTCGCGGATGGTTTCCCGCCACATCTCCTTGGTGTGGTTGAGGTCCTCGATGCCGAAGCCGAACACCTCGGTGGTCGACGAGCCGCGGCCGGTTCCGAACTCGAAGCGGTTGTCGAGCAAGTGGTCCATCAGCGCAACGGTCTCGGCGACGCGGGCGGGCTTGTTGACCGGCGGGGTGATGTTGAAGATCGCCGAGCCGAGGTGGATGCGCTCGGTGCGGGCGCCGACGTAGGAGAGGAACACCTCGGGCCCTGGCATGTGGGAGTACTCGTCGAGGAAGTGATGCTCGGGACACCACACGTACTTCAGCCCGCCGCGCTCGGCAGCCAGGGAGCACTCGACGTTGCGCATGATGCGCTTGTGCTCGGCGTTGGGGTCTTGGTCGCGCTCGAAGCGAGGCACGAACAGCTGAGCGAAGATGCCGAACTCCATGAAGTGTTTCTCCTAGGTCAGCGACAGCACGCCGCGGTTGAGCTTGCCGGCATGCATGTCGTCGAGGGCCTGCTGGATGTCGCCCAGCGGGTAGATCTGGCTCACCATCTCGTCGAGCTGCAGGCGGCCGTCTTGGTAGAAGCGCACGAGCAGCGGGATGTCGTGATGGGGACGGGTAGAGCCGTAACGACAGCCGAGGATCGACTTGTCGTTGTACAAGGTGTTGACGACGAAGCTCGCCTCGGTGCCGAGCTTGGGCACGCCGAGCAAGGTGCACGTGCCGCCCCAGTCGAGCATGTCGATGGCGTTGCGGATGAGCGCCGGGTGACCAACGCACTCGAACGCGTAGTCGACGCCATTCGGCAAGTCGAGCTCCTTGACCGCAGCGACGACGTCGTCCGTGGTGGAACCGTCGATGAAGTCCGTCGCGCCGAACTGCCGCGCCACCGCTTCTTTCCCTGGATTCGCGTCGACCACGACGATGCGGCCCGCCGCCGCGATGCGGGCGGCCTGGATCACCGACTGGCCGATGCCGCCGGCACCGATCACCGCGACCGTCTCCCCGGGCTGCACCTTGGCCCGGTTGAGGACGGCGCCGGTTCCGGTGACGACCGCACAACCGATGAGGCACGCGACCTCGAGGGGGACATCGGGGTCGATCACCACGGCTTGCGTCTCGTTCACGACGGTGTGCTCGCTGAACACGCCGGCGTTGGCGAACTGGAACGCCTTCTCGCCGCCGACCGTGAAAGGACGCGGCAGCTTCCCGAACGTCTCGCGACAGTGCGTCGGCTGCCCGCGATCGCAGGCGTCGCATTGCCCGCAGTTCCCGAGGGTGGTGAGCACGACGTGGTCGCCGACCTTGACCTTGCGGACGGCGTCACCCACTTCCTCGACGACGCCCGCACCTTCATGTCCGAGCACGACTGGGGTCGGGAACGGGATCGTGCCGTCGATCACCGACTGGTCGCTGTGGCACACACCGGCGTTGACGATGCGTACCTTCACCTCGTGGGCGTCGGGCGCGCGGACCTCGACGTCGTCGCGCACCTCGAGCTCGCCGGTCCAGACGATCGCTTTCACGTGTTGGGCCTCAGGACGTGGCCGGGCAGGCCGGCATCAGCTTGCAGTTCGCCGTCGATGACGATCGCGGTGCCGTTGACGATCGTGGCGTGAGCGCCTTCGGGCTTCGAGGTCCAGCGGCCGGCGTTGTTCGGGAAGTCGTGCACGAACTCCTTGTGCGCGGGGCCGATCGTGTCCGGGTCGAACACGTACACGTCGGCGGCGTAGCCCGGGAGCAGCAAACCGCGGTCGTTGAAGCCGCACAGCGCCGCAGGGATCGCGGTGATCTGGCGGACGCCCTCCTCCAGGGTGAAGCCCCCCCACTCCCGCACCCAGTGCTGCAGGAAGTAGCTGTGGGCCTCGGCGCCGTCGTCGCGGTCGAGGTGCGCCCCGCCGTCGCTCGTTCCCACGACCATGTGCGGATCGGCCTGCGCCTCGCGCGTTCCTTCGATCCACTCCGGCGTCTCGGTCTTCCACAGGAATTGCGTCGTGAGGTCCTCCGACAGCGCGATGTCGAGCATCGCGTCCGTGGGGTGCACACCGAGCTCGGCGGCGATGTCGACGAGCGAGCGGCCGATGAACTTCTCGTTCTCGGGACGGGACACCTGGTGCACGTGCAGCACGCTCCAGTGTGGCGGCGGCAGCGTCGGGCCCTTGCTCGCGTCGCGGTTGGGGTGCTCGACGGAATCACGGATGAGATCCCGGAAGGACGGATCCTTCAGCAGCGCGATGCGCTCTTCGACCGTGGGCGCGTCGGTGAACATGCGGTGGAACTCGAGCGCGCCTTCGTACATCTTCGTTCCGGCCGCCAGGTCGAACGTTCGGTTGAAGGGCTTCGACATCGCCATCGAGTACACGGCCGCGCCTTGCGCCGTGGCTTCGTCGACAAAGCGCTTGGCGTTGTCCCATCCGGCGGTCGGGGCGTCGATCTTGCTGCGCGCGCCAAGGCCCTGGATGACGACCGGCAGCCGCGCCGAAAGCGACATGCGCACGAGGAGCGCTTCGTCCTCGGGCGTGATGCCTCCGACGGCCGAGAGGGGGAGGTAGGCGACCGAACCACCGCGGGCGGCGTGGCCCGCGGCTTCGACGAGTCGCTCCAGCTCGCCGAACGACGCCAGCCGGCTGGGGATCGGTCGGTCGGCGGAGTCGAAATGCGTTGGCGAGTGCGACGAGGAGAACCCTGCGGCGCCGGCGCGCATCGCGTCGGCGACCAGATTCGCCATCGTGTCGATCTCGTCGTCGGTCGCCTCGCGCTCCTGGCACGCGTCGCCCATGACGTAGCGGCGCACGGCGCAGTGCCCGATGTAGAAGGCGGCGTTGATGCCGAGCTTGCCGTCGAGCGAGCCGAGGTATTCGGGGAACGTCTCGAAGCCCTCGAACGGGATCCCCTGCAGGGCGGTGGCGTCCATGCCCTCGACACGGGCGAAGAGCTGGATGAGCCAGTCGGCGTCGCCGGGCCGCAGCGGCGCAACGCTGAAGCCGCAGTTGCCCGCGAGCACGGTGGTGACACCGTGGTAGCAGCTCGACGTCGCGTACGGCTCGAACGTGAGCTGCGGGTCGTAGTGCGTGTGCGGGTCGACGATGCCGGGCGCGACGACGCGGCCGTCGGCGTCGAGCTCGCGGGTGCCGCGGCCGTCCACGAAGCCGACCTCGGCGATCCGGCCGTCTTTGACGGCCACGTCGGCCCGTCGGCGAGGGAGGCCGGTGCCGTCGACGACGACCCCGTTGCGGATCACCAGATCGTAGGCGGCCACTGGGCGCCAGACTAGAACACGTTCTAGTTTTGGGCAACTACACCCCCTCGAACTTGGGGTGCCAAGCGGGCTCATAGCCCCGATATCCACCCCAAGTTCGGGAGGGTCAGCCGGGCCAGATGATGCTCTGCAGCTCGCTGTAGGCGTGGAGGCCGAACGAGCCACCGTCGCGGCCGACGCCCGACAGCTTGAACCCGCCGAACGGCGCCTCGTGGTTCCGCTGCGCCGTGTTGATCCCGACGTTGCCCGAGCGCAACTGCCTCGCGACGCGCATGGCCCGACCGGTGTCCCCCGAGAACACGTAGTCGTACAGCCCGAAGTCCGTGCCGTTGGCCAGCGCGACGCCCTCGTCCTCGTCGTCGAACGGGACAACGACGATCACCGGGCCGAAGATCTCCTCCTGCACCACACGCATCCCGGCCTTGCAGTCGGCGATCAGCGTGGGGGCGACGTAGAACCCCGTCGGCATGTCCGGGCGCTCGCCGCCGACGACGAGCGTGCCACCTTCGTCGGTTCCTGCCCGCACATACGACTCGACGCGATCACGATGGGGGGCCGAGATCACGGGGCCGAGGATCGTGTCCGCGGCGAGCGGGTCGCCGACCTTCATGTGACCGGCGGCGGCCTGCAACCCCCCGACGACCTGGTCGTAGATCCCGCGCTGCGCGAGCACCCGCGTCGGCGCGGTGCAGATCTGCCCGGAGTGGAACGCCCACACGCTCGTGATCGTCGCAACCGCCGTGCGGACGTCCGCGTCGTCGAACACGACCGCCGCCCCCTTGCCGCCGAGCTCGAGCAACAGCCGCTTCATGCCGCGCCCGGCGACCTCGCCAATGCGCTGCCCGACGCCGGTCGACCCGGTGAAGCTCACCATGTCGACGTGCTTCGACGCGACCAGCGCCTCCCCCGCTGCCGCCCCCGATCCGCTCACGACGTTGATGACGCCTTCCGGGAACCCGGCCTCGGTCTGCAGCAACTCGACGACTCGAAGCACCGCCAGCGGATCCTGCGGCGCCGGCTTGACGACGACGGTGTTCCCCATTGCCAGGGCCGGCCCGATCTTGCCAGCCATGTTCACGATCGGGAAGTTGTACGGGGTGATGCACGCGACCACGCCGACCGGCTGGCGCACGACGATGGCGCCGATCAGCCCACCTGACGCGAGCGCCGTCGTCGGCATCTCGCTGGGAGGCAACGGGATCACATTCGGCTCGACCGCGCCACGGGCGTAGCGGCGGAAGCGGTCGACGCACGTCGGCACCTGCATCGTCTGCGTCACGCGCAGCGTCGCACCGGTCTCGGCCTGTACGAGCGGTATGAGCTCTTCGACGTGATCGCGGAGCACGTCGGCTGCCCGGTTGAGGAGCTCGGCGCGGTCCTCCGGCGTCGTGCGGCTCCACCCGGGAAACGCGTCCGCCGCCGCGGCCGCGGCCGCCTCGACCTCGTCGACCGTTGCTTCGGGCGCTTCACCGACAATCTGCTCGGTGGCGGGGTTGACGATCTCGTACGTCGACGTCGGCGACATCAGTCGGCGACCCTGGTCGAGCGACCGCTAGAGAGCTGATCAGGCTGGGGTCTGGGGGCGCAGCCCCCACGGAGTCGCGGCATGGTCAAAGACTAGAACGCGTTCTAGTCTTGGGCACATGGGAGACCTCCCCCGCATCATCTCGGTCGACGACCACGTGGTGGAGCCGCCGGATCTGTGGACGTCGCGCATCACCGGCAAGTACGCGGCCGAAGCGCCCCGCGTCGAACGCGACAAGGCGAAGTTCAACTTCGAAGGCGGCGTCTTCTCGTACGAGAAGGGCGCCGAGGACGGCGAGTGGTGCGACTGGTGGATGTACGCCGACCAGATCTACCCGTTCCCCAAGCTGTCCGCAGCCATCGGCTTCGACGAGCTCGACGTCACCCCTGTCACCTTCGACGAGATCCGGCCGGGGTGCTGGAAGCAGAAGGATCGCCTCGCCGACATGGACCTCAACCACGTCGACGCATCGATCTGCTTCCCCAACACGCTCCCCCGCTTTTGCGGCCAGACGTTCTACGAGCTCGTACAGAACGGCGGCAGCGAAGAGCTCGCGTTGCAGTGCGTGCAGGCCTACAACGACTGGATGATCGACGAGTGGTGCGCCGGCGATGCGAAGGGTCGGCTCATCCCGCTCACGATGGTGCCCCTCTGGGACGCCGGGCTCGCCGCCGCCGAGGTGCACCGCAGCGCCGACCGCGGCAGCCACGCCGTGACCTTCAGCGAGAACCCGCATCCGCTCGGCCTGCCGTCCGTCCACGACAAGGACCGGTTCTGGGATCCGTTCTTCGCGGCGTGTGAGGAGACCGAAACGGTCGTGTGCATGCACATCGGCTCGTCATCGCGCATGCCCGCGACCTCACCGGACGCACCGTTCATCGTCAGCTCGACGCTCACCTTTCAGAACGCGATGGGCTCGGTGCTCGACTACATCTTCTCCGGCACGCTCGAACGCTTTCCAGCACTGAAGATCGCGTACTCCGAAGGTCAGGTCGGCTGGATGCCGTACGTGTTCGAGCGGGCGGACAAGCTCTGGGCCGAGCGCAGCGCCAACAGCTTCGGCACGTCGTTGCCGCATCCGCCCTCGAGCTACCTCAAGGACCGCGTGTACGGCTGCATCTTCGACGACGAGATCGGCCTGAAGAACCGCGACGCGATCGGTATGGATCAGATCTGCTTCGAGACCGACTACCCCCACGCCGACTCCACGTTCCCGAAGAGCAAGGAAGTGGCCGAGGAGATCTGCACCAAGGCCGGGCTCGACGACGACGAGATCTACAAGTTCATCCGCGGCAACGCCATCAAGGGATTCGGACTGGAGCGCTTCGGGATAACGAAGTAGTGGTGGACGTGTCGAGAGACAGCGACCTCGGGGGCGAGATCAAGCTCGGCTCGATGCTGTTCACCCTGGTCGAGCCCCATCGCGGCCACGAAGTCGCCTACAACCGCTGGTACGAGCGCGACCACTTCTACGCCGGATGCCTGGTGGGGCCGTGGCTGTTCGCCGGGCGTCGCTTCGTCGCGACCCGCGCGCTGAAGGACCTGCGGTTCGGAGCCGAGCCCGACCTCTTCGGACGATCCGACCTCGGCTCGTACCTCGCGGTGTACTGGATCCTCGACGGTCGCCACGACGACCACGTCGACTGGGCGCTGCGTCAAGTGCAGTGGCTGCACGAGCACGGGCGCATGTTCGGCGCGCGCGATCACGTCCACACGCTCCTGTACGAGCTCGCGTGGGTGAACGGCAAGGGCGTGCCCGTGGAGCTCGCACTCGACCATCCCTTTGGCGGTCTCACCGCCACCCTCGTGCGGTTGGACGCCGGCGTCACGGTCGACGACCTCGGGTCGTGGGTGCGCGATCTGGAGCCTGAGCTCGAAATCGGTTTCACGCCGATACCTCTGCCCGAGGACGCTCCCGTGACGCAGGCGCGCGTCGAGGGTCACGTCCTCAACCTGTCGTTCACCACTGCCAACCCGGCGACCTGGTGGGACGAGCAACACACCGCGGCCGAACAACTCGAGCGCGACGGCGTCGGCAGGATTCTCTGGACGGCTCCGTTCATCCCGACGATCCCCGGCACCGACACCTACACGGCCGAGCTCTGGTGATTCGGCTGCCCGACCCGTGCCTGGTGGTGCTGGTCGGCGCGCCCGGCGCGGGCAAGTCGTATTGGGCTCACCAGTGGTTCCGGCCGGAACAGATCGTCTCGTCGGACCAACTTCGCGCCGTGGTCGGGCTCGGCGAGCACGACCAGCGCGCGAGCAAGGACGCCTTCGCCGTGCTCGACCTCATCGTCGAGCGCCGGCTCAAGCGCAAACTCACCACGATCATCGACTCGACCGCGCTCGAGCACGAACGTCGCCACGTGTACATCGCGGCCGCCCGCAACGCCCGGGTTCCAGTCTTCGCGGTCGTGTTCGACACCGCCGACGACCTGTGCCGGGAGCGCAACAAGCAGCGCGATCAGCCGGTGCCCGCGAAGATCTTGAAGGGCCAGCTCGAAGCCGCCGCAGCGCTTCGCGAAACGATTCTCGACGAGGACTTCGACGCCGTGCACACGGGCGGCCCGATCACGGTCGTCGCCCCTGAGTACGTCAATGCGCCCCTCTACGCCGCCAAGCAGAAGGAGAGCCCGGTGTCACTCGAGTTCGGAATCCACGTGGCGCGTTTCGAAGAGAACATCGCCGAGGTGGCGCGGGCCGCAGAGCAAGCGGGCTTCGCCCAGCTCACGGTCATGGACCACTTCGTGCAGATACCTGGCGTCGGCCGTGAGTGGGAGGACATGTACGAGAGCTACACGACGCTCGGCTACCTCGCCGGCATCACCGAGACGATGAAGCTCGGAACGCTCGTCACGGGAATCACGTATCGCAACCTCGCCCACCTCGGAAAGATCATCGCGACGCTCGACGTGTTGTCCCGGGGGCGAGCCATCTGCGGTATTGGCGCGGCATGGTTCAAGCGCGAACACGAGCTGTACGGCTGGGACTTCCCGCCGAACGCACGCCGCTACGCGCTGCTCGAGGACGCGTTGCGGCTGCTCCCGCTGCAGTGGGGTCCCGGTTCGCCGAGCTTCGCGGGCAAGACGATCGCGGTGCCGGAGGCGATCTGCTATCCGCGACCCGTGCAGGAGCACCTCCCGATCCTGATCGGCGGCGGCGGCGAGCGGAAGACGTTGAAGCTGGTCGCGCAGTACGCCGACGCCTGCAACGTTTTCGGCGACGCTTCGACCGTGCGGCACAAGGTCGACGTGCTGCACAAGCACTGCGCGACCGTCGACCGCGATCCGCGCGACATCACCGTCACGCAATTGTCGGTGCCGGGCGACGTGCCCGTGGACGACCAAATCGGCCGCTACCGCGAGCTGGCGGACGCTGGGGTGCAGATGGCAATCGTCGGGCTGACGCAGGTGGCGGCGATCGAGGGCTTCGCTCCCGTGATCGACGCCTTCCGCTGAACCGTCAACGGCTCAGCGCGGCTGGGTGACCAGAGCGCTGAAGCGCTCGATCTGATCGATCAGGTCCGAGCACGAGATCGACGGGAACCGCACCTGTACCTGGTCGACGCCGAGGTCTTCGAGGTACGGGATCGACGCCGCCACCTTCTCCGGCGGGCCCGGCGGCGCGAACGCGCCGATGGTGAAGGGGCCATCGCGCCTGGCGGCGGCGCGGAGCTCGTGAAGGCGTTCGATGGCCGCCTTCATGCCCTCCTTCGGTGGGCCCTGGGGCAGCCACCCGTCGCCGCGCTGCGCCGCGCGCCGGATCGCGGCGTGTGACGAGCCGCCGACCCAGATCGGCGGGCCACCTGGCTGCACCGGCCGGGGCCGCTGTCCGAGGTCGCCCGCAGCCCACTCGTCGCTGAACAACGTCCGCACTTCGTCGATCGCCGTGTCGAGCAGCTTGCCGCGGTCGGCAAACGACAGGCCCAGCGCGTCGAACTCCTCCTCGACGTGGCCCGCGCCGACACCGAGAATCGCCCGCCCGTCCGACAGCGCATCGAGGGTGGCGAACGCCTTGGCCGTTTGCAGCGAATGCCGGTACGCCGGGACGTACACGTGACTGAGCAGCCCGACGTTCTTCGTGACGCCGGCGACGAATCCGAGCGTGGCGATCGTGTCGTACCACGTGGTGCTCATCGCGTCGGCACGGGCGCGCGGGATGGCGATGTGATCGCACACTGCGACGTAGGCGAACCCGGCGGCGTCGCAGGCGCGGGCGATCGCCCGTAGATCGGAGCCGTCAGCGGTCTCCTCCCACTCCTCCACGAAGATCGTGCTCTGCGCCTGGATCGGCAACTGCATCCCGAACTTCAGGGTCATCCGATGAACCGCCGGGCGAAGTCGTCCATCTGCGAACAGGTCTCGTCGATGTCCGTGCCGCGGGTCGAGAGCACGAGCCGGACGGCGCCCGCCTTCTCCGCGGTTGCGAGCCGTTCGTCGTCGAGCTGCGAGACCAGGCCGCCGAGCGTGAGCTCGATCGCGTCCGGATCGCGTCCGGCGGCAATGGCAGCCTCGCGCATCTGGCCGATCCGCTCTGCGAGCAGCTCGCCGTCGAGGCCGAGCGGGTGGAAGCCATCGCCGACCCGGCCCGCGCGCCGGGCCGCTGCCGCGCTGTGGCCGCCGACGTGGATCGGGACACCGCCTGCTTGGACGGGCTTCGGGAAGCTGCATGCTCGGTCGAACGAAAAGAACTTCCCCTTGAAGGTCGCCTCGTCCTCGCGCCACAACAGGCGCAGGACTTCGATGCACTCGTCAGCGCGCGCCCCACGAGTCGAGAAGTCGACGTCGAGCGCTTCAAGCTCCTCCTTCATCCAACCGACGCCGATACCGACCGTGAGGCGGCCGCCGGACAGCCGGTCGATGGTCGCCAATCGCTTCGCCAGCTGCACTGGGTGATGCTCGGGCAGCACGAGCAAACCGGTTCCGAACCGCAGGGTGGTGGTACAGCCAGCGACGAACGCCAGAAGATCCAAGGGGTCGGGAAAGTCGGCATGGTCCGGCAGCGTCATCCGACCGTCGGGCGCGTAGGGATACTCACTCGTATAGCCCGCGATCACCACGATGTGCTCGGCGACGTAGAGCGATTCGAAGCCGCACGCCTCGGCGTGCTGCGCGAACTGGCGGATCCAGTCGGGTTCGGCAACGGCACCAGCGCGATACGGAGGAAGGAGCGCGAACTTCACGGCGGGCATCGTCGCGCAGTAGAACGGCGTCATGCCTGACGCCGTCATCGTCTCCACTGCCCGTACGCCCATCGGCCGCGCCAACAAGGGGTCGCTCGTCGACTGCCGGCCCGACGATCTGACCGCGGACATCGTGAAGGCGGCACTCGAGAAGGTGCCACAGCTCGACCCGCAATCCGTCGAAGACCTCATTCTCGGCTGCGGTCAGCCGGGCGGCGAGGCCGGATACAACGCGGCCCGGGTCGCAGCGATTCTCGCCGGCATGCCCGATGTTCCCGGCGTCACGGTCAACCGCTACTGCTCGTCGTCGCTGCAGGCCATTCGCATGGCCGCGCACGCGATCAAGGCGGGCGAAGGCGATGTGTTCGTGTCCGCGGGGGTCGAGACCGTGTCGCGCTTCCAGTTCGGCGCGGCGGACACGGGGCCGCACAACCCCAAGTTCGCCGACGCCGAGGATCGCTCACGCGAGCGGACGAACGGCGCCTCGTCGTGGGAGCCGCCGTCCGGGCTTCCCGACATCTACATCGCGATGGGCCAGACAGCCGAGAACGTCCGCCTGGCCGAGAACGTCGGCCGGCGCGAGATGGACGAGTTCGCCGCGCTGTCGCAGCAGCGGGCCGTCGAGTCACAGAAGAACGGGTTCTTCGAGCGCGAGATCACGCCGGTCACGCTCGCCGACGGCACCGTCGTGTCGAAGGACGACGGGCCCCGCGACGGCACCACGGTCGAGAAACTCCTCGAGCTCAAGCCGGTGTTCCGGCCCGACGGTGAGATCACCGCCGGCAACGCCTGCCCCCTCAACGACGGTGCCGCCGCGGTCATCGTGATGTCCGACACTCGGGCCGCCGACCTCGGCATCACCCCGCTCGCTCGCATCGTCGCCTCCGGCGTCACGGGCTTGAACCCCGAGATCATGGGGCTTGGCCCGATCGAGGCGTGCCGCCAGGCGCTGGCGCGCGCCGGCATGACGATCGACGACATCGACCTCGTCGAGATCAACGAGGCGTTCGCCGCGCAGGTGATCCCGTCAGCGAAGCACCTCGGCATCCCGTGGGAGAAGCTCAACGTCAACGGCGGTTCGATCGCCCTCGGTCATCCGTTCGGCATGACCGGGGCCCGCATCATGACCACGCTGCTCAACGGCCTCGAGGACGCGGGCAAGACGTTCGGCCTCGAGTCGATGTGCGTCGGCGGCGGCCAGGGCATGGCCATGATCGTGGAGCGCCTCAACTGACTCCCCCGTTCTGGCGTCACTCAGGTGCCTATTTGTCCCCTGATTGACGCCTGAACGAAGAATTAGACGTCGGCGGCGATGCCTCGCGAGCGGCGGACGATGGCGAGCACGATCCCGATGATCAAGACGCCGATACCCGCGGCCACCAGGAACCGGACAACGGTCGTGCCCACGGACGAGCGACCGCGGGCCCCGGTCAGGTCCGCGCCGTCGAGCTCGTCGACCCGCTTCGCGCCCGTGAGGTCGGTGTCGCGCAGGATCGCGCTGTTGGCGCTGATCACGCCGAGGTCCGCTTTGCGCAACGACGCGGCCGTGAAGTCGGCCTCGTCGATCTCGGCCTGCGTGAAATCCGCTCGGTCGAACACGGCGCGCGGCGCGTCCGTCTTGAGGAGATCGGCCTGGACGAAGCGCGCACCGGTGAAGTTGGCGTCGGCCAACTGCGCCCGGCTGAGCGTGGCCTGGCCGAACTCCGCGCCGCTCGCGTCCGCGCCCAGCAGCGACGCGCCGGTCAGGTCGGCCTGCGTGAACTGGACCCCCGCCAGCTTGGCCCTGTTGAAGTTCGTTCCCTGCAGATCACCTTGCACGAACGAGAGGCCGCTCAGGTCCTGACACGACAAGTCGATCCCCGCGAGGTTGCGCGACGGCGACGTGATCCCTTGCACGGTCGCGGCGAAGTCGTGCTTCGATCCCACCGCGCACTCGACCGGCGCCAGCGACGTCGCGTTCGCGTAGGGCGTGCCGGTGCGGTCGGCTTCGCGGACCTCGTCGAGCGGCACGCCGGTGAGGTTGGCCCCCACGAGCTTCGTGCCGGCGTCGACGAAGATCGTTGTGATGTCCGCACCCCCGAGGTGCGCGCCGGACAGGTCGGCGCCCTGGAGGAACGTCTGCGTCATCTCGGCTCCGGTGAACGGCACGCCCTTGAGCGACGCGCCCTTGAAGCTGGTCTGGATGAGTCGCGCGTTGCTGAGGTCGGCACCGTCCAGCAACGCACCGTCGAACGAGGCCTGCGTGAGCTCGAGGCCGGAGAGATCCTGGCAGGAGAGGTCGAGGCCGTTGAACGTTCCCTGCGACAACCGGTCGGGTGGGTTCTCCCGGAAGTCGGTGCGTCGCCCTTCGCACGCCTGAGCGGGCGCCGACGACGCTGGCCACGCCGGCAGCAGGACGGCAAACAGAAGCGGGAGGAGCAGGCGTCGGATCACGACAGGTCCTCGATGGCGGCCGTGGCGACTCCGAGCGCAGCGGCGTACACGAGAGCAGACTCCCAGACGACCACGCCCGCCGCGGGGACGTCGCCCAGATCGCCGGCCGCGAGGTGCCGGCGATAGGCCTCCCAACGGGCCTGCTCGCGGTAGCCGTCACCGGTGAGTACGAACCCACCGACGAACGGGATGGCGGCAAGGATCGTCGCGACGACGATGCCGGCGACCAGTGCCTCCGGCGACCGGGCGTACAACGGCGCCGTGGTGAGTGCCAGCGCGACGACCGCGCTGAGGAACAGGCCGGACGGATAGCGGCGGCGCAGCAACCCGCCGGCGCGGGCGATCGCGACGACGTCGCGCCGCAGGGCGGGCCACCACTCCCCTCGCCGCTTCACCGGCAACGGTGGTCCGGTGATCGCGCCCGAATCGTCCCGTGGGAGCGCGTCGAGCAACCCCGCCTCTCCGGGGAGGAGCACACCGTCGCCGGTGACCTTCAGCACGTAGCGCTCGCCGCTCAAGGCCTCGATCGTGACGACCTTCCGCCGCACGAGGTGCAGGATCGTCGCGGCAACCGCCTCGTCGCCGACGTCCTTCGCATCGGCATGCAAGAGAGACACGACCGCGGGCGCGAGGTCAGACGGCGGGTCAGACAGTTCTGCGGGCACGTCGCGCGTCGCCCGCCGGCGCACGGTCGCGGTCCGCAGCAGGACGATCAGCGTGATGAGGAACGGGATGGCGATCTCGAGCCCGACGGCACCCCAGTAGAGGTTCGCCTCGAGGTCCTCGCGCCGCGCGTCATCACGCAGCTCGTCCGCGATGCGGGCGTCGGCCTCATCCTCCGCCGCCTGCCGGTTCTCGAACGACGACACCCTGCTCGCACCCGGGAGCACGGGCGCGCCCGGAAACGTGCCGGCGGGCAACAGGAAGGTCAGCTCGCTCGGGTCCGTCGTGGCGATCTCCCCCGCGAAGCGCAGCGTCGCGCCGTCCTGCGTCAGATCTGCGGGTTCCGCGCCGTGCCAGTGGACGGGACCCGCGGGCGTCGCGGGCAGCAGCAGCTCGCCGTCGATCGCCACTCGGAAGTCGTCGTCACTCACATCGTCAGGCGGTGTCCAGATCGGCAGGGTGACGATCACGCCGTCGGCGTAGTGCTCGACCGCGCCGGCCACGAGCCACTCGACGTCGACGTTCGTGCCGGCGGGGTCGATGTCGACCCGCTCCCCGGACGACGTGCGTGGGCTCCCGTTCAGCCGCACGCCTGTCACGGTGCCGAGGGTGGGTGCGCCCAGCCGCAACGGCCCACCGTCCTCCGACGGGTACGCGATCGTCGCCCGCATCGCGACGCCGTCGGCGCGTACGGATCCCGACATCGTGATGTGCTCGATGCGCAACGTGCGCTCGGGACGAGTCGGTGTGTCGCACGCTGAGAGCGCGACGACCCCGACCAGCACGATCCCCCACCACCCTCGTCGCATGTGTCAGGTGGCGCCGTAGACCGGTGCGGGTGGCGGCGCCTTGGCCAGCAGCTCGCGCACAACGGGACCGAGCTCGGACGGATCCCACCGGTCGCCCTTGTCGACCGCGGGACCGTGCTGCCAGCCGTCGGCCACGGAGACCTTCCCGCCTTCGACCTCGAAGACGCGGCCGCTGACGTCGCGCGACTCGGCCGACCCGAGCCAGACGACGAGCGGTGAGATGTTCTCCGGTGCCATCGCGTCGAATGCTCCGGGCTCTTCGGGCGCGGCCATCATGTCGGCGAAGACGGTCTCGGTCATGCGTGTACGCGCCGACGGAGCGATCGCGTTCGCCGTCACGCCGTAGCGGCCGAGCTCGGCGGCCTGCACCATCGTGAGGCCGGCGATGCCCGCCTTGGCAGCCGAGTAGGCGGCCTGCCCGACCGATCCCATGAGCCCCGCACCCGACGACGTGTTGATGATGCGGGCGTCAACCGTCGCTCCGGCCTTCGTTTGGTCTCGCCAGTAGGCCGCGGCCCAACGGCCGACGCAGAAGTGCCCCTTGAGATGGACGCGGACGACGGCGTCCCATTCGTCTTCACCCGTGTTGGCGAACATGCGGTCGCGCACGAAGCCCGCGTTGTTCACGACGACGTCGAGACGGCCGAAGGTCTCCACCGCGGTGTTCACCAGACGCTGCGCGCCGTCCCAGTCAGCGACGTCATCGCCGTTGATGACCGCCTCGCCCCCGGCGGCCTGGATGGCGTGTGCGACTTCGGACGCAGGCGACGCCGAGCCGCCCGTGCCGTCGAGCTCTGCGCCGATGTCGTTGACCACGACCTTGGCGCCCTGCCGGGCGAACGCCAACGCGTGGGCGCGTCCGATGCCCCGGCCCGCACCGGTCACGGTGACCACCCGTCCGTCACAGATCATGGCGGGCGATGGTACGCCGACCAGCCGGTGCGTCTGCGAGACTCGGCTGATGCGCTTTGGGGTCACGATGTTCGTCACGGACCGGTCGATCGGGATCGTCGAACTCGCACAGGCGGTCGAGGAGCGGGGACTCGACTCGTTGTGGGTGCCTGAGCACACCCACATCCCGACGAGTCGCCGCACGCCGTATCCAGGGTCGCCCGACGGCGTGCTGCCCGACGAGTACCGGCGCTGCCTCGATCCGTTCGTCGCGCTCACAGCCGCCGCCATGGCAGCCCCGACGCTTCGCGTCGGCACCGGCATCTTGCTCATGCCGCAGCACGATCCGATCGTCGCGGCCAAGGCGGTCGCCACGATCGACGTCGTGACCGGTGGACGGTTCTCGCTCGGCATCGGGTTCGGGTGGAACGAAGACGAGATGAACAACCACCGCGTCGACTACAAGACGCGCCGCGAGATGGGGCGCGAGAAACTGCTCGCGATGCGCGCGCTGTGGACGCAGGAAGAGGCCAGCTTCGACGGCACGTATGTGCACCTGCCGCCGAGCTGGTCCTGGCCAAAGCCGGTGCAGCCGGGAGGGCCCCCGGTGCTCATCGGAGGCGCTGCAGGTCCGAAGCTGTTCCATCACATCGCGGAGTACGCGGACGGCTGGATCCCCATCGGCGGGCGCGGGATCACCGAGGCCCTGCCCAAGCTGCGAGCGGCGTTCGAAGAGGCCGGCCGCGACCCGGGCAGCGTGCAGGTCACGCCGTTCGGCTCGATCCCTGACCAGGGGAAGCTCGACTACTTCGAGTCCCTCGGGGTGAACGAGTGCGTGTTCCAGCTCCCGTCCGCGGGGGCGGACCAGGTCCTCCCGTTGCTCGACAAGCAGGCCGCGATCGTGGCGGACCGTCGCTGACGCTCACCGTTCGGATCTGCTTCATCTGCTGGGGCAACATCTGCCGCTCGCCGACGGCGGAGGGCATCATGCGCGCGCTGCTCGACGAGGCCGGTCTGTCTGATCACATCATCGTCGACTCGGCTGGTACGAGCACCGAGGAACTCGGAAACCCGGTCGACCGCCGCGCCATCGAGGAAGCGGCGCGCCGGGGCATCACGCTCGAGCACACGGCGTGGCAGTTCCAGCCCGAGGACTTCGACCGCTACGACATGGTGCTCGTCGCCGACATGCTGAACCTGAAGCGCATGCACCGGCTCGCTCGCAACGAGGACGATCTCGCGAAGCTTCGGCTGCTGCGCGAGTTCGATACCGATCACGACCCGAGCGACCTCGACGTGCCGGATCCCTGGTACGGCGGCGAGGAGGGGTTCGTCCACGTGTACGAGCTGATGGAGGCCGCGTGCCGCGGCCTGCTCGATCAGCTGCGATGACGGAGACGTTCCGCAAGCACGATCCGAGGGTTCCCGCCGACTTCTTCGAGGTGGAGGCGACGGGCCTCGACTGGTTGCGAGCCGCGAACGCGGTCGCAGTGCCGCGCGTGATCAGCGTCGGCGCCGGCCACATCGAGCTCGAGCGCATCGACCGCGGGCACTGGACGGCTGAGATCGACGAACGGTTCGGCCGCGAGCTCGCCGACCTCCATCGCTTCGGCGCCGACACGTTCGGCGGAACCGGCGGCGCCTACATCGGCCCCCTCGCCATGCCGAACGAGCCTTCCGAGCGCTGGCCGGCGTTCTACGCGCAGCAGCGCCTGGAGCCGTTCCTGCATGGCGTCCCGAGCGGCGCACGGTCGCCGATCGAGCGCGTCATCGCCCGCTTCGAAGACCTCGCCGGCCCCACCGAGCCTCCGGCGCGCATCCACGGCGACCTCTGGCGAGGCAACGCACTCGCCGACCCCAGCGGTACCCCGTACCTCATTGATCCGGCTGCCCACGGCGGCCATCGCGAGACCGACCTCGCGATGATGCGACTGTTCGGCGGCTTCGGTGAGCGGTGCTTCGCGGCGTACAACGAGGCGTTCCCGCTCACCGACGGCTGGCGCGAGCGGATCCCGCTGCACCAGCTGCACCCGCTGCTCGTGCACTGCGTGCTCTTCGGCGGCGCCTACGTCGACCAAGCGCTCGCAGCCGCGCGCTGCTATGCCTGAGGCATGCGATTCGCGATCAAGACGCCGTACGCAAACTCGACGCAATAGGCATCGCTCACCGATGCCTATTGCGTCGAGAATGGAATGACCAAGCCGATCGAGGTCGACGACCCGGCCGATCCTCGGCTGTTCGACTTCGTCGAGCTGCGCGACGGGCGCTCGCCGGACGGCGCGTTCATCGTCGAGGGCCTCACGCCGCTCAGCGAGCTGGTGCGCTCGCAGTACCGGACGCGGGCCGTGCTCATCGCGCACTCGAAGCTGCCGGCGGTGACACCGCTGCTCGCAGGCGTGGACGCGCCGCTCTACGTCGGCGACAT
>Ga0299913_10001087_pt1 | contig 19283 bp, 18 predicted proteins | sample RVTome_9_FD_201360 | JGI IMG/M metagenome (GOLD analysis project Ga0299913, IMG submission 201360) | Soil microbial communities from uranium-contaminated site in the Upper Colorado River Basin, Wyoming, United States - RVT155D38 (version 2) ... | reverse complement strand
TGCCACGGTCGACTCGCTCACCTCCGACGCCGTTTCCATCTCCGCCGGCATGTCGGACATCTCCACTCAGAGTGGTCGCAGCGGGGGTGGCATCGCGTTCCTCTCCGACGGCCTCTCACACATGTACGTCGTTTATCAGCGAGACCAGGGACGGGTCGTCATGGGCAAGCGAGAGATCGCGGTGGACACCGTCGTAGCCACCTCCCCCATCTCCGATGCGGGCACGGTCGAGATCACCGTCGAGATCGACCAGCCCACGGTCCGGGTCTTGGTCAACGGTGCCCCCGTGCTCACCCACGCCTTGACGCTCAGCGAGACCGTGATGTTCGGCTCCAACACCCGTTTTGGATTGGCCGCCGACAACGACAACAGCACGAGGTTCGATTGGTTTCGGGGGGAGTCCTCGTGACCGCCGGAACTTGGGGCTCCGCCGCCGGGCTGGAGAGAGGGCGGCATCTCCCCGACCGGCAGCCGGCCTCCTGGGTGTCGCGGCTCCGCCCGGCGATCTTCGCCCAGAGCGCTCTGCTTCTCCTGTTGGCGGCCCTGGCATGGCCCGCCTCCCTCGGCGGTGCCTTCGGCGTGGTCGCCATCGCGGGCCGCTCGATGGAGCCGACCTATGAGCTCGGTGACGTCGTCATCACCTGGAGGCAGTCCGTCGAGTCGGGGGATGTGGTCCTCTACCGGGTTCCCGAAGGCTCGGCCGGCGCCGGCAACCCGGTGATCCACCGGGTGATCGGGGGCGACAGGAACGGGTGGATCACCCAGGGAGACAACGTGGGCCGTCCCGATCCTTGGCGACCGACGGAGTCCAACGTGCTCGGGGTGGCGCGCTTCCGGGCCCCCATCGATGGCCGGGTGATCGGGCTTCTGCGGTCCTGGTGGATGGTGGCCCTCACCGGGAGTCTTGCCGTCGCACTGCTCCTCTGGCCGGATTCGACCGAGGAGGGTCGTCCGGTGCGAGGTCGCCACCGCGCCTAGTGGACCACTAGCTGTCGAGCAACGTTGGTCGGTAGATGGCGTCGTGAACGGTGAGGGCGAAACGATCGGTCATTCCGGCGATATAATCCACGGCCCTGGTCAGAGGTCCCGCGTCGGGAACGGTATAGGAGTCGGGGACTTCCTCGGGATGTTTTTGGTAGTAGCGGACCAGGTCCTGGATCACCGTGATCGCCCGCTGCTTCTGCTGCTCACCCTCGGGCCGGAGATAGACCTGCTCGAACATGAAGTCGCGTAGCCGGTCCATCACCTCGAGATGATGCGGGTCTATCTGCACTTCACCCTGCTCATGTGAGGCTTCGATCACCGAGGTCACCATGGTGTTGATCCACTCCCGGGAGGTGGCGCCAAAGGTGACCAGGGCCTCCGTAGGGAGGTCGTGGTAGGAGAGGACGTCGGCGCGCAGGGCGTCGGCCACGTCGTGGGTGAGATAGGCGATGCGGTCGGCGAATCGGCACAGCCACCCCTCGGGCGTGCCGGGTGGCGGATCGATCCTCCACGAATGCGCCCTCACCCCGTCCAGTACCTCCGCGGTGAGATTGAGCGGCTCGAGCAGGGTCAGGGTGCGCACCCCATGTGCCGAGTGCAGCCAATCCCCTTCGACCAGGGGGGTGAGGGCCTCCTCGCCGGTGTGGCCGAAGGGGGAGTGACCCACGTCGTGGGCGAGACAGATCGCCTCGGTGAGAGTCTCGTTGAGCCCGAGGGCCACGGCCATGGCCCTCCCGACCTGGGTCACTTGGATGGTGTGCGTCATTCGGGTGACGAAGTGGTCTCCCTCCGGGTTGAGGAATACCTGAGTCTTGTGCTTGAGACGTCGGAAGGCCTTGGAGTGGATAACGCGGTCGCGGTCACGCTCGAAGTCGGTGCGGAACTCGTCGGGGTCCTCGGGTTCGACCCTCCCCACGCTCTGGTCCGATTTGGTGGCGGCCGGAGCGAGTAGCTCGTGTTCGAGACGCTCCCTTTCATTCCGGGTGCGTCTCAACATCGTGCCCATGAGCTCAGGCTATGCCTGTGTCGTCGGGAACGCCCCTACCGGCGCTATACGTATCGCTCTCGGAGTCTGCTGGAGAGATAGTCCATGGCGGCGACCACGATGGCTATGGCGAGTATCTGGGCAGCCGCTCCCCGGTAGTTGAGCAGATTGATGTTCTGCTGAAGGATGAGCCCAATGCCGCCCCCACCGACGAAGCCGATGATTGTCGACATGCGGACGTTGATGTCCCAGCGGTACATGGTGAAGGCAATGAAGGGGGGCACGATCTGGGGCACCACGGCATAAACCACCGTCTGTAGACGGGTGGCACCGGTGGCGCGGACCGCCTCCAACGGTCCAGAGTTGACGCTCTCCACCTGTTCCGAATAGAGCTTGGCGTTTGCGGCAATGGTATGCAGCGCCAGCGCCAGTGTGCCGGCGAAAGCACCCAGTCCGACCCAGATCACGAACACCAGCGCCAGGATCAGTGCCTCGATCGACCGCAAGGTATTAAAGAAGGTTCTGAAGATGTAGTACACGCCCAGGCCGGCACCAAGCTGTCTGCGAAACGCGCCCCAGGCACCAACCGCCAGACCGATTGCCGCGCCGACCAGGGCAGGAATTACGACGGTGGCTCGCGGGTCGACTATCTGATAGAGCCAGGCGATCGCCTGACCCACTCCCACTGCGATAACCACCCCTGCCAGGCCCACCGCGATGACCGACAGCACGACTTCCAAACGGTTTCCGACTCGCTTGGCCAACCCATAGGCGAGTTTGCTGGCGAAGACCGCCAGGGCGATCGCACCTGCGATGGCGAACAGCAGGTCGAAACCGAGGGCGAGTATCTCACCCAAGCGTTCCACGAAGGTCCCCAGGAAAGCCAGCGGACCGAGCGCCGAAGCAGCCTCACCGCCTCCAATCACCATGAACCGCACCGATGTCCGAGCGGCGAGGAGGAAGGCGGCCGTGGCGCCAAAGCCGGAGATCACCTTGGCCGATCTGGAGCGCTCCGTCCCGGGCAGCGGGACGGCCAGACGGAGGGCAATGAACCCGAGCCATGCCAGCGCAACCACGATCACGCCGAGAAGCAGTGCCGAACCGGGCAATATGTCCACCAGGAGGCTTCCATATGAGGAGGCGGCATAACCCAATAGCGCACCAACCGGGAAGGCGACGATCGCGAGACCCACGTTGAGGGCCGGAATCCGCACGTCGCTCATCAGATTCCTCGCCGCCAGGAAGGAGAGCGGCATGGCGATCATCGTGCCTACCGTGGTCGCCAGGAGAGCGAGGAAGATGGTCTCGATGATTCCCCGCCAGGTCGCCTGCGCATTCTGGGACCAGCGCGGGGAGCGCTGCACGATCTGCTCTCCGGTTTCGGGGTCGATCTCACCGGTGGGGATATAGGCGGGGTTGAAGACGCTTCCCACCCTTGCGAGGCTCTTGGCCCGAATGGTCTGCACCTCGTCGTCGGGGCGATTGGGCAGCACGGCTTCGGAGCTGAAGGTCCCGTCTGGGCCGGTCCGAGCCTGCGCCACCCTGAGCTCGATCTCGTTTGGGGGGACGAAGAAAACATTGATGGCCTCGTTGGTCCGGAAACCCTCTCCCGATATGGTCACGATGTCCCTGGGGCCGGCGCAGGGGGGATCGACCGATATGGTTGCCTCTCCGCCCGAGGGTGTCGGGGTGAAGCCACCGTCAGGGCAGGGCATGGCGAACTCGACGTCGATCGCTGTCTCGACTGTCTCATAGATGAGCAGGTCGGGTTGACCCAAGGCCCGTATCACGTTCGTGAACCGCTGCTGACGGATGGGATCGCCGACCCGGTCCAGGTTGACGCTCACGACCTCGAAGCCATAGGCATAAACCACGAACCCGACGAGGATCCCGAGGAACATCCACAGACCGCGACGGGGCCGTCCCCGAGATCGCGCGGGGGGCTCCTCCTCGGTCCCCGAGTCAGGGGGTCTCGTCTCCAGGTCAACCAACTCGCTCCGCCTCCTGCCCGTAGATGTTCTTGAACATCGCGTCGTCGATCTCGGAGGGTTCACCTTCGAAGACCTTGCGGCCTTCGTTGAGGGCGATGACCTGCTGTCCGTAGCGGTGGACCAGGTCGAGGAAATGGAGACTGCAGACCACGGTGACTCGGTCGTCGCGATTGATCGCCTCCAAGTACTGCATGATGGAGTGGGCGAGGACCGGGTCCAGGCTGGCGACCGGTTCGTCGGCCAGGATCATCTCAGGGTTCTGCATCATGGCCCGGGCGATGCCGACCCGTTGTTGTTGGCCGCCGCTCAGCTCCTCGGAGCGGTTATTCGCCTTTTCCTGGAGCCCCACTCGTTGCAACAGCCGCATTGCCTGATCACGATCTCTCTTCGAGAATCGATTGACAACCGAAAGCGCAGGACTGGTGTAGCCGAGTCTGCCCGCCAGGACATTGGTGATCACCTTGGAGCGATGCACCAGGTTGAAGTGTTGGAACACCATTCCGATGCGCCGTCGGATGTTGCGCAGATCTTCGTGGTTGGCCGAGGTGATGTCCTCACCCTTCCACAAGATCCGGCCTTCGGTTGGGTCGATCAACCGGTTGATGCAGCGCAGCAGTGTCGACTTGCCCGAGCCGGAGAGCCCGATGACGGCCAGGAATTGTCCTTCCGGGACTTCGAATGAGACGTCCTCGAGAGCGACGGTGCCGTCGTCGTAGACCTTGGTCAGGTTCTCAACCTGGAGCATGAGTGATTGAAGTTAAACGAAAGGGGGCGGTCACACCGCCCCCTTCCGCAATGGTCATGCCTCTACAGGTCGTCGAGGCTTATGCCCTGCGAATCGACCACGGTGCGCACGATGTCGTATTCGGCATCGGTCGCCGGCTCTATTCCCGACCAGGCGTAGAAGTCCTGGTGACCGATCGACTCCTCCCACTCCGGCGTCTCCGCGAAGGCGGCGAGCGCCTCCTCGATTTGCGTCCGGAGATCGGCGGGGAAGTCCGGCCCGAACGACAACGTGTCGTTGGGGATCTCCGTGGTGATGTCCAGGATACGCACCTCCTGCACGATGTCGGGAGCGTCGGCGACTGCACTCGCTCGTGCGTCGAGCACCCTGTAGTCACCGCAGAACAACCGGGTGCTCTCGCCCTCGGTGACGGGCGCGCAACTCTCGACGAGTTCATCGGGGACATCCGGTGGGTCGCCGATCTGCCACTCTCCGCCCTCGATCAGAGGAGGGCTGAAGAAGGTGGTGGCAAAGTCGACCTCACCGTTGTAGACGGCCAGCGCTGCCTGGGGATGACCACCGGCCTCGACGGTCTCTCCGGGCGTGACACCGGCTTCATCCAAGCTCACCGAGGGAAAGAGGAATCCCGAGGTGGATCCGGGGTCGGGGTAGGCCCAACTGAGGCCTTCCAGATCCTCCAGGGACTGGATGTCGCTGTCACGGGGCACCAGGAATTGCGCCCAGTACACGCCCCAACCGAAGCGGACGGCCTTGAAGGCCACGTCCACCTGGCACAACTGCGAGGCAAGAACGTAACCGAAGGCGGGGATGAATCCCATCGTGTCGGTGGGGTTGGCGCACATCTCTTCGATCGTCGCCGCATAGGAGGTCGGGACGCTCACCTCGAACTCGAGACCCGTCGCCTCGGTCAGAGCCTGATCCATGATCTCGCCACCGGCGACGATCACTTGGGCATCCACAGAGGGGACGAACAGCACCTGGATGGGGCGCTCCGCCGATCCCAGCTCGGCCTCGCCGGCCGTGGTATCTGGGGCCGCCGTGGTGTCCGGGGCCGCGGTAGTAGTGGCTTCCTCGCCGACGGTGGTGGTGCTCTCCGCGGTGCCGTCCCCACAGGCCGCGATCACCAACGCCAGAACGGCGATCAGAGCCCAAAAGGCTCTCGTCTTCATGTCAATCTCCTGAGATAGCTTTCTCGCCGGGACGGCGGGCAAACCCGTGTGGCCCGGCCCCCGCTTTGCGCCGGGGAGAGTACCTACCCGGAAGTCGCCGGTCGAACCCGTTTCACCAAATCCTCGAACTCGGCGAACTCGTGGATGTCGACCGCGCCAACGATGGGTCGGTTCCACGGGCGCACGTAGCGGCAGACGGTGCGGTCCGGTCGGTGCTTCACCAGACCGGGAAGCACATGAGGCCCGTCGTCGAGATAGACGTCGCAGTCCACGATCCATTTGTCCTCGAGGATGTGAATCTCGTCGGCAGGAACCTGGTGCTCGGCGATCCACTCATGGGTGTCGCCCACCGCGAAGTCGGGCTTGGTGGTCAGCACCACGATGTGATGGCCGTCGTCGGAGAGTCGCTGCAGCGCCTCCACTGCGCCGGGGAAGGGTTCGAGGTGCCAGAACACGCTGCGCCCGTCGAGCTTCGACGACCATTTCCAGAACTCGCCAATGTTTCGGAAGTGGGTCAGGTTGACCAGGTCACCCCAGTCCCGGGAGTCCTCCACCTTCAGCTCCGTCCCGAAGTCGCGGTTGTAGAAGCGCATCCACCCGTGGGTGAAGTTGGCCACCACCCCGTCGAGATCGATCCCCAGTCGCATCTGCTCAAGATAAACCGGACCCGGAAACAGACCCGTAACACAGGGGCCACAGACCGGAAACCGCCCGGTCCTACTTTCTTCGTCTGAGACAAGGCGACTGGAGGTGCGATGGAACAAGTCTCGGCGGCGGTGGACGAGGTTTGGCTGGTGGTAGCCGCAGTCCTGGTGATGTTCATGCAAGCGGGATTCGCCCTGGTCGAGGCAGGGTTCACCCGAGCCAAGAACGCGGGGAACATCATCATGAAGAACATGATGGACTTCTCGGTGGGGGGTCTCACCTACTGGGCGTTCGGGTTCGCTCTCGCCTATGGCGGCTCATCGCTGGGGGGGTTCCTCGCCTATGGGGACGTCTTCTTCTTCGACGACGCTTCCCGCGCCTCGGAGTGGTTCTTCCAGGTGGTTTTTGCCGCCACCGCGGCCACCATCATCTCGGGGGCGCTCGCCGAGCGGGTCAAGTTCACCGCCTATCTCCTCTACACCCCGTTCATCACCGGGATCATCTATCCCCTGGTCACCCATTGGGTGTGGGGCGGAGGCTGGCTGGCCCGGCTGGGGTTCTTCGACTTTGCCGGCTCGGGTGTGGTTCACCTGCTGGGCGGCGCCGCCGCCCTGGCCGGGGTGCTCATCGTCGGCCCCCGGCTGGGCAAGTACGACGCGGCGGGAAAGCCCCGACCCATCCCCGGCCACTCCCTCACCCATGGCGCCCTCGGGGTGTTCATCCTCTGGTTTGGCTGGTACGGCTTCAACGCCGGCTCCACCCTGGCCGCGGTGGGGCAGGACATCGCCTCACCGGCGGTGGCCACCACTCTGGCGGCTTGTGCCGGTTCGGTAGGGGCGATGGCCGCTGCTTGGCTCTTGAACGGCAAGCCCGACGTCGGTTTCACCATCAACGGCGTGCTCGCCGGGCTCGTGGGCATCACCGCCGGGGCGTCGTCCATCGGATTCGGGCTCTCCGTGGTCACCGGGCTGGTGGCCGGGGTGCTCATGGTCGGCTCGGTGGTGGCCCTGGAGAGGCTGGGGATCGACGACCCCGTGGGGGCGATATCGGTCCACGGCACCGCCGGTCTCTGGGGTCTATTGGCGGTCGCCCTGTTCTCGGCCGACGCCTCGTTACTCCCCCAGCTGGTTGGGGCGGCGGCCATTCTCACCTGGGCTTTTGGGCTGTCCCATCTCGTGTTCCGGCTCATCGACCTCACCGTGGGGATGAGGGTGAGCCGTGATGAGGAGCTTGCCGGCCTCGATCGTTCCGAGCACGGCAACGACGCCTACCCAGAGTTCGTCTTTCAGCACGAGATCGTCGACCTGACTCCGGTGGCCCCTGTCGAGGAGGTGGCGAAGACGGCTTGAGGCCGAGCGATCAAGCCCTCAGCGGTGCTCCGGGTTGGGGAAGTCGAAGCGGCATCCCGCGTCCCAGGCAGACCGCTGGTTGCCGTGGGCGGGGATTCCCCCGGCGTCTTTCAGCGTCCTCGCCAGATGGAGGAGGTTCCAGGTCATGAAGGTCGTGTTGCGATTGGTGAAGTCGTTTTCCGGGCCGCCCGACCCCTCGTCGACGTAGGAGGGTCCGGGGCCGGCTTCGCCGATCCAGCCCGCGTCTGCCTGGGGAGGTATGGCATATCCCAGGTGTTGCAGCGAGTAGAGGATGTTCATGGCGCAGTGCTTGATCCCGTCTTCGTTGCCGGTGATGATGCAACCCCCGACCTTGCCGTAGTAGGCGTACTGCCCTCGGTCGTTGAGGAGACTGGAGTTGGCGTAGAGCCGTTCGATGACCTTGGTGCACACCGACGACTTGTCTCCGAGCCAGATAGGCGTGCCCAGGACCAGGATGTCGGCGGCCATTACCTTCTCGTAGATCTCCGGCCAGACATCGGTATTCCAGCCATGCCCGGTCATGTCCGGCCAGATCCCGGAAGCGATGTCGTGGTCGACCGCCCTGATGTTGGTGACCGACACCCCCTGGCGCCGCATGATCTCGATGGATGCGTCCATCAATCCCTGCGTGTTAGACACCTCGGGGGATTTCTTCAGGGTGGTGTTGATGAACACTGCGGACAGGTCGCTGAAGTCCCATGTCTCCTGGGAGCACAGTCCCTCCTGCAGCGGGGTGAGTGTGGCCACGGGCTTCCCTTCTCAGACTCGGCCCGAAGCTACCGCCCTCAGACCACCTGAACCCAACCGAGGACCTCCGGGAGCCGTCGGCGAAGGAGGCGGGAGGCCACGAACAGGGCGAAGACGTAGACCAGGACCCCGTAGACGATGGTGGTCACGGCGGTGAACCAGGGTGGGATCACCTGCCCGTATGAGACGGTGAGCGCCACCACGGAAGCCGGAGGCACCAGCAGAAAACCGATCGCGAAGAACGAGACGGTCTGACTGACGATGGCGAGACAGCCCTGCTCGGTCGACTGGGCGAACACATCGGTGCCCTCACGGGGGAGGCGCAGCGGGGTGAGCACCGACACCACGTTCCCCACGGCGAGTTGGCATCCCACCGCGGCCACCAGCAGGGGGCCGGTCAGCCAGATCCAGCCCCAATGACCGGTGAAGAAGGAGATCCCCAGGGCGAGGACGGCGGTCTCCACGGTGAGGGCGATGGCCACCGCGGCGTTCTTCCCCAGGAGGATCTGATGGGGCTTGACGGGGAGAGCGAAGAGGTAGCTGGCGGCGTTGCGCTCCCAGCCGAACAAGTTGAGCGCGATGGGCAGACCGACGAACAGGACGAGTATCGGAGCGGCGAGAGGAGCCCAGCTGTCGTCCCTGATGTCGAATGCGCCGGTAGTGCCCATGACCGTTCCGGCGATGGCGAGACCCACGAAGATGACCGTGCCGGTCCACACAAGCCGCTGTCTCGGGTCGCGCACGTAGAACCGCAGCTCCTTCCGGGCCAGGGTGGCCACCAGGCCCCACGGCCCCGTTGCCATGCCGAGCCGACGCGCCCTGGAAGCAGGACGGCTTCCTTCCTGAGGTGTGGTGAGCAACCAGCCGAGCACACGACGCCAGAGCAATGCCAGCAGAGCGAGGCCGATGATTGCTGCCGCCAGGAATCCGAGCGCCGCAGCGGGCCGGCCTCCTGCCGCCTCGGTCATGGCGCGCTGCGCCGCCACCGGGGGCAGAAGCGCGGCCCAGTCCATGATGGGATGGGTGAGGGCGGCGGACCCCATTCCCAAATCTTCGACGCGTCCCGAGACCGCCCTGTAAGCGAAGAACGACCCGGCCGCTATCCCCAGGATGAGGAAAGTGGCGACATCCCTTCCCCGTCGGGTGCGGAGGATCGCCGAGATGACCGCAGAGAAGAGCTGGGAGCCAACGGAGAGAAGGCCGGCGAACACCACGGCCGAAGGGATCACCATCCACCAGGCTGCGGGGAGTGCCATGGCGTTTGCGGTGAGTGCCGAGATGGGGACGATGGTTGCCGGCGCCACCAGGCTGGCCGCCGCCAATCCGGAGACCATCTCGCCCCCGGTCACGGGGAGCATGGCGAGCTGTTGAGGGTCGAGGTTCTCGTCGAGAGGGAAGATGATCACCGGCAGCGTGACCCAGATGACGAAGAGGACGAGCGCAGCCCAGCCCAGGTACTCCACGGCGGCCTCGGGGTTGGTCGCCGCCAATCGATGGAACATCCGCAGGTGGCTGCGCGCAACGAAGAGGCCCAGCCAGCCGAGGAGGAACAGCGCTACTGGCAGCCCAATCCGGCGCTGGGTGTCGTTACGAAACCCGTTCCAGGTGAGACGGGCCTTTAGGTCTACGAGCGTGCGTACCAACTCGAACCACCGTTGTGGTCGCCTCCCACGGCGGCGATGAAGGCATCTTCGACGCTGTCCTCACCGGTGACCTCACACAGGCCCTGGGGGGTCTGGTCGATCGTGAGCCGGCCGTCGATCATGATCCCGATTCGGGTGCACAGCTTCTCCACGAGATGCATCTCGTGTGAGGAGAAGATGATGGTCGTCCCAGCACCGGCGGCAGCCTTGAGCAGATTCCTGATGAGACGGGCCGATACCGCGTCGACGCCCTCGAAGGGCTCGTCGAGGAAGAGAACGGGCGGGCGGTGGATGATCGCCGCTCCGAGGGCCACCTTCTTCCTCATCCCCCGGGAGTAGTCGCCGATCAGCTTCTTGGCGTCTCTGGTGAGATCGAGCATCTCGAGCAGCTCGTCACGCCTGCCCACGGCATCGTCCCTGGGCAGCCCGTGCATTGCCGCGGTGAAGTCGAGCAGCTCGGCTCCGGTGAGACGCTCGTAGAGGTTGAACTCCTCGGGCAGGACGCCGATGCGTGCCTTCACGTCGGTCGGCGACTGCCAGCTGTCGAACTCCCCGATGCCCACCCGGCCCGCGGTGGGGCGGAGCAATCCGACGATGCACTTGATGGTGGTGGTCTTGCCGGCGCCGTTCTGGCCGAGCAACCCGTAGAACTCCCCCGGCTCGATGCTGAGGTCAACGCCGTCCACCGCGACGGTCTTCCCGAACTTGCGGACGAGGCCCCTGGCCCAGACCGCGGGGGTCACCCCGGCGTGGGTAACGGCCGGGTCTCGGGTCAACGACTGGGTCACGGTTGTGGTATCGGCGCCAAGACCCGTGAATTGAACCGTTCTGTGAGCAGAGACCGCGGGATAGCCACAGTTTTTCCTCACAGAACGGAAACAAACGGGGGGGTGTGAAACAGTCGGCGGCGCCATGTACGGTGACGGGGTCTTGGAATATCAGGCGCTCTACCGCAAGTACCGGCCGCAAACCTTCGACGAACTCATCGGACAGGCCCACGTCACCACCACCTTGGCCAGGGAGGTGGCCGAGGGGAGGGTGGCGCACGCCTATCTGTTCACCGGCCCCCGCGGCACCGGCAAGACGACCACGGCGCGCATCATCGCCAAGAGCCTCAACTGCGAGAATCGGCAACCGGACGGGGAGCCCTGCAACGAGTGCACCAGCTGCGTGGCCATCACCGACGGGACGTCCCTCGACGTTCTCGAGCTCGACGCCGCCTCCCACAACTCGGTCGACGACGTGCGCGACATCCAGCTCTCGGTGACCACCGTTGCCTCGGCTCCGACCTCGAAGCGCGTCTTCGTCCTCGATGAGGCACACATGCTGTCCAAGGCCGCGGGCAACGCCCTGCTCAAGACCTTGGAAGAACCGCCCGACCATGTCCACTTCGTCCTGGCCACCACGGAGCCCTACAAGCTGCTCGACACCATTCGCAGCCGCACCCAGCGATTCGATTTCCACCCTGTGCCGGTCGAGGACCTCGCCGGCTATCTGAGCAACATCGCCGATAAGGAGGGCTATCGCGCCGAGCCCGCCGCCCTGGTCGCCATGGCCCGTCATGCCTCGGGGTCGGTGCGTGACGCGCTGTCTTTGCTCGAGCAGGTCTCCGCCCTCGGAGCCGGGACCGTCGAGCTCGCCGGGGTGCGCCGCGCGCTGGGTCTAGCCGACTCGGAGGCCTTCCAGATCGTGGCCGACGCCCTGGCAGGCCACGACGCCAAGGCCGCTCTCGAGCTCGTGGCCAGGCTCGCCGCCGACGGGGTCGACCTGCGCCGGTTCGTGGCCGAGTGCGTCGCCTACTTCCGTGGGGTGTTCCTCGCCCATTACGCCCCCAACCTCGCCGAGATCGTGGACGAGCCTGCCGAGGTCTATGAGACCTGGATGAAGACGGCTGAGGTTCTTCCGGCCAGCGATGTGCTCCGGGCGGTCGACCTCCTCGGCGAGGCGCTGCTGCGTCTCCGCGAGGGCAGGGAGGAGCGTCTCATGACCGAGCTGGCCATGATCAAGCTGACCAGGCCGGAGACCGCCAGCGACCCCGAAGCCCTCATCTCCCGCATGGACCGGTTGGAGCGCCGTATGGGGAAGCCGGCCGACCCGCCCCCCCTCGAAGCGGCGGGGGCGCCGGCCTCCGATTCGGTGGCCAAGCAGGCTTCGACGACGGAGTCTGCCGCATCCACGCCGGATATCGACGAGAAGTTGGCTCGGGCGGCGGCCCCGCTCGTGGCGGAAGAGACCGATGACGGGGAGGACCCGGAGACACCTGCTGTAGACATCAGCTTCGAACAGGTCCAGAAGATCTGGCCGGGTCTGTTCGGGGGGCTCCGGGACATCCTCGGCGCCCGGCGCTGGGCCTTCTTCAGAGAGACCGTTCCCGCCGACGTGACGGGGAACACGATCCTCCTCGAGGTAGCCCACGACTTCCATCTCGCCGCCCTCGAGGAAGACGACGCGGTCTCCAAGATCGTGGCCACCAAAGCGGGAGACCTGCTGGGCTCCCCGGTCAAGGTGCGGTTCCGGGCGAAGGCGCCGATCGCGACGGACTCGGGGGACGACGAGGTCGACATCTCCAGCCTGGAGGAGCGGCCCGATCTCGACACCGACCCTGCGTCACTCCTCGCTTCCGAGCTCGGGGCGGAAGTGGTCGACGACTAGCAACGGGTCACCAGGGAGCACAGATCAGTCACCCGGGGCCGTTACCCTGGGACCATGAACCGCCAACCCGACATGCGTCAGATCCTGGAACAGGCTCAGAAGATGCAGGAAGAGCTGGCCAAGGCCCAGGCGGAGCTGTCGGAGCGGCGCTTCGAGGGATCGGCCGGAGGGGGGCTGGTCAAGGCGGTGGTCACCGGGGGCCCCGAGCTCGTCGAGCTGACCATCGCCCCCGAGGTGGTCGACCCCGACGACGTCGCCATGCTCGAAGACCTGGTCGTCGCCGCCGTGCGTCAAGCCATGGATGCCGCGGTCAAGGCGGCCGGCGCCGAGATCGGTGGCCTCACCGGCGGGCTCGGCGGTCTGCTCGGTTGATGTTCGAGGGCCCCGTCCAGAGGCTGATCGACGAGCTGGGACGTCTCCCAGGCATCGGGGCGAAGACCGCGCAGCGGCTTGCGTTCCACCTTCTCTCCGTGGAGGAGGCCGACGCCCGACGTCTCGCCGCCGCGATCGAGGACATGCGGGATCAGGTATCGCTCTGCACCCGCTGTTACAACGTGGCCGCCGGGGAGCTCTGCGCCATCTGTCGGGACGCCCGTCGCGATGACCATGTGGTCTGCGTGGTGGAGAGGCCCCAGGACATCGTGGTCGTGGAACGCACCCAGGAGTATCGGGGCCGTTATCACGTGCTGGGGGGATCGTTGTCCCCGATCAACGGGATCGGTCCCGGCCAGCTCCGCTTCGAGGAGCTGAGGAGCCGTCTCGAGCCGGAGGTGATACGGGAGCTGATCGTTGCCACCAACCCCACCGTGGAGGGGGACGCCACTGCTATGTACATCGCCCGGGAGTTCAAGCCTCTCGGGGTCAAGGTGACCCGTCTCGCCTCCGGTCTCCCCGTAGGCGGCGACCTCGACTACGCCGACGAGCTCACCCTGGGCCGGGCACTCGCCGGCCGCTCCGAGCTCTGACCTGGAGACAAAACCCCTAATCGGCCCGACACGCGGCTGGTTGATGTGCGTAGCCTCGGGGGAGTCCCGTCTGGGGCATCAAGGAGGACCATGAACAAGCAGCAATACGCAAACCTCATGGAGCGTCGCCAGTTTCTCAAGCTGGCCTCCATGGGAGCGCTCGGAGCCGCGGCGTTGGCCGCCTGCACCACCGGGGACCCCGATCTCGACGAGGCGGCGGGTGACTCCAGCCTCCCCGAGCTGGACTGGGAGGTAGCTACCAGCTGGCCGCAATCATTGGACACGATCTTCGGCGGCGCCGTCACTTTCGCCGAGCGGGTGTCGGCGATGACCGGTGGCCGGTTCATGATCACCGCCCAGCCCGCCGGCGAGGTGGTGCCCGGGTTGGAGATCCTGCAGAACGTGGAGACCAATAGCATCGACGCCGGTCACACCGCGTCGTACTACTACGTCGGGCTCGACCCGACGACGGCCTTCGGCACGGCCCTGCCGTTCGGTCTCACCGCCCGTCAGCAAAACGCCTGGCTCTACGAGGCCGGTGGTCTCGAGCTGATGCAGGAGTTCTACGCCGAGCGGTTCAACGCCATCCAGTTCCCCGCAGGGAACACCGGGGTGCAAATGGGAGGCTGGTTCAACAAGGAGATCACCTCGGTGAGCGATCTCCAGGGTCTGGTGATGAGGATCCCGGGCCTGGGTGGGTCGGTGATGGACAGGCTGGGTGTCAACGTCCAGGTCCTGCCGGGCGGGGAGATCTTCCAGGCCTTGCAGACCGGCACCGTGGACGCCGCGGAGTGGGTCGGACCATATGACGACCTGGTCCTCGGCTTCCACGAGGTGACCCAGTTCTACTACCACCCGGGGTGGTGGGAGCCAGGGCCTTCGCTGGAGGTCCAGATCCCGTTGGAGAAGTGGAACTCTCTCCCCGAGGTCTATCAGGAGATCATCAAGACGGCGGCATTCGAGGCCAACACCCAGATGATGGCCAAGTACGACGCCGAGAACCCGGCGGCCCTTCAGGAGATCGTGAACAACTCGGACATCACGCTGGCGCCGTATCCCGACGACGTCATGGCCGCTGCCGAGGAAGCCGCCTTCGAGATCTTCGACGAGACCGCGGCCGGCAACGAGGCGTATCGGTCGATCTACGAACACTGGAGCGCCTTCCGCTCGAGCGTCCAGCCATGGTTCGCAGTGGCGGAGACCTCGTACCTCAAGTACGTGGAGACCAGCGTCGAAGGCTGAGATCCGATCCGAACACATCGAAGAGGCCCCGCCTTCGGCGGGGCCTCTTCACATCCCGAGTAACCCGATAGCGCCCTCGGGGACGGTGCCGCGGGTGAAGAACTTATCGACCAGCCAGGTGACGGTTTGAGGGAACAGGGCGACCAGGATCAAGCCGAAGCTTTGTAACGCCATGAACGGGAGCGCCCCCTTGTGGATGTCAGCGGTGGTCACCTCGGGAGGGGCGACCGACTGGAGGTAGAAGAGGGAGAAGCCGACCGGTGGGGAGATGAAGGCCATGTTGAGGTTGATCGCCATCAACACGGCGAACCAGACCAGGTCGATTTCGAGAGCCTGCACCGCGGGCACGAACAGCGGCATCACGATGAACGAGATCTCGAGAAACTCCAGATTGATGCCGAGCAGGAACACGATGATGTTGGCGGCGATGATGAAGCCCCATTTGTCGCCCGGGATAGAGAGGAGCCATTCGGTGATCAGATCCTGCCCGTCGAGTTGGTTGAACACCAAGGCGAAAAAGGTGGAGGCGAAGAGGATCTGCAGGACCAGCCCGGTGATGTTCGCCGTGGCCCGGGCGGCGTCCATGATCATCTCCCAGCCAAACCTTCCGTAGAGGACCGCAAGGAGCACGGCTCCCATTGCCCCTGCCGCGCCTGCTTCGGAGGCGGTGGCGATGCCGGCGAAGATCGTGCCCAACACGGCGAAGATGAGAAAGAGAGGGGGGACCACCACTTTGAGCGTCTGCAGGGCGAGCTGGCCACCCGTCAGAGTCCGCTCCGATTTGGGTATCGCCGGGGCGTACTCCGGCTTGATGTAGGCGATGACCACCGCGTAAATGGCGAATATCGCCGACAGCATCACCCCCGGGATCAGAGCCCCGGCGAAGAGCTCGCCCACCGAGACCGGGATGAACTGGGCGAGGATGATGAGGACCAGGCTGGGCGGGATGAGCTGCGCCAAGGTGCCCGCGCCGACGATGACCCCGGAGGCGAGTTTGGGGTCGTAGTTGTACTTGATCATCACCGGCAAGGCGAGGATGCCCATCACGATGACGGTGGCGGCCACCACTCCGGTGGCCGCGGCGAGCAATGTTCCCACGATCACCACCGCCACCGCCATACCGCCTCGCAGCGGCCCCATCAGATAGCCGATCGTGACCAGCAGCTTCTCGGCGAGGCCGGACTTCTCGAACACCGCGCCCATGAATACGAAGAAGGGGATCGCCAGAAACGTGAAGTTGGACACCGAGTTGGCGAACCACTGACTGAACAGGACGTTCAAGACGCGCAGGGAGATGTCCCCGAATATCAAACCCAACGCGAAGAAGACCACCGCGGTGCCGGCGAAGGAGAAGGCCACCGGGTAGCCGGAGAGGATGACCACCAGGAAAACGGCGAACATGATGATCGCCAGGAATTCGACGCTCATCTAGTGCCCTGTCTCGTAACGTTGGCCGCTCTGAACCCTGCGAATGTTGTGGGGCGGGGCACTGAACATCACTCCACCCTGACGGGTTGTTCCGGCTCTTCTTCTATGTCGACCAGGTGCTCGCGGCCGGTGATCACCGCGTACAGCCGGATTTGCTGGGCCAGCGCCTGGACCAGCAACAGGACGAACGCCAGGGCGAGCAGAGCCTTGATCGGCCCCCGGGGCAAACCGCTGGCGTCTGGCGACATCTCGCCGACCCGGATCGACTGGACAGCCTGCGGCACCGACACCCAGATCCCGATCAGGCAGAACGGGATCAGCGCGATGAGATGACCCACGAAGTCGATCCACGCCTTTCGCTTCCGTGGCTGCGTGGCGAACCAGAAGTCGACCCGGACGTTGATCTGGTGCTTGAGCACATACGCAAACCCCACCAGGAAGATGACCGAGTAGAGGTACCACTGCAGCTCGATGACGGCGTTGGAGGTGAATCGCCGACCCATGAGCTGCCCGCTGTAGCGCAATACGACGCTGACAAACCCGACGGCGACGGTGGGGATGACCACCCACTGGGCGATCTTCCCGGTCCATTCCGAGAACAGGTCCGCCCCGCGCTGATAGGCAAGCAGGGCGCGCAAGATCGGCCCGGTCTCCCTGGGCGTGCCTTCGCTGGTCGTCTCCTACCTCCTCAAAGTTGCCGGCACCCTACCCGAGACCGCACCCGCCCGGGCCCTATCCCACATAGTCTCTTCCCAGGTGAGCCGGCACATCGTCTGGGACTGGAATGGGACATTGCTCGACGATCTTCATGTCGTCATCGAGGCGGTGAACCGGTCGATTGGCCTGCTCGGCATGGACCCCATCGACGAAGACGCCTATCGGGACCACTTCACCAGGCCCGTGCGCTACTTCTACGACTCGCTGCTCGGTCGGGTGATCACCGATCTCGAGTGGGAGCGGCTCAACGAGGGTTTTCACGAGCACTACTACACCCTGGTACCCGCGGCTCGGCTCGCTCCCGATGCCACCGAGGCGCTTCGCTCGGCCGAGGAAAGCGGCTGGGGGCAGTCTCTGCTCTCCATGTCACCCCAGCCCTATCTGGAGTGGGTGGTGGCCGCGGTCGGGATCGGGGATCACTTCGAGCTGATCGACGGTCTCAGCGGCCCCACCGGGGGGACCAAGGCGGAGCACCTCGAAGGCCATCTCGCCACGCTCGCCCTGGACCCCTCGGCGACCGTGGTCATCGGGGACACCCCCGACGATGCCTCCGCCGCCCGTCATGTCGGAGCGGCGGTGATCCTCTACGACGGGGGCAGCCATCACCTGCCCGCATTGGAAGAGTTGGGTGTCCCCATAGCCCATACCCTGATCGAGGCGGTGGAGCTGGCGGGGGGACTTTGAGCGTGTCCCTGTTCAGTCGATGGTGAGGCTGGAGATGGCCCTGAGCCTGCCCAGGTCGTGGAAGGCGTCCATGTAGCGGATAGAACCGGTCTTGGACCGCATGATCACCGAGTGCGTGATCACCTGGTCCTCGCCGCGGAATTCGACCGCCTGGAGGAACTCCCCGCCGGTGACGCCGGTGGCGGCGAAGAAGACGTTGTCCGAATCGACGAGATCATCGGTGCCCATGACCGAATCCAGGTCGAGACCCTCGTCGGTTGCGTAGTGCTCCTCGCTTTCGTCCCTTGGCCAGAGCTTGCACTGGATCTCGCCCCCCACGCACTTGAGAGCGGCGGCGGCGAGGACCGCCTCGGGCGAGCCTCCGATGCCGAGCATCACGTCGGCCTGATGGTGCTGCTGGGCCGTGGCGATGGCGGCGGCGACGTCGCCGTCACGGAAGAGGGAGATGCGAGCGCCGGCGGAGCGCACCGCCTGGACGTAGCGCTCGTTGCGGGGGCGGTCCAGGATGAGGACCCGTAGATCGCCGATTGTCTTGCCGTTCGCCTTGCCCACTCGCTTCAGGTTGTGCTCGACCGGTGCCTCCAGGTCGACCTTCCCGGCGGCCTCGGGGCCGACCGCGATCTTGTCCATGTAGACCAGCGAGCCGGGGGCATACATCGAGCCGTGACCCTCGGAGAGGGCGATCACCGAGATCGCGCCGGGAAGGCCCGAGGCGGTGAGCGTGGTGCCATCGATGGGGTCGACGGCCACGTCCACCTTCATCCCCTCCAAGGACCCCACTCGCTCCCCGTTGTAGAGCATGGGGGCGGAGTCTTTCTCTCCCTCCCCGATGACGACAACGCCGTCGATCTCGATCGTGGAGAGGTGGAGCCGCATGGCATCCACCGCTGCCTGGTCGACCTGCTCCTTCTCGCCCCGGCCCAGCCAGCGCGCCGCCCCCAAGGCGGCGGTCTCCGTCACCCTGACCAGGTCGAGGCCGAGGTTTCTCTCGATCGGCTCGGCCATCAATCCCCCACCCGGAGGATCATGGCGTCCCCCTGGCCTCCCCCGCCGCACAGAGCAGCGGCTCCGACGCCACCACCGCGGTGACGGAGGGCATTGACCAGCGTCACCACCAGTCGGGCCCCGGTGGCGCCCAGTGGATGGCCCAAGGCCACCGCGCCCCCATTCACATTGACCTTCTCGGAGTGAATGTCGAGCATCCGCGCCGCCCACAGGGACACCGCGGCGAACGCCTCGTTTATCTCGACGAGGTCGAGATCGGAAGGCTCCAGTCCTGCCTTCTTCAACGCCACGGCGAGGGCCTCAGCGGGACG
>Ga0299913_10001085_pt1 | contig 19291 bp, 17 predicted proteins | sample RVTome_9_FD_201360 | JGI IMG/M metagenome (GOLD analysis project Ga0299913, IMG submission 201360) | Soil microbial communities from uranium-contaminated site in the Upper Colorado River Basin, Wyoming, United States - RVT155D38 (version 2) ... | reverse complement strand
ATGAAGCAGCGTGAGGTGCAGGGCGCGGTGCGCGAGTACCTCGTGCTGGAGTACGGCGCCTCCAAGCGGGGAGGCCCGCCAGACCGGCTGTTCGTCCCGGCCGACGCGCTCGACCAGGTCACGCGCTACGTCGGCGGCGAGCAGCCGTCGCTCGACCGGCTCGGTGGCGCCGACTGGTCCAAGCGCAAGAACCGCGCCCGCAAGGCGGTCCGCGAGATCGCGGCCGAGCTGATCAAGCTGTACGCCGCCCGGCAGGCCACCCAGGGTCACGTCTTCGGCCCCGACACCCCGTGGCAGCGCGAGCTCGAGGACGCGTTCCCGTTCCACGAGACCCCCGATCAGCTCAGCACGGTCGACGAGGTCAAGGGCGACATGATGCGCCGGGTCCCGATGGACCGGCTGGTGTGCGGCGACGTCGGCTACGGCAAGACCGAGATCGCGGTCCGGGCGGCGTTCAAGGCGGTCCAGGACGGCAAGCAGGTCGCGGTCCTGGTGCCGACGACGCTGCTGGTGACCCAGCACCTGTCGACCTTCACCGAGCGGATGAGCGGCTTCCCGATCAACGTGAGGCCGCTGTCGCGGTTCCAGACCGACACCGAGGCCCGCGCCGTCGTCGCGGGGCTGGCCGACGGCTCGGTCGACATCGTGATCGGCACCCACCGGCTCCTCAACCCCGACATCCGGGTCAAGGACCTCGGCCTGATCGTGGTCGATGAGGAGCAGCGCTTCGGCGTCGAGCACAAGGAGCAGATGAAGCGGCTCCGCACCAGCGTCGACGTGCTGTCGATGAGCGCCACGCCGATCCCCCGCACGCTGGAGATGGCCGTCACCGGCATCCGGGAGATGTCCACGATCACCACCCCGCCCGAGGAGCGGCACCCGGTCCTCACCTACGTCGGCGCCTACGACGACAAGCAGGTCACCGCGGCCATCCGGCGCGAGCTGCTCCGCGACGGCCAGGTCTTCTACATCCACAACCGGGTCAGCTCGATCGAGAAGGCGGCCGCCCGCCTGAAGGAGCTTGTGCCGGAGGCGCGGATCGCCACCGCGCACGGCCAGATGGGGGAGCACCGGCTCGAGCAGGTGATGCTCGACTTCTGGGAGAAGCGCTTCGACGTCCTCGTGTGCACCACGATCGTCGAGTCGGGACTCGACGTCTCCAACGCCAACACCATGATCATCGAACGGGCCGACACGCTCGGCCTCTCCCAGCTCCACCAGCTCCGAGGCCGCGTCGGCCGCAGCCGTGAGCGCGCCTACGGATACTTCCTCTACCCGGCCGAGAAGCCGCTGACCGAGACCGCCCACGAGCGCCTCGCGACGCTGGCCCAGCACTCCGACCTCGGCGGCGGCATGGCGATCGCGATGAAGGACCTCGAGATCCGCGGCGCAGGCAACCTGCTCGGTGGCGAGCAGTCCGGCCACATCGCCGACGTCGGGTTCGACCTCTACGTCCGGCTCGTGGGTGACGCCGTCCAGGAGTTCAAGGGGGAGGGCGCGCCCGAGCTGCGTGAGGTCCGGATCGAGCTGCCCGTCGACGCCCACCTGCCCCACGGCTACATCCCGAGCGAGCGGCTCCGGCTGGAGATGTACAAGCGGCTGGCCGAGGTGCGGGCCGACGACGACGTCGACCTGCTGCGCGAGGAGCTCGTCGACCGGTACGGCGAGCCGCCGCAGCCGGTCGCGGCGCTGCTGCTCGTGGCGCGGTTCCGGGCGCGGGCCCGGCAGGCGGGCGTCGGCGAGGTCACGATCGCCGGCCGCAACGTCCGGTTCGCGCCGGTCAGCCTGCCCGAGTCGCGCGTGGTGCGGCTGCAGCGGCTCTATCCCAAGAGCATCGTCAAGGCCCAGCTCGACACGGTGCTGGTCCCCAGGCCGGGCACTCCGGGGCACACGGGCCGTCCGCTGGAAGGGGTGGCCCTGCTTGAATGGGCCCGCACCGTCATCGACGCGGTGATCGACCCGAAGGAGCAGCAGTCGTGAGCAAGTCCCGCACCGTGGGCGCCGTGCTGGCCCTGGCCGCCCTCACCCTCACCGGCTGCGGCGCGATCCGGCCGGGGACCGCGGTGGAGGTCGGCGACGAGACGATCTCCCTCGCCCGCGTCGACGAGGTCAGCACCGACTTCTGCGCGGCCGTCGAGCCGCAGCTCGAGGGCCAGGCCGAGACCATCCCCCACGGCTACTTCCGTGGCGGCATCGCCGGCACGCTGGCCCTGCGCTCGGTGGCCGACCAGATCGCCGACGAGTACGGCGTCACGGCCGACGGCGAGGAGTACCTGCAGTCGCTCTCGAACCTGCGGCAGGGCGTCGCGGCGGTGCCGGAGGACCTGCGCGACTCGGTCATCGAGGTCGAGTCGGCTCCGGCCTACGTCGAGGCGGTGCAGGCGGCCGTCGGCGAGGTGGTGCTCGACGGCGACGGGGAGCACGAGGACTTCGTCGCTGCGGGCACCGAGGAGTTCGAGGCCTGGATCGCCGAGAACGGCGTCGAGTTCGACCCGTCCCTCAACACCGCCATCAAGGACGGCACCATCAGCACCGCCGACCGGTCGCTGTCCTTCCCGGTGAGCGAGAAGGCGAAGGCCGGCCTCGCGGAGGAGCCGGACGCGGTCGCGGCACGGCAGCTCACCGACTCCCAGCGCTGCGGGCGCTGACGGCCCGACCGACCGATGACCGGCGAGGGCACGACGTCGGACGACGAGGCGGTCCTGGAGTTCCTCCGGGTGATGCGCCGGCTCCGGGCCGAGTGCCCGTGGAAGGCCGCGCAGACCCATCGATCGCTCGCCCGCTACCTGCTCGAGGAGACCCACGAGACGCTCGAGGCGCTCGACACCGGTGACGCCGAGCACCTGCGCGAGGAGCTCGGCGACCTGCTCCTCCAGGTCTTCCTCCACACCGCGATCGCCGAGGAGGCCGGTGACTTCACGACCGCCGACGTCGCGCGTGACATCACCGAGAAGATGTACCGCCGCAACCCCCACGTCTTCGGGGACGAGACCGGTGCCGACCTCGACCCGGCAGCCGTGAACGAGCTGTGGGAGGCCCGCAAGGCCGACGAGAAGCAGCGGGCGTCGGTGACGGACGGGCTGGCCCCCGGGCTGCCGGCGCTGCTGTACGCCGACAAGGTGCTCGACCGGCTCGGCCGTGTCTCGACACGCTCGCTGCGCTCGCGGCTCGACAACCGTCCGTCTTCACAGGATCACGATCTGGGTGACCGGCTGCTCGCGCTCGTCGTCGAGGCGCGGGCGGCGGGCACCGATCCCGAGCAGGCGCTGCGCGACGCGGTCCGCCGGTTGCTCTGAAGGGCGGCGTCAGGCTCTCGTGCCGGGGAGGTCGACCAGGGCGACCACCGCGGACGAGCCGGTGTCGAGCCGCGGCGTCCGCCAGCCGCCGTTTCGGTTGACCCCGCAGCGCTGTCGCTTCGGGGGCAGGTCGACGCACGCCAGCGTGTGCACCTTGGTGCCGTGCACCTCGATCATCGTGCGTGAGTCACCGAGGGTCGTCGCCAGCGCGGGTCGCAGCGAGAGCGTCGCGCGTCCGGGACCGGCGGGCTTGCCGCGGGCGGACGCGCCCACGACCCGGTAGCGCAGCTCGATCAGGGTCGCCGGTTGAACCAGGTTCACCACCGTGGTCACCTCCACCGTGTCCGGCATCTCCACCGGGCGGCCGTCGGCCGTGACCCGCACGTCCTCCAGTCGCGGCAGCCGCGTGGCGCCCTCGAGTGCCGGTGGCGGTGTGATCGACAGCTCCACGACGGACTTTCCGGTACGGGCCGTCTCCGAGACCTCCAGCCCACCGGCATCGGTGACGCCGACGCTGACGAAGATCCCGGGTCGGGTCAGGCCGGGGACCCGAGCGCCGCTGCCTGAGTGGTCCGCTGCCGGCCGGGCGGTCCCGTCGGCGGCCGGCCCCCGGATCGCCACGTCGCCCAGGGAACGGAGGACGGCGTAGCCGCCGGCGCCGCTGAACAGCAGCAGTGCCACGGCGCCGGCCAGCCGCGGGGAGGGCCATCGGCTCCGGCTCGACACGGCCACGAACATCCGGCCTCCCGCGTGGACGAGGGCCCGCCCCCGGCGACCCGCCGCTGCCAGCGACCAGCGCCACGCGGTCGCAAGCCCGCGCCGCACGCCGGCGAGCCGGGGCGCGACCCGACCCGACCCGGCCGACAGACGCTCGCGAAGGGAGGTGCCGACGTCCGACCCGCGGTCGCGCAGGTCGGTCGCGTGCCGCGACCACCGCACCGAACGGCTGTGCCAGCGTGCCTGATGCGCGTTTCGTGCGCGTCGTGTCTCCCATCGGAGGCGCTGGCGGCGCTGCTGCCACCGCTGCTGCCGGAACAGGCGTCGGTAGCGCACGTCGGCCCGCCAGCGCGCCCAGCGCCACCGAGCCTGCTGCCGAACCTGTTGCCGGACCTGCATCGTGCGTCACCCCCAGGCACGTCACGTACCGACCGCCACCCCCGGAGACGATCGAACCCTGTGACTCTACCCAGTGATCGGCCTCGGAAAGATCCTCCGATGGGAGGGTTACCGCCCGGTCTAGGCCGTTGCATACTGCCCTCGGGCTCGACGGCTCATGAACGGCTGCTGAGACGGCCGGCGCGCGCCGATAGGCTGCCGGTGACCGGACCCCCGACCCCAGGAGCAGACCCATGGCCGTCATCGCCGCCGTCGGTGCCCGCGAGATCCTCGACTCGCGCGGCAACCCCACCGTCGAGGTCGAGGTCCTGCTCGACGACGGCTCCTTCGCGCGGGCCGCGGTGCCCAGCGGCGCCTCGACCGGGGCTTTCGAGGCTGTCGAGCTGCGTGACGGCGGCAAGCGGTTCGGGGGCAGGGGGGTCGCGAAGGCGGTCGACGGCGTGCTCGACAAGATCGCACCGGAGCTGATCGGCCTCGACGCCGACGACCAGCGGCTCGTCGACCAGGCGATGCTCGCCCTCGACGGCACGCCCAACAAGGCCTCGCTGGGAGCCAACGCGATCCTCGGGGTCTCGCTCGCGGTCGCCCGCGCGGCCTCGGCGTCGGCCGGGCTGCCGCTCTACCGCTACGTCGGCGGGCCGAACGCCCACCTGCTGCCGGTGCCGATGATGAACATCCTCAACGGCGGCGCCCACGCCGACACCAACGTCGACGTCCAGGAGTTCATGATCGCCCCGATCGGTGCGGCCACGTTCCGCGAGGCGCTCCAGCAGGGCGCGGAGGTCTACCAGGCGCTCAAGGCCGTGCTCAAGAAGAAGGGGCTCGCCACCGGGGTCGGCGACGAGGGCGGCTTCGCCCCCGACCTGCCCTCCAACCGCGACGCGCTCGACCTCATCGCGGACGCCGTGAAGGCGGCCGGCTTCAAGCTCGGGCGTGACTTCGGGCTGGCTCTCGACGTGGCCGCGTCGGAGTTCCACGAGAAGAAGGCCTACGTGTTCGAGGGCAAGAAGCGGTCCTCCGACGACATGACCGCCTACTACGCCGACCTCGTCTCGTCGTACCCCATCGTCTCCATCGAGGACCCGCTCGACGAGGACGACTGGGCCGGCTGGAAGACCATCACCGACGAGCTCGGCGGCCGCACCCAGCTCGTGGGCGACGATCTCTTCGTGACGAACGTCGAGCGGCTGCAGCGCGGCATCGACGGCGGTCAGGCCAACGCGCTGCTGGTGAAGGTCAACCAGATCGGCTCGCTGACCGAGACCCTCGACTCCGTCGACCTCGCGCACCGCAACGGCTTCCGCTGCATGATGAGCCACCGCTCCGGCGAGACCGAGGACACCACGATCGCCGACCTCGCGGTCGCCACCAACTGCGGCCAGATCAAGACCGGCGCCCCGGCCCGGTCCGAGCGGGTCGCGAAGTACAACCAGCTGCTGCGGATCGAGGAGGAGCTCGGCGACGCGGCGCGGTACGCCGGCGCGGACGCGTTCCCGCGGTTCGGGAGCTGAGCCGACTACCGTGGGGCCGGTGAGCGAACGACGCACCGGCCAGCGCGCGAGCGGCCCCGGCGGACCCCGCCGGCCCGGTCAGCGGGGCATCGGTCGTGGCGGCCCGCGACCGTCCGGCGGCGCCGGGGAGGCCTCCGCCGAGCGTCGGCCGCGCTTCACCGGCCGGGCCGCGGTGCTGCTCCTCGTGGTCGCCGTGCTCGCGGTGTCCTACGCGTCCTCGCTCAAGGCCTACCTCCAGCAGCGCGCCCACATCGAGGACCTCAAGAGCCAGATCGAGCGGACCTCCGCGAGCATCGACGACCTCGAGCGCGAGAAGCGCCGCTGGAACGATGACGCGTACGTGCGGGCCCAGGCTCGCGAGCGCTTCGGTTACGTGATGCCCGGCGAGACGTCGTACGTCGTGCTGGACGAGCACGGCGAGCCGATCGAGAGCCGGGCCCGGCTGCACGACCCCGACGAGCTGTTGGCCGAGCCGCCCACCGCCTGGTGGGAGGACGCGTGGGAGTCGGTGGAGCTCGCCGGCGACCCGCCGCGCGACGAGCCGCCGCCCGCGACCGACCTGGACTCGCCCCGGTCGTGACCGGTCCCGACCGTGCGCCGGACGCCGCCGACGTCGCAGCGATCGAGCAGCAGCTTGGTCGCACCCCGCGCGGCATCGCGGCCATCGGTCACCGGTGCCCCTGCGGGTCGCCCGACGTCGTGACCACCGAGCCGCGACTGCCCAACGGCACGCCGTTCCCCACGACCTACTACCTCACGTGCCCGCGGGCCGCGTCGCGGATCGGCACCCTCGAGGGGGCCGGGCTGATGCGGGAGATGGAGGCGCGGCTCGGCGCCGACCCCGACCTGGCCGCCGCCTACCGTGCGGCGCACGAGGCCTACCTCGCCGACCGGGCCGCGCTCGCCCGCTCGGTCGGGCAGAGCGTCCCCGAGATCGAGGGGATCTCCGCGGGCGGCATGCCCGACCGGGTCAAGTGCCTCCACGTGCTGGCTGCCCACGCCCTCGCCGCCGGGCCGGGGGTCAACCCGCTCGGCGACGAGGTGCTCGCCGCGCTCGGCGACTGGTGGGCCCCGGGTCCGTGCATCGACGCCGATGGGTGACTCCCTGACGGACCCGGTCGCCGCGATCGACTGCGGCACCAACACCGTCAAGCTGTTCATCGGCCGGCCACCGCACGCGGCCGTGCGTGAGACCCGGATGGTGCGGCTCGGCCAGGGCGTCGACGCGACCGGCGCGCTCGCCGAGGAGGCACTGGCGCGGACGTTCGCCGCGATCGACGAGTTCGCCGACCTGATCCGGCAGCACGACGTACCGCCGGGGCGGGTGCGGTTCTGCGCGACGTCGGCGACCCGGGACGCCGACAACGCAGACGTCTTCCGGCGCGGTGTGATCCGGCGGCTCGGTGTCGCCCCCGAGGTGCTGAGCGGCGACGAGGAGGCGGCGATCGGCTTCGCCGGTGCCATGAACGCCCTGCCCGGCGACCTCGCGGCGCCGGTGCTCGTGGTCGACATCGGCGGTGGCTCGACCGAGGTGATCCTGGGCGACCGCGACGGCGTGAGCTCCGCCCGGTCGATGGACGTCGGCTCGGTCCGCCTCCACGAGCGTCACGTCCACAGCGACCCGCCGAGCTCCGCCGAGATCGCCTCGGTGGTCGCCGACGTCGACGCCCACCTGGACGCGTGCGGGGTCCCGTTCGGCGACGCGGCCACCGTCGTGGGCATCGCCGGCACGATGACGACGCTCGCCGCGGCGGTGCTCGACCTGCCGGCGTACGACCCCGTGGCCGTCCACGGCTCCACCCACGACCTGGCGGAGGCGCGGGCTGCCGTCGACCGGATCGTCGCGATGACGGTCGAGCAGCGGCGGGCGCTGCCGTTCATGCACCCCGGCCGGGCCGACGTGATAGATGCCGGGCTGCTGATCGCGGTCCGGGTGCTCGACCGGACCGGCGTCGACCGGCTCACCGTGAGCGAGGCCGACATCCTCGAGGGCATCGCGTGGACGATGGTCTGACGCACGAGCACCCGGTCACCGGCGCGGCGTTCGCGTCGCCGGTGCCGCCCGGCACGGGCTGGCCCGGTGACCCGGCCGCGCCCGACACCCCGGTCGCACGCACTCCCGCGCAGGTACGTCGGCTGGCGGCCGACCCCGACCTGGCAGAGCTCGACGCGCGAGTGTCGGTGTGCGCCGCCTGCCCGCGGCTGGTGCGCTGGCGCGAGGACGTCGCCGAGCTGAAGCGGGCGTCCTTCGCCGACCAGCCCTACTGGGGGCGGCCGATCGCGGGGTGGGGGTCGGCCATGCCCCGCCTGCTGATCGTCGGGCTGGCGCCGGCGGCGCACGGTGGCAACCGCACCGGTCGGGTCTTCACCGGCGACTCCAGCGGCGACTGGCTGTTCGCCAGTCTGCACCGGGTCGGGATCGCGACGCAGGAGACGTCCGTCCACGCTGGCGACGGCCAGGGCCTGGTCGACGCCCGGATGGTCGCGACGGTGCGCTGCGCGCCGCCGCAGAACCAGCCGACGACCCGCGAGCGGGACACGTGCGAGCCGTGGCTGGCCCGGGAAGTGGGCCTGCTCCTGCCCCACCTCCGAGTCGTCGTCGCGCTCGGCGCCTACGGCTGGGCCGGTGCGCTGCGCGGGCTGGCCGCGGCGGGCGTCGACGTACCTTCGCCGAAACCGCGTTTCGGGCACGCGTCGGAGGTCGAGCTGGGTGGGCTCGTGCTCGTCGGCTGCTACCACCCGAGCCAGCACAACACCTTCACCGGACGGCTCACGCCCGACATGCTCGACACCGTGTTCACCCGGGCTCGCCTGCTGGCGGGATGATGGATCCCCGCCCCGGTATCCCAACCGGCAGAGGAGACCGCCTTAAAAGCGGTTCAGTGTGGGTTCGACCCCCACCCGGGGCACCCGAGAAACGCTCATCTTCGGGAACAGCGACCAGCGCGCCCTCGTTGATTCAGTATCCGGTCCGTAGACTGGAACGACAGGGCAGTCCGTCAGGTCGACGGACGCCAGGCCTCCAAGGAGGAGACCATGCAGAGCAACAACCCCGTGTTCCGCAACTCGGACGCGTTCAACGGGTCGTCCACGAGCGCCTACGGGAACCAGACGTACCCGGGCAACGGAGCGACCCACGACGGTTACGGCCAGACCCCGACCGGGTACGCCGAGCCCTACGCCCCTGCCGGCGCCGGCGAGCGGATGACGATCGACTCCGTCGTCCAGAAGACCGCCGCCTCGCTGGGCATCGTCATCATCACCGCCGCGATCACGTGGTTCGTCACCGGCGACATCCGCACGAGCGAGGACAACCTCGGGACGCTCTACACCGCGCTGATGGTCGGTTCCCTCGGCGCTTTCGCGCTGTCGATGGTGAACTCCTTCAAGCGCGTGGTGAGCCCGCCGCTGGTGATGGCGTTCGCCGCGCTTGAAGGCGTGGCACTGGGAGCGTTCAGCAAGCTGATCGACGCGATGTTCGTGAACGAGTCGGGTCTGGGCAACAACATCGTGCTGCAGGCGGTGATCGGCACGTTCGCCGCGTTCGCCGGCACACTCGCGGCCTACAAGTTCTTCGACATCAAGGTCGGCCAGAAGTTCCGCACTTTCGTGATGGCCGCGATGTTCGGCATGGTCGCCCTCGCGATGCTCGAGGTCATGCTCGGCCTCTTCGGAAACGCGATCGGGTTCCTCGGCTTCGGCGGCCTCGGCCTGCTGTTCTCGGTGGGCGGCCTGGTGCTCGGTGTCTTCATGCTGATCCTCGACTTCGACTTCGTCGAGCAGGGGGTCGCCGCGGGCATCGAGGAGCGCGAGTCGTGGCGTGCCGCGTTCGCGCTGACCGTGGCCCTGGTCTGGATCTACACCAACCTGCTGCGCATCCTGGCGATCTTCAGCTCGGACTGATCGCAGGCGTGAGGCGGCCCACCCGGATGCGTTCGGGTGGGCCGTTCGTCATGTCTGGAGCGATTCCTCCGATGCGACGGACTCCTCGGCTGCGTGAGGAACCTCCGAGTCGATGCTCGGACGGCGCCGTCGGTGCCGCAGCTCCACCCAGAGCCCGCGCACGCCGCGGCGTGCCCCGGCCACCTCGGTGCCATCGAGCTCGGTGCCCGGCGTGGCGGCCGCCTCGATCGCGGCCTGGGCCACCGGCCGGAGTCCCTCGCCCCGGAAGGTCTCGGGCCCCTCGACCGCCTCCGGGCCGAGCCCGAGCGATGCCAGCGCCGAGGGCAGCAGCACGTCGGCGAGCGCCCGGTAGCCGTCGGCCGACGGGTGGAACCGGTCGGGTCCGAACAGCAGCGCCGGTGCGGCATCGAACTCCGGGCCGAGGATGGTGCCCAGCGAGACGGTGCGGCCGCCCTGCTCGAGGACGGCGATGGCCTGGGCCGCCGCGAGTCGGCGCGACCAGATCCGGCTGAGCTGTTTCAGCGGCGGCGGGATCGGCCGCACCGTGCCGAGGTCGGGGCAGGTGCCGACCAGCACGGCGACGTCGGCCTCACGAAGCCGCCGTACGGCCTCGGACAGGTTGCGGACCGACGTGGCCGGCAGCACCTGGTGGGTGATGTCGTTGACGCCGATCAGGATCACGGCAAGGTCGGGCCTGGTCCGCAGCGCCCGGTCGACCTGTCCCGCGAGGTCGGCGGACTGGGCGCCCACCGCGGCGTACTCGCGCAGGTGGACGCGCCGGTCGGCGGCCCGCGCCAGTCCGGTGGCCAGGTGGGCGCCGGGGGTGTCGACGACCCGGTCCACGCCGTAGCCGGCGGCACCGGAGTCGCCGAGCAGCGCGACTTTGACGGCGGGGCCGGGACGACCGCGGCCGTACCAGCCCGTGGAGTCCGGCGGCGGCTCACCGCGCGGCTCGCCGATCGCCCTGCGCGCCAGCCTGGCCTCGGCGGCCAGCAGGCCGTAGAGGCCTCCGCCCAGCACGGACAGACCGCCCCCGCCGTACGCGGCGGCGGCGGCCAGCTTGCGCGCCGCGGCAGCCTTCCCCACGCATTCACCCTACGCACGCCGTCGATGCCGCCGTGACCGGAACGGGGCAATAGATTGGCCGGATGCAGTACGTCGACTCCCTGTTGGACCTCATCGGCCACACGCCCCTGCTCCGGCTCAAGCGTTCGCTCGACGGGCTGGACGGGCCGCTGGTGCTCGCGAAGATCGAGTACCTCAACCCGGGCGGGTCGGTGAAGGACCGGATCGCGACCCGCATGATCGAGGCCGCCGAGGCCTCCGGCGAGCTGCAGCCGGGCGGCACGATCGTCGAGCCGACGTCCGGCAACACCGGGGTCGGGCTGGCGATGGTGGCGCAGGAGAAGGGCTACCGCTGCGTCTTCGTGTGCCCCGACAAGGTGAGCGAGGACAAGCGCAACGTCCTCAAGGCCTATGGCGCGGAGGTCGTCGTCTGCCCCACCGCGGTCGCGCCCGAGCACCCCGACTCCTACTACAGCGTCAGCGACCGGCTCGCGTCCCAGCCCGGCGCGTGGAAGCCCGACCAGTACTCCAACCCGCACAACCCGCGGTCCCACTACGAGACCACCGGCCCCGAGATCTGGGAGCAGACCGAGGGCCGGGTCACGCACTTCGTGACCGGGATGGGCACCGGCGGCACGATCAGCGGCGTCGGTCGCTACCTGAAGGAGCGCTCCGCCGAACAAGGGGGGCCGTCGGTCCAGGTGGTCGGCGCCGACCCGGCGGGCTCCGTCTACTCGGGCGGCACCGGTCGGCCCTACCTCGTCGAGGGCGTCGGTGAGGACTTCTGGCCGGAGACCTACGACCGCGACGTCGCCGACCGGGTGATCGAGGTGTCCGACGCCGACTCGTTCGCCTTCACCCGGCGGTTGGCCCGCGAGGAGGCGCTGCTCGTCGGCGGCTCGTCCGGCATGGCGGCGTACGCCGCGAAGCAGCTCGCCGAGGAGCTCGCCGCCGAGGGGAACACCGACGCGGTGATCGTCGTGCTGCTTCCCGACTCCGGGCGCGGCTACCTCACCAAGGTCTTCAACGACGAATGGCTCGCGCAGTACGGCTTCCCGACCGGCAACGTCGAGGACCACGAGCGGACGGTCGGTGAGGTGCTGCGCGGGAAGGACGGCCGGCTGCCCGACCTCGTGCACACGCACCCGAGCGAGACGATCGCGGAGGCGGTGCACATCCTGCAGGAGTACGGCGTCTCGCAGATGCCGGTGGTCCGGGCCGAGCCTCCGATCGTGGCCGCCGAGGTGGCCGGCTCCGTCTCGGAGCGGACGCTGCTCGACGCGCTCTTCGCGGGCACGGCGCGGCTGACCGACCCGGTCGAGGACCACATGTCCGAGGCCCTGCCCAGCATCGGATCGACCGAGCCGGCCTCGGCCGCCGTCAGCCTCCTCGAGGCCGCGGACGCCGTGCTGGTGCACGAGGACGGCAAGCCCGTCGGGGTGCTCACGCGGCAAGACCTGCTCGCGTTCCTGGCCCGCGGCTGACCGAACGCCGCGAGTCCTCTGGCCCGTTCGGACTAGGCCCGCTCCCGGGCCGGAGGACGGAGAAAGTCACTCTCGGGGGTGCGCAGTAACGGTTCTCCCACGTGCGGTGCAAGCCGGAACGATCTCGTGAACACCGACTGGTCTGGTCCATACGTTCCTCACTCAGTGCGGTCCGCCAGCGGGGCGGTCGCAGATCTGAGGGGATCCAGACATGAACAAGATGATGAAGGGCTCCGTCGCCGGGGCCACCGGTGTGGCACTGCTCATGGGCGGCTTCGGCACCTACGCGCTGTGGACCGACAGCGAGGACCTCGCCGAGAACCACGTCCAGTCCGGCGTGCTCACCATCGACACCACCGCTGGTGTCTACGACGACACCCGGACCGGTGCGGCCGACGACTGGACCGCCAGTGACCTGATGGTCCCGGGCGACGTGATCACCTACACCCAGACCTTCACGGTCAACGGCACCGGCAAGAACCTCGAGGGCAGCATCGTCCTCGACGTCGAGGACGTCACCGGCGACTTCAGCACCCTGGTGCGCGACGTCGACGTCGTGGCCTCGGGCTCGGGTGCCACCGACGTCACCAAGGACTCGGCGACGTCGTTCACCTTCGCGGACCCGTTCGGCACCGCGACGCTGACGGCGACCGTCACCTACACGCTGCCTGGCACCACCGGTGGCGTCGTCGACCAGGGCGCCTCGGCCTCCACGCCGGCGTCCGTCTTCACCATCAGCCAGTCCTGAATCCGGACCCAGCACTGATCTGATGATGTCCAGGATCCCGCTCATCGCCGCCGTGGTCGGCGCCCTCCTCGTCGGGGGCGCCACCACGGGGGTGACGCACGCGTCCTGGACCGGCCAGCGACACCTCCAGGCTCACCAGGTGTCCGCCGGCAGCATGAGCTTCACGGCGACCTCCCCGGGCGCTGTCACGGTTGACAAGGTGAGCGGCTCGACCGCCGAGACGTCGTTCGTCCTGGACGACACCTCGGCGGGCAAGAACCTCCAGCAGCGGATCACGGCCACGGTGGCCGGCGCCCCCGCGGGCGTCACGGCCACGGTCGGGACGAGCTGCACGACCACGGCGGCCTCGGCCTCCGTGGACACCACTCCCACCTCGCTCGACCAGACCCTGTGCGTGAAGGTCGCATCGTCGCCGACAGCCGTCAGCGGCACCGTGACCGTGAGCATCGCCGGCGCACAGCAGCCGACCGGGTGGTCGACGCCCGTCCTGACGCGGACGATCCCGGTCACGGTGAACGCAGCGGCCGTTCCGGCCGTCCCGCCGCTGCTGGGCTGTCTCCCGCGCGACGGCGGCAACATCAGCTTCACCTGGGCACCGGAAACCGGTCTGTCGTACACCCTGTACTCGGCCAGTGTGAATCAGGACGCGAACTACGTCTCGGCCGGTGCAGTCACTCCGCCCCACTCGGTGGCACCCGGGCAGAACACCACGACCTTCTACCGCGTGAAGGCGACCAACCCGGCCGGCGCGACCTCAGGGTTCAGCAACACGGTCAGGGTCCTCCGTGGAAACGGTGCCAGCACCATCACCTGCACCCTGGTGTCGCCGTGAGCGCCGCGCGCACGTTCCTGAACCAGGTCGTCAGCTGGCTGTTGCTGACCACCGTGATCGCCGGCGCGCTGGCGCTGATCGTGGTCCCCAAGGCCGCTGACGCCAAGCCCCTGACCGTGCTGAGCGGATCGATGACCGGCACCTACGACATCGGCGACGTCGTCGTCGTGCGGCCCGTCGACCCGGACGAGCTCGGCGTGGGCGACGTCATCACGTTCCATCCGGCCGCCGACGACCCGGCCCTGACCACCCACCGGATCGAGTCGATCTCGGTGGGCAGCGAGGGCCGCCGCTTCATCACCCGAGGCGACGCCAACAACGCGGCCGACCTGAACCCGGTCGAGCCCGGCCAGGTGGTCGGGGAGGTCTGGTACTCCGTGCCGCTGGTCGGATACGTCTCGGTGTGGGTGGCCGGCGACTGGGTCCGGCTCGCCGTCGACGTCGTCGCGGTCGCGCTGCTGCTCTACGGCGGCTGGTTCCTCGCGGCCGGCCTCGCGGAGCGCCGGCGACGCGAGGAGGTGCCGGCATGAGCGCCCGTCTGACGCGTGCCTGGACAGCCGCCCTGGTCGTCGCCCTGCTGGGCGTGCTCGGCCTGGACGCCCCGGCGTACGCCGAGCAGAAGAAGCTCAAGCTCGCCACCTCGGCCACCGGCCCGTTCGGCGACCACCTGACCACCCCGCTGTTCGCGGGCATCTACGTCCCGGGCAGCGTGACGAGCTCGTTCTACGTGAAGAACAGCTCGGCCCAGACCGCCAGAGCCACGATCGCGCTGGTCGAGAAGACGCCGGTCAACGACTTCGAGCGAGCCCTCAGCTTCTCCGCGTCGGTCGACGGCACCTCCGGCGCGCCCGTGCCGATCTTCGAGGACAAGAAGAAGAACCAGTGCCGCACGATCGTCACCGGTCCCACCATGGCCGGGGGAGCGGTGCAGCGGATCGACGTCTCCATGCACGTCGCCGGCAGCGCCCCGGTGGACCAGCACGCCTCGTTCGCCTTCGTCGTCACGCTGAGCCAGGTGACCAACAAAGGAAAGGTCGACGTCTGCGGGCCCCAGTCACCCGACGGCGCCACCGCCCGGGTCACCGGTGCCGGCTCGGCCGCGCAGCTCTCCGCCGCATCGCCCGCGGCCAAGCAGGATCCGACCGGCCGCAGCCTCGCCACCGTCGTGGGCGCCGCGCTCGCCCTGGTCGCCGCCGGCGGCGGCTTCTTCCTTGCCGCGCTGCGCCGCCGTCGCCGGGAGGCTGACCAGACCTGACCTGTGGAGGAGCGCCCACATGGGGGAGCGCTCCTCCGCAGGATCGGTGGGTGGATCTCGCCGTGCGCTTGGCTGGGTGACTACGGTGAATGGGTGATCCAGCCACCCGAGGACACCACCGTCGGGGCGCTGCGCGCCGACGGGCACGTCGCCAAGCCGCTGCGGCAGGAGCTGCGCGACAACCTGCTGGCGATGCTGGCGGCCGGCACGGACCCGTGGCCGGGCCTGCACGGGTTCGGCGACACCGTCGTGCCGCAGGTCGAGCGCGCCCTGCTCGCCGGTCACGACATCGTGCTGCTGGGCGAGCGCGGCCAGGGCAAGACCCGGCTGCTGCGGGCACTCGTCGGGTTGCTGGACGAGTGGAGCCCCGTCATCGACGGCTCCGAGCTGGGCGAGCACCCCTTCGAGCCGATCACGCCCACGTCGCGCCGCCGGGCGGTCGAGCTCGGCGACGACCTGCCGGTGACCTGGCGCCACCGCGACGAGCGGTACGCCGAGAAGCTCGCCACGCCCGACACGTCGGTGGCCGACCTGATCGGCGACGTCGACCCGATGAAGGTCGCGGAGGGCCGGCTGCTGGGCGACCCGGAGACCATCCACTTCGGGCTGATCCCGCGCAGCCATCGCGGGATCGTCGCGATCAACGAGCTGCCGGACCTGGCCGAGCGGATCCAGGTCGCGATGCTCAACGTGATGGAGGAGCGCGACATCCAGATCCGCGGCTACGTGCTGCGGCTGCCGCTCGACGTCCTGGTCGTCGCCAGCGCCAACCCGGAGGACTACACCAACCGCGGCCGTATCATCACGCCGCTGAAGGACCGGTTCGGCGCCGAGATCCGCACGCACTACCCGTACGAGCTCGCCGACGAGGTCGCGGTCATCCGGCAGGAGGCCGAGCTGGTCGCCCACGTCCCCGACCACCTCGTCGAGACCCTGGCCCGCTTCACCCGGCAGCTCCGCGATTCCACGGCGGTCGACCAGCGCAGTGGCGTCAGCGCCCGGTTCGCGATCGCCGGCGCCGAGACCATTGCCGCCGCGGCCCTCCACCGGGCCACCCGGCAGGGCGAGGAGCGGGCCGTCGCGCGGGTCGTCGACCTGGAGACCGCGGTCGACGTGCTCGGTGGGAAGATCGAGTTCGAGACCGGCGAGGAGGGGCGCGAGCGCGAGGTGCTCACCCATCTCCTCCGGACCGCCACCGCCGAGTCGGTGCGCCACCACCTGCGCGGCCTCGACTTCGCGCCGCTCGTCGACGCGATCGAGGAGGGCCGGATGGTCACCACCGGCGCGCAGGTGGCCGCCCGCGACTTCCTCGCCGGGCTGCCGGGGCTGCCGCCCGACCAGGCCGGCGAGTCCGATCTCTACGACCAGGTGTGCGAGCGGTTCGACGCCGACGACGACGGCACCCGCGCGTCCGCGATCGAGCTCGCCCTCGAGGGGCTCTACCTGGCCCGCAAGATCGGCAAGGACTCCGACGGGGCGGAGACGGTCTACGGATGAGCGCATGAGCCGCTACCACCGGTACGACGGCGGCGACCCGCTCGCCCCGCCCGTCGACCTCGCCGAGGCGCTCGACGAGATCGGCCAGGACGTCATGGCGGGCTACAGCCCGGAGCGCGCCATGCGCGAGTTCCTGCGCCGGGGCGGTCGTGACACCACCGGCCTTGACGACCTGGCCCGGGGGATCGCCGAGCGGCGGCGCGAGCTGCTGCGCCACCACCAGCTCGACGGGACGATGCAGCAGGTCCGCGAGCTGCTCGACCGGGCGGTGCTCGAGGAGCGCAAGCAGCTCGCCCGTGACGTCGAGCTCGACGACGACGACCGCGCGTTCCGCGAGCTGCAGCTGGAGGCTGCCTGGCCCTCGGAGGGCTCGCCGAACACCGCGGCCGCGGTGACGGAGCTGGCGTCGTACGACTGGCAGAGCCGCGAGGCGCGCGAGGCCTACGAGGAGATCAAGGACCTGCTCGGCCGCGAGCTGCTCGACCAGCGGTTCGCCGGGATGAAGCAGGCGCTCGAGAACGCCTCGGACGACGACCGGGCGGCCGTCAACGAGATGCTGAGCGACCTCAACGACCTGCTGGAGAAGCACCAGCGGGGCGAGGACACCCAGCAGGACTTCGACGACTTCATGGACAAGCACGGGCACTTCTTCCCCGAGAACCCCCAGGACATCGACGAGCTGCTCGACACGCTGGCGCAGCGGTCAGCCGCGGCCCAGCGGATGCTCAACTCGATGTCGGCCGAGCAGCGCGAGCAGCTGATGCAGCTCTCGCAGCAGGCGTTCGGCTCGCCGGCCCTGACGGAGCAGCTCGCGCGGATGGACGCCAACCTCCAGGCGCTGCGGCCCGGCGAGGACTGGTCGGGCTCCGAGCGGTTCGAGGGCGGGCAGGGGCTCGGCCTCGGCGACGGCACCGGCGTGCTCCAGGACCTCGCCGAGCTCGACGCGCTGGGCGACCAGCTCTCGCAGTCGTACGACGGGGCGCGGATGGACGACGTCGACCTCGACGCACTCGCACGCCAGCTCGGGGACCGGGCGGCGGTCGACGCCCGGACCCTGCAGCAGCTGGAGCGGGCGCTCCGCGACAGCGGCTACCTCAAGCGCGGCTCGGACGGTCAGTACCGGCTGAGCCCGAAGGCGATGCGCCAGCTCGGCAAGGCGCTGCTGCGCGATGTCGCCGACCGGATGTCGGGCCGGCAGGGGCAGCGCGAGCTGCGCGCGGCCGGCGCCGCCGGAGACCTGTCGGGCGCCACCCGCGAGTGGCGGTTCGGCGACACCGAGCCGTGGGACCTGCCGCGCACGGTCCTCAACGCCGTGCGACGGGAGGCATTGGACGGTGGTCGAGCCGCGAGCGCAGCGAGCGTGTCGAGACTGGAGATCGAGGACGTCGAGGTCCAGGAGACCGAGGACCGCACCCAGGCGGCCGTGGCGCTGCTGGTCGACACGTCGTTCTCGATGGCCATGGACGGCCGCTGGGTGCCCATGAAACGCACCGCCCTGGCCCTGCACACCCTGATCCGCACCCGGTTCCGGGGCGACGCCCTGCAGCTGATCGCGTTCGGCCGCGCCGCGCAGGTGATGGAGATCGAGCGGCTCACCGCGCTCGACTCCCGCTGGGACAAGGGGACCAACCTCCACCACGGGCTGCTGCTCGCGAACCGCCACTTCCGCAAGCACCCGAGCGCCCAGCCCGTGCTGCTGGTGGTCACCGACGGCGAGCCGACCTCGCACCTCGAGCCCGACGGCGAGGTCTACTTCTCCTACCCGCCGCACCCCCTGACGATCGCCTACGCCGTGCGGGAGCTCGACAGTGCCGCCAGGCTCGGCGCGCAGACGACGTTCTTCCGGCTGGGGGAGGACCCCGGCCTGGCTCAGTTCATCGAGTCGATGGCGCACCGGGTCGACGGCCGAGTGGTCGCCCCCGAGCTCGACGACCTCGGCGCCGCCGTGGTCGGCAGCTACCTCGGCGCCCGGTCACCCGCCGCGGCGTACCGCCAGCACGTCGGCGACTGGTTCGGCGGACGAGGCTTCTGGGTCGGCAGCTGAGGCTCAGCGGTGCAGCAGCGTCGCGAGCTCCTCGACGCCGTCGACCAGCCGGGTGCCCGGCCTGGCCCAGGCGGCGTTGGCGTCCACCGCGTGCACCGGGACGTCGGTGGGCAGCCGCCCGGACGAGACCAGCTCGTCGGCCAGTCGGCGGGCGCCGGTCAGGTCGTAGCCGCACGGGGCGGCGATGACGACGTCCGGCTCCGCCGCGTGGATCGCGTCCCAGGTGACGCGCACGGACTTCGCGCCTGCGGCGCCCAGCAGCGGCTCGCCCCCGGCGGCCTCGATCATCTCCGGCACCCAGTGGCCGGGCGCGTAGGGCGGGTCGGTCCACTCGAGCAGCATCACGCGCGGTCGCGGCAGCCCGGCGACGCGTGCCCGCACGGCAGCCAGCCGCTCGCGCTGCGCAGCGACCAGCGCCGCCGCCTCGGGCTCGTGACCGGTGGCCTTGCCGAGGGTCTCGATCGAGGCGAGCACCTCGTCGAACGTGTGCGGGTCGATCGTCAGCACCTCCGCCGTGCAGCCGAGGTGGGTGAGCGCGTC
>Ga0299913_10001084_pt1 | contig 19292 bp, 19 predicted proteins | sample RVTome_9_FD_201360 | JGI IMG/M metagenome (GOLD analysis project Ga0299913, IMG submission 201360) | Soil microbial communities from uranium-contaminated site in the Upper Colorado River Basin, Wyoming, United States - RVT155D38 (version 2) ... | reverse complement strand
GCCATCGCGAGCCCCCGTCCGCATACACCTCAGTGAGCAGAGACTCCTCTCCCGGTATCTCACCCGCTTTGGCGAATTCGGTGGCGGCATCCACCGCCTCCGCAACCTCGCGCTCGATAGTGCTGAGTGTGGCTTCAGGTGTTCCCAGCGAGAGCAGCCGGTCGTGATACATCGGGATCGGGTCACGGGCCTTCCACGCCTCGACCTCGTCGGGCGGGCGATATTTGCCGGGGTCGGCACGGGAGTGGCCACCGGAGCGGTAGGTGACCGCCTCGATGAGCGAGGGACCGCCACCGTTCCGTGCCCTGGACAGCGCCTTGCTTGCGGTCAGGTAGACGGCATCGGGATCGTTACCGTCGATGACGATCGACTCCAGGCCATAGCCGGAGGCCCTGTCTCCTGCTGGATTATCCACCGCCGTGATCAGGTCGATCGGGGTGTACTCCATATAGAGGTTGTTCTCACACACGAATACGACCGGAAGACTCCAGATCTTGGCCATGTTGAGCGCTTCGTGGAAAGCACCGATGTTGGTGGTGCCGTCGCCGAAGAAGGCAACCGCGACCTGGTCGGTTCCTCGCATTTGCGCCGACCAGGCGGCACCGTTGGCGACACACAAGTGGGCACCGATGATGGCGTACGAGCCCATCATCCCCTTGCTGGCATCGGTGAGATGCATCGAACCGCCCTTGCCGCCGAGCACACCGTTGGAACGTCCGAGCAGTTCGGCCATGGCCGGGCCCATCTCCATCCCCCTGGCCAGGGAGTGGGCGTGACCTCGATAGGTGGCGAACGTGTAGTCGCCGGGTCGCATCGCCTGCCCGAACCCGGCAGCGATCGCCTCCATGCCGAGGGAGAGATGGCTCGTTCCCTTGACGAGGTTCTGCAAGAAGAGGTCGTGGGCTCGCTTTTCGAACTGTCTGAGCTCGTGGAGCTTGCGGTACATGCCGATTCGGGTGTCCGAATCGATGTCGGCCTGAGCCAGCGACTCGTCCACCGGCTTGGGGAGACGGGCCTCTCGCAGTGCGTAGTCGGTGAGAGGATCAGTAGGCATTGGCCACCATGAGCTCTTCGCATGGGAACAGAGTGATGACCTTGCACCCATCCGCGGTCACGACCAGTTCCTCCTCGATGCGGGCGGCAGAGCGTCCGTCGGCCGCGGGGGCGTAGGTCTCCAGGGCGAACAGCATCCCCTCCTGGATCTCAACCGGCGTCTCCAGCGAGTTCAGCCGGCTGATAATCGGCCGTTCGTGGAGGCCGACTCCGACCCCATGGCCGAACTGGAGGCCGAAGGCGTCCATCTCATCCTCGAAGCCGAACTCGTGAGCTTCCGGCCACACCTTGGCGATCTGGTCGGTGGTCGTGCCCGGTTTCACCAGCTCGATGGCGGCGTCCATCCATTCCCGGGATTGCTTGAAGGCGTCACGCTGGGCCTGGGTGGCGCGTCCGACGACAAAGGTCCGGTAGTAACAGGTCCGATAGCCGTTGAAGACGTGGATGATGTCGAAATAGGCCTGGTCTCCCGGGCGGATCAGCCGGTCGCTGAAGACATGGGGGTGCGGGCTGCACCGCTCTCCGGCGATCGAGTTGATCGCCTCGACAAACTCGGAGCCCATCTCGAAGAGACGGGCATGGGCCATGCCCACGACATCGGACTCGCGGACGCCGGGTTTGAGCATCTCGAAGATGTCCTGATACACCCCGTCGACCATGGCGCAGGCCTGGGTGAGGAGAACGATCTCGTCGTCACTTTTGATCTCCCGGGCACGCATCATCGCCTGCTGTCCGTCGACGACATCGACGCCAGCGCCCTGAAGCGCGAGCAGTACTGCCGTCTCGGCCATGTCGACACCAAGCTTCTCAGCGGCGACACCGGCATCCTCCAAGAATCCCTTGATCTCACGGACTGCCCGGGCGTGCAAACCGGTCTCGGGGCCGATCGCTCCCTGGAGTCCGGTGTTGCCCCCCACCGAGTTCTCGGTGTCGTAGAGGTCGGGCAGTTGGAGACGGTGCGCCTTTGCGGCCGAGCCGAAGTCCCATACCTTGGGACGTCCCTCCCGTGTCACCACAGCCCATCGTTCCCCCTTGTTGAACGCCCAATAGCCGATCTGGGTGGCGGTGGCGTAGCGGATGTTTGATGTCTCGAACAACAACACGGCTCCGAGGTCGAACTCATCGAGCATCCGGCGGACCCGTCCCAGCCGATGTTCACGGAGTCGGTTGAAGTCGACCCGGTTCTCCCAATCGACTCCCATCACTCCGGGCGAAAAACTCGTGGCTACGGGAAATTCGGCCATGTGTTGCTCCTTGTCTTCATTGCGGGCGATGCCCTGTCTCGTTGACGAGGGCGTTCTCCAAGTATGTCCAATCACGGGCGAATCGGTACGAGTGGCGTGGCGGCGGCTGAGGTGCCTGGGTCTCGAGCCATCGGACGACCCCGTCGCCGATGTTGCGAAATTCGTGGACACATCCGACCCCGGCCCAGGCCATATCACCCGTCGCCAGCTGGTAACTCGCTCCGTCGAATTTGGCCTCGACCTCCCCTTCGAGAATCTGATATGCCTCCTCCAGCGGATGGTCGTGAGCCCCGGCGAACCCGCCCTGCTGGTACTGCACCATGAACATCGTGGACAGGTCGGCTCCCAGGTCGGAGTCGACCATCATCTTCACACTTATCCCGCTGTAAACGAGCAGAGCCGTCCGCATGCTGGCACTGAGGGCAAGACGATCCTGGGTCTGCATCGCCGGGTCCATGTTCTCCGGCTCGATGTGCCCGAAGTATCGGTTGCGGGGGTCACGGACGTCGATGAGGACCGGTTCGGAGCCTGCGACGGGGGTTGGGAACTGGGTGTCGAACTGGAACCGCTCCCGGGGCAGCGGAGCCTTCATCTCGGAGAAGGTCACCACATCTGAAGTGGTGTTTCGGAAAGCGTGGGTCATGCCCACCGGGATCAGCCCGTAGTCACCGGCGACGAGCTGAACGCTGCCCTCGGGCGTGTCGACAGTGAGTGCACCCGCGACGACGTAGAGAGACTCCTCGAAGGAATGGATATGGCTATCGACCTGTCCGCCCGATTCCAGCCGGGCAACGGCGAATCCCATCTGCACCGATCCCCCGGGTTCGTCGACCACGTTGTCACGGCCGTAGCCGCGGCTCCGCCCGTTGAACTCCGAGGGCACGTCGAAGGTGAGCTCGCCAACTTTCTTGACGATGTGGTTGGCCATCAGTCCCCGGATCCCCTCAGATACACGGCGACCGCACTGAGGTCGTGACCTCCCATGCCGGCTGCGATCGCCTTCTTCACGATCTCCAGACCGGTGTTGGCCTGGTTCATCGGGACTCCGACCTTCTCCCCCAGCCGGGTGATCAATTCCAGATCCTTGGCTACCAGATCGAGAGTGAATGCGACATCGGCATTCTCCGGGTGCTCATAGGCCTCCCGCTTGTAGTGCACGAATGGGGCCCCACCGGCGCCGCCTGCAAAAACGTCATATGCCTTCTCCCTGCTCACCCCGGCCTTTTCGGCCAGTACCAGGGCCTCGGAGAGAGCCACATTCAGACCGTGGACCAAGCCGTTGACCGCCAGCTTGCACGCCGCTCCCGCCCCAACGTCGCCGACCCGGATCACTTCTTTGGCGATCGCGGCCAGCAGCGGCTCGACTTCGGCGATGACATCGGGATCGCCACCGGCCATGATGGTCAGAGTCCCGGCTTCGACAGACGAGACGCTTCCGGAGACCGGACAGTCGGCGAAGCGGGCGCCCTTGGCATCCACCGCCTTCCCGACTTCGACGCTCGCTTCCGGGTCGACCGTGCTGGTGTCGACGGCTATAGAACCGCTGTGGATGCCGGCGACGACGCCTTCGTCCCCGAGGTATACGTCGCGGAGGGCGTCATCATCGGCGAGACTCGACACCACGACACCGGCATCGGCGGCGGCCCCGGCGGGACTGTCGGCAACCCTGGCACTGGTGTCGGCAGCCACCGCCTCCGCTTTGGATCGGTCCCGGTTCCACAGGACGAGCTCGTAGCCGGCCTCGTGGAATCGCCGGGTCATCGCGCTTCCCATTCGGCCGAGACCAACCACCGCCACCTCAGGTCTCATCTCACTCCTCACTGATAAGTGACACTACACAATTTTGAGGCCCCTCAGCGACGTAGAAGGGGGGCGACCTGGTCTGCGATGTAGCGGCCGATGGCGATCGAAGCCGTCGCTCCCGGTGAGGGAGCGTTGAGGACATGGACCGAGCGGCCCAGGACCTCGATCACGAAGTCGTCGACGAGGTTGCCCCGGGCGTCAACGGCCTGCGCCCTAACTCCCGCACCTCCCGACTGCAAGTGTTCCCGTCTCAACGCGGGTACGAGTCGGCGCGCCAACCGCGCATAAAGACGTGCCGAACGCGAGTTGAGCATCTCCGCCGCCCCAGAGCGCCAATGTTTGGCGGCGAGTTTGCGGAACCCGGGGTAGGCCAGGATCGATCCCAGCTCGCGCCAGTCCGGTCGGGCTCCCCGATAGTGCTCACGGCCGACTGCGAGGATGGCGTTCGGCCCAACCTCCACGGTCCCATCGATGCGTCTGGTGAAGTGAACCCCGAGGAAAGGGAATCTCGGGTCGGGCACCGGGTAGATGAGGGTGCGTACCAGTGACGCCGCCTCCTCGGTCAACTGGTAGTACTCGCCGCGGAAGGGGACGATCCTCACCTCAGGTCGGATCCCGGCCAACGCGGCCACGTCATCGGAATGCAAACCGGCGCAATTGACCAATACCCGTGCGGAGAAACGCCGGTCACCTGCCAACGCCACCACTTCATCGCCATGCTGGGTGATGGCATCCACCTCGGTATCGGTCTCGATCCTGGCGCCCGCTTTCTCCAGAAGCTGAGCATGGTGAACCGCAATAGCCGGGAAGTCGACGACGCCGGCTTCGGGAACATGGAGCGCGTCGATCCCGGTTGCCTCCGGTTCGATCTCTGCGATCTCTTCGGGACCGAGTCGCCGCAAGCCGACCAGCCCGTTGGCGATCCCACGACGCTCCAGTTCATCGAGGGCCGGGATCTCTGTCGGCGCTGTCGCGATCACCAGCTTCCCCAACCGGTCGCAAGCTATGCCCTCGCTCTCACACATCTCGTAGATCGCCCGCCGACCCTCGACACAGAGTCGAGCCTTTAGAGAGCCCGGCTTGTAGTAGAGGCCGGAATGGACCACGCCCGAGTTGTGGCTGCTCTGGTGTCTCGCCACCTCCTTCTCCTTCTCCAACAACACGAGAGAGAGACCGTCGAATTGGTCGACCATCGCCCGGGCAACGGCCAGACCGATGAGCCCACCACCTACCACGCACACGTCGAACCGGCTGGCCGCGTTCACCTAATCATCTCCACACTCCGGACATTGTGATCAGCCTCACTGCACATCGGGCGATTCTGAGGTATATCCTCGCCATTGTTCTAAGAAGGAGCTAGTCCGATGACCGACGGGTCCGTATTGATCGTGGGTGGCACTGCCGGGTTGGGGCGAGAGATAGCCAACCACTACCAAGCCGAGGACACGCCGGTGATCATCACCGGACGAGACCAGGAGCGTACTGAGAAGATCGCCTCCGACCTCGGCGAGGGTGTCAGGGGAATTGCGGTCGATCTGACCGAGCCGGGGACCATCGGCGACGCTTTCTCGGATGTGGGGCCCGTATCACGTCTGGTGATCACCGCGGTCGTGCGCGACCACAACCCGATCAGGGAGTACAACCTCTCCACGGCCAACGACCTGATCATCATGAAGATGATCGGGTACACCGAGACCATCCACACTCTCGTCCCCCTATTCACCGAGGACGCATCTGTGGTGCTTTTTGGCGGGCTGGCCAAAGAGCGTCCCTACCCGGGCGCCGTGACGATTGCCACCGTCAACGGTGGCATCTCAACGATGATCAACGATCTCGTGGTCGAGTTGGCGCCGACGAGGTTCAACGCCATCCACCCGGGGATCGTCGGCGACAGCCCCTTCTGGGAGGGCAAAGACCTCGACGCCTACGTGGCGAGGACGCCCACGGGCAAGTTGGCAACGATGGCCAACGTCGTCGACGCTACCGTATTCCTCTTGGAGAACCCAGCGGTCAACGGCGTAAACCTCTACATCGACGGCGGTTGGATGCGCATGTGAGTGATATCGACAGAAGCGCGGACTACGACGAGACTCTGGATGGGATCGGCGACCGACTGCGTGAGGAACGGGTCAAAGCCGGGATAAGCCAACGGGAATTGGCCCGACGTCTCGGGCTATCGGCCAGCATGATCTCCCAGTTGGAGAGTGGTCTCTCCAAGCCCTCGGTGGGGACCCTCTACGCGATCGTGACGGAGTTGAACCTCTCGCTCGATCGTGTGATCCGTGGCGAGGACTTCGACGAATCAGCACCCAGCGGCCCCGCTGTCGATCACCCGGTCAGCCCCCTTGTCCATCCTGAGGACCGACAGGTGATCGACCTTGCCTCCGGTGTGACCTGGGAGGAGTTGAGCCCGTCGTCGGGAGCGGGCGTTGATTTTCTCCATGCCACGTACGAGGTGGGTGGCGCATCGACTCCCGACCGGTCCTTGATGCGACACCATGGTCGGGAGTACGGATACGTGATGTCCGGCACCCTCGGCATCCAGATCGGGTTCCAGGAGTACGAGTTGAATCCGGGTGACTCGATCGCATTCGACTCCACACGACCCCATCGGCTGTGGAACAAAGGCGACGAGCCGGTACACGCCGTCTGGTTCGTCGTCGGTCGGGAGGCCGACGAGCGGGTTCAGCCAGACTGACCGCGGTCCCCGAAACCTCAGGTAGTGGGACCCACATATGGGTCCCACCGCCTCCAGAAAGCCTCGAGAAAGTCGTCCGCCGACTTTCTCGAGGCGGACAGACCCATATCCGGGTCGTACTACCTGAGGAAAGCTAAGACCGCTCCTTCCAGGCCGTGATCTGGCGCTGGACGTTGGCGGCGTCAAACCAGGCGTTCTCGTAGCAGATCAACCCGTCTCTGAGCTCGAAGACGTGGAGGATGCGGACCTCGACTGGCGCACCACCACCGCTCATCCCCGCCCACTCCCCGTGCACATGGCCGCTGATGGTCGACTCGTCGACGACAAATCTCCCATCCTCGCCGGAGAATCGCTTCACCGATTCCAACTTGACGTCGGGGATGGCGTCGATGATCGACGAATAGACCTTCCCCACCTCCGCCTTCCCCCGAAAAGGAGCGTCGGGATGGGTCACATCGTCCCAGACGATGTCCTCGGTGTATGTCGCCAGGGTGGCTGCCACGTCGTGTGCGTTCTCCGCGGCAAAATGCCGATCGATGATGTCCAACGGTTCTCCTCAGTCTCGGTGGAGCCGGGTTAAATTTCCGGCCGCGTTCTCACGATGTCTGGTTGGTCCCCGTTCGGCTCCAGGCGAAGACTTGTTCGGGTGGCTCCCGATGAACCGGCTCTTGGGTCATGTTGACGCCGTTGACGTCGTGGATGAAGCCAAGCCACCAGGCGTCGTACGGCGAGCCCGGATTCCATTGACGTGTCCCCATCTGACGAAGACCATCTTCGGAGATGTCATAGACGCTGACCCCGATGTCGATACCGTCCCGGGCGTGACTGATCCAATAGGAGTGACGGCGAACACCGAAACGATCGTTTAGTGTCTCGTACTCGGCATGGTGCGGCTCCAACTCAACGGCGAGACCCCGGTACCGGTCCGTCCGGCCCGAGACGATCGGCGTTGCACTTGCGAATAGCATCGGGCGACCTTTCTCTGCGAGTCTTCGATCCTATGCACCCGGCCAAGCACAACCACCTCCCGTGACCCCGGTCGAGCTTCTGATCATTTCGGCCCGGCCATGGGATGGGGGACCCCGGGATGCCGGGGCAATTGCAATCGGTGGTGGGCGTGTTGTCGCCCTGGGATCCAACCGGGAGTTGATGGAGCTGGCAGACGACGGGACGGCGATTGTCGACGTTGGAGGCAGAAGGGTCATCCCGGGACTGATCGACTCCCATCTACACCTGGTGCGGGCCGGTCGGACGTGGGACAAGGAGGTGCGTTGGGACGATCTCGCAACACTCGATGACGCCCTCTCCGCGATTCGGGACAAGGCCGACGAGATCGGGCCGGGTCGCTGGGTTGGGGTGATGGGAGGCTGGCATCCCAACCAATTCGATTCGAGGACTGCACCCACCCGCGACGATCTCGATGACGTCGCGCCGGCCAACCCGGTGTTCGTGCAACGTGCGTATGCCGAAACCCTGGTGAACAGCCAGACAATCTCGGAGATGGGTTGGAGTGAGCGAGAAGCACCGGAAGGCAGGGTCACTGCGTCTGAGGCCATGGCCGCTCTACGTGCCCGGCTCGCCGTGACCGACGTCGACGAGGCGATGTCCGGGACCCGCAGTCTGCTCCGGCAGTTGAACCGTCTCGGTCTCACCGGCGCCATCGACGCGTCGGGCTTCGGGATCACAGCCGCCTCCTACGACGCGTTCTTCAAACTCTTCACCGAGGGCGAGCGAGGCTTCCGGGCACGTCTTCTTCTCGGGGCTGCCAACCCCGGTACAGAGATGGCGGACATCGAAGAACGGGTCGCGTCCATCGACCGCGAAGCTGACGATGCCTTCGTGAGATATCTGGGAGCGGGTGAGGTCCTGGACTACGCCGCCCACGACATGGAGGGTCTCGCTCCCAAGGACATCACCACCAGGGCCAAGGCCCTCCACGAGATATCAGGCTTTCTCGCCAACAGGCGAGTGCCGGTTCACCTCCACTCCATCCTCGACTCCTCGGTCGGAGTCCTCCTCGACGCCTGGGAGAAGATCGACGTCGATCTCACAAACTTACGTTGGGCGATCTGTCACGCCGATCAGATCGGCGACAACAACCTGATACGGGTTCGTGACCTTGGTGTGGGGATCACCATCCAGAATGGGATGTCGATGCGGGGCATCGACTGTGCTCCGACCTGGAGCCCGGAGGTGTTGGCCCAGGCACCACCGCTGCGCACCATGCTCGATCTGGGCATACCGGTGGCCGCCGGCACCGACGGCACGGTCGCCTGTGCCTACAACCCGTGGCGCTGCATTTCCTGGATGGTCACCGGCGAGTCGGTCGACGGCGCTCCGCCACGGGTGGATTCGGAGCTGCTCACCATCGATGAGGCGCTTCGTCTCTACACCTCCGCCGGGGCCTGGTTCTCCTTCGAAGAGGACACCAGGGGAAACCTCAGACCAGGAAGCCATGCCGACTTGGCGGTGCTCTCCGCCGACCCCCTGACGGTGGCCGAAAGTGAAATCGCCGGCATCGAGTCCGTGCTCACCGTCGTCGGCGGTGGATTGGTGCACGATTCGCGTTCCTAATGCTGTAGGGACCATATACGGTCTCCAGAGCGCTTCATTCGACAGAGAACCCGGTGTGCGCGCCCACATCAAATCTGGCATGGTGGTCTGATGAGAGAATCACTGAACCCGCCGTCACTGCCGTCGCCTGCCGGCTACTCCCAGGTGGTCCGTGTCACCGCTGGGACCACGATCCACATCGCCGGGCAGGTCGCATGGGACAAGGACGGCTCCCTCGTCGGCAGCGATGATTTCGAAGCACAGACCCGCCAGGTGTTCACAAACCTAGGAGAGGCGCTGGTGGCGGTGGAGTGCGGCTTCGGTGACCTGGTGAGAATCGGCATCTACGTCGTCGACCACAACGAGGCGAAGCTCCAAGTGATCCGCCAAGTGCGAGACGAGTTCTTCGGTGGCATCACACCACCGGCGAGCACGCTGCTCGGTGTGGCTGGGCTTGCCGTCCCGGGGTTGATGATCGAGGTCGACGGGATCGCCGTCCTGTAACGACTTCGATGGCTCATACTGGTCGCTACATGCCCAGGTAGGCCTTGCGCAGTCTCTCGTCGTTGAGAAGGGCTTCCGAGGTGTCCTCTCCGACGATCCTCCCTTCCTCGAGGACGTAGCCACGTCCCGCCAGATCGAGGGCCTCGACCGCGTTCTGCTCGACGAGAAGTATGGAGACGCCCGCGCTGTTGATCTCGGCGAGGACCTCGAAGATGTCTTGGACGATGATCGGGGCGAGACCCAGCGAAGGCTCGTCGAGGAGGAGGAGTTTCGGTTTCGACATCAGGGCGCGTCCGATCGCCAGCATCTGCTGTTCGCCTCCGCTGAGCGTCCCCGCCTCCTGGCTGCGTCGCTCAGCGAGACGGGGGAAGATCTCATGCACCCAGGCGAGATTGGTGTCCCGCACCGGTCGGGCGACCATGGCGTATGCACCCAGATCCAGGTTCTCGGCCACCGTCATCTTCGGGAATATGCGTCGGCCTTCGGGCACGAGGGCGACGCCATGGGCGCTGATCTCGTGTGGGGCGATCGTTGTCAGATCCGAACCGTCGAGGACAACCGACCCTCCCATGGGCTGGACAACACGTGCGATCGAGTTGACCAATGTGGTCTTGCCGGCGCCGTTGGGGCCCAAGATGGCGACGATCTCCCCGGTCTCGACAGTCAGCGAGACATCGTGGAGCGCGGTCGCCTTTCCGTAGCCCGCGACGAGCCCGGTCACTTCAAGCACGGCGGCCCCGATCACCGAGATAGGCGGTGACCACCGCCGGGTTGGACATCACGGCTTCGGGCTCACCCTCGGCGATGACCGCACCCTGGTTTAGCACCACCAGCCTGTCGGACAGCGCGGTCACCGCCCGCACCACATGTTCGACGATGAGGATGGTGATGCCCTGGGCATGGATCCTGCGGATCATCTCCACGGACTCATTGATCTCGCTCGGGTTGAGACCGGCGAGGACTTCGTCGAGTAGCAGGAGATTTGGCTGGGTGGCGAGGGCGCGAGCGAGTTCGAGAAACTTGAGCTGATGGAGGGTCAACTCCTCGATTCCGATGTCAGCCACCCCGGCGAGCCCGGTGAAATCAAGCCACTCTTGGGCCGCATCCCGAGCCCCTTCCAGGCTGTGGCGGCTGTGGCCGAACATGTAGCTGACGGCGATGTTCTCCCGCGGGGTCATCGTTCCGAAGGGGCGAGGGATCTGATAGGTACGGGCAATCCCCAGCGCCGCCAATTTGTGGGCAGGCGCCCCCGTCGTGTCTTCGCCCCCGAAGACCACCGTGCCCCGATCGGTCGGATAAAAGCCACTCAGCACGTTGATCAATGTCGACTTCCCCGATCCGTTCGGGCCAACCAGCCCGAGGATCTCACCCTCGCCCATCGTCATGCTGACCCCGTCAAGAGCGACGACTCCGCCGAATCGTTTGGAGACGTCGGTCACTGTGAGCAGACTCATGGCCCTGACCCCGTCATGGCCTCGATCCCCACCGGAGGACCCTCCTCACGATCAGGGCCACCGCGACCACGGATCCGTCCCCAGAGACGATCTGGCACCATGAGGACCACCACCGTCGTCACCATGGCGATCGCAAAGTCGCTGATCAACGAACCGGTCAGATCGAAGATCGCTGTGACAACCATCACGCCGAAGAATGTGATGAGGGTGGTCAGCCAGCGATCACGCATCCTGCCGTAGATGCCGTCTTTAACCGCCAGAGCGAGAACAACCAGCAGCGAGCCGATGATGATCTGGTTTACGTCGGTGAGCCCGGCGCTGTTGAGACGGTCGGACAGGGTGAAGATGATCACCGCCCCGACCACCGGGCCCATCCAGTGACCCAATCCACCGAGGACACTCATCAGGATCACAAACAGAGGGACCCGTATGTTGAAGACTTCGTCCACCGTCACAAATCCGATCCGGAGAGACCAAACGCCTCCCATGAGCCCGGCAAAGAACGCGTTGATGCCAAGGGCGATCATCTTGTAGCGGAACACCGGAATGCCAAGGCCACCGGCCACCGATTCGTCGTCCCGGATCGAGAACAAGCCCCACCCGAGTCTCGAGGAATACGTCAAATAGGAGGCGAGTACGGCCAGCAGCATGATGGTGAGGGTCATCCGATACATGGCCGTGTTGAACTCGCCGAGGAACTCGGGTATCGGTGTCCCGGTCATGAAGATCCCGGTCCCTCCGTCTATCGCCGGGACCAACCTCGCCAGGGCGGCGAGGACGAAGGCAATGGCAAGGGTCGTCAGAGCGAAGATCTCCCCGGTGAGTCGTCGTAGCCGAAATACGACGAGGCCCAGGCCGAGCCCGGCGACAAGAGCGAGAAACCCTGCCATGGGAAGGGCGGCGATAAACGACCATCCGTGTTTGCCGGTGAGCACGGCGACGGCATAGACCCCGATGCCGAACCACGCACCCTGACCAAAACTGAAGTAGCCCGAGAACCCGGTGAGGACATTCCAACTCGATGCCTGAGCGACCCAGAAAAAGACACTGAAGAGGAAGATCACGAAGAAGGGAGGCATGTCCGCCGCCTTCACGATGGCCGGTGTCAAGAACAGGGCGATCGCCACAACGACGAACCCGGTCATCGCCCGAGCCCTCGAGGTCACGCCACACTCCTCGAGGTGAGCAGCCCGTGGGGACGGAAAAGGAGAGCCGCGATCAGGATGAGGAACGTGACCAGCGGCGCCGCCAGTGGTGCCCACATCACCGCGGCGACGCCATAGGCGACACCGACGATGACCCCGGCGGTGAGAGTGCCAACCGTGTGGCCGAGCCCACCCAGAATGACCACCGGGAAGACGATCCCGAACCAGCTGACCGCCAGCCCGGGGAAGATCTGCTGGCCGACGGCGATGAAGACCCCGGCGAGCGCCGAGAACACCGCAGACAAACCTGAGAGCAGGACGGCCACGCGCTTGGTGTCGACACCAAAGGCTCTCGCCATCTCGGCATCCTGAGCGACGGCTCTGACCGCCTTGCCGAAGTAGGTCCGACTGAGCAGTACTGACATGGCGACAGCGATGAGCACGGCGGCGAGAAAGGCCATCAGAGATGGGATGGGAAGGGCGACGCCGGCGATGCGAATCGAGCTGCTCCGGTAGATGTTGAGGTCAGGGGCAATCGTGCGGAAGTCGGCGCTCCAGATGCTTTGCATCATGCTTTGGAGGATGATGAAGACCCCGAATGTGACGATGAGCGACTTGAACTCGTCGACCTTGAACCGGTGGAAGAACATCTGCATCAGCGCGCCAAAGACGAAGAACAAAGGCAGGACTACCCCCGTCGTCAACAAAGGATCCACCCCAAAGCTGATCGTGATCTGATACACCAGATACGCGCTGAGCAGGATGAACGAGAAGTGGGCCAGATTGATGATCTTGAGAGCCCCCCAGGACAGGGAGATCCCGAGGCTCATCAACGCATAGAGACCGCCGATCAGGATCCCCGTGGCTATTCCTTGGGCGAGTAGACCCACGCTCTCCCTTTCGGTGTGTTGGGGGACGGAGACCCTACTCGGGCCGACCGCGAGAAGACGGCCGGCCCGAATAGATGATCAGAGATCAACCGCGGGGGTACACCACAGACTTGTCCGGGGCGGCGAACTCCTCGGGATAGACCACGAACCAGTCACCGTCCTGGATCTGCTTGATCTTGGAGAGATCCTCGAAGTAGTTCTGCTCGTCCGGGAAGAACTCGATGTCACCATGGAACAGGGTCGACACGCCGTTGTCGATGAGCCAGTCGCACATCGCCTGCTGGTCGAGGCTCCCCGCGCCTTCGGCGGCTTGCTGCAGGTACTCCCATGCCGTCCACGACGCCGCTGCCTGAGTCTCCACCTTGGTATAGGGCACTCCGGCGTCTGCGAGGGCATCGTGGATCAGGCTGGCGACTTCGACGGCTTCAGGATCGTCGGTGAACGGAGGGTGCTCCTCGAAGATGGTCACGGACATGATTCCGTCTGCACCTTCCGTGTCGAGCAGCGGCCCGGGCGCCGGCCATTGGGTGAACATCCCGCTGGGCGAGTAATCAATTGCCTCCATCGCCGTGATCAGCTGTGAGGCGTTGACTCCGAGACCGCCAATGTAGAGGAAGTCGGGGTCGGCGTCGGCGACCTGTGCGGCGATGGGCGCCCAGTCGGTAATGGCCGTGGGGAAGGTGACGTCGAGGACGACGTCGTATCCACGCTCCTCGGCCTGGGCTACGGCGCCACCTTCGTCAGTTCCCTCCTGACCGTAGGCGATGAACATCGTCCCCGGGAACTCGTTGATCACGAACCCGATCGTCTCCGGCGTGTTGCCCGAGCTCTCGATCGCGTCGTAGACGAGATTGGGGTTGGTGATGTTCGGGTGCAGGCCGGTGGACCACGAGCTGAAGTGACACGCGTAGTTGTAGGCGTAGGTCAGGCTCGCGGTGTGATGGGGGAAGACATATCCGTATCGCTCCGCCACGGCCATGGCCGAAGTGATGTTGCCGGTGCCATAGGGACCGATCACCAGGTCGACCTCGTCTTCGGTGATCAGACGCTCGTAGGCGGCGGCGGCATTCTCCGGGAGCGACTCGTCGTCGAGCAACACCCATTCCACCGGACGCCCCAGGAGACCACCCTGGCTGTTTATACGCTCCACGAAGACCTTGCCGACGGCCTCGTGAATCACTCCGGTGGCGGCCAGGAACCCGGTGAGAGCCAGGGTCCCGCCGATCCGGATCGGGTCACCGCTGGCATCGCCCGTTGTATCCGTCATCGGCACGGTGGTGTCGGTTGGCCCTTCGGTGGTGTCAGTCGGCGCTTCCGTGGTGTTCGATGTGTCCGGGGCGGTGGTGTCGCTGCCTTCGCCGTCCCCACCGCACGCAGCCAGGACCATGGCCAGGGAAGTCAGGATCGCCAGGTATCTCCATCTATGAGCTGTCATTCGTTTTCTCCTCGCGCAGACGTCGCCCTTTCGGGACGAGTTGTTCAGCGACACTACACAAGCCTGACAGGTCGTGTAGTGATACTGATGAACTGATCATGGTGGTGATGGCGCACCACCCCGGAGCGCCCCTGAACAGTGTCACTGCACAGGAAGGGCTCCCTCGCGTAGGTTGGCTACAAGCCGGAGAACCACCGGCGCAAGAGTCCGAGGAGAAACGCCATGACCGACGAAACGGTTGAACCCAACCAGGGCAGCGACGATCGAACCACGTCCGAGGATGCACCCGAGACACCCCCAAGCGACAACGGTGTCTCCCGCCGCAAGTTCATAGCGGGGGCAGCCGCGGCAGGAGCGGCCGGTGTCCTGGGGGTGCCTTCGGTGGCTTCGGCGGCGTCATCGTCGCCATTCATGCAGGTGAGTGGTCCCGACAGCGGCTCCGACTTGATCTTCGTCAACGGGAAGATCCACACCATGGACGCGGAAGGCACAATCGCCCGAGCCGTCACCATCCGCGACGGCAGATTCGTCCACGTCGGCAATGGCGGCCGGGCCGGTGGGCCGAACACCACAGTGGTCAATCTCGGGGGGCGGACCGTGGTGCCGGGGATCATCGACAACCACAACCACATCGTATTGATGGGGAATCGACCCGGTTTTCACACTCCACTGGAGAATGCCAGCTCGATCGCCGACGTGCAGGAGACTGTGGCGGGGCGCGCAAACAGGGTGCCTGCCGGCGAGTGGATAACGACGATCGGTGGATTCCATTTCAATCAATTCGTCGAGTCGCGGCTCCCAACCCAAGGGGAACTCGACGATGCGGTCCCCGATCACCCGGTGTTCGTATCGCAGAGCTTCGACGGTCCCTCGGCCACGAACTCAGCCGGTGCGGCGATCCTGACCGCTAACGGGGTCACGGTGGGCGCCGATGGCGGTATCGCGTCGGGCGGCGCCGGGGCGACGGGTCAGGCGCTGTTGTTCCTCCGCCAGACACTGCTCACGCCGGGGACGCGTCGACGTGGCGCGGCCGACGCCATGGCGTACGGTGCGTCTCTCGGAGTGACCACCCATCTCGACCAGGGCGCTTTCCAGGCGACCGGGCAGCCACTCGATGGGGCGGCTCACGAGGACAACTTCACCATGCACCTGCCCTTCCTGGAGCTGTATCGCTCCGGGGAGCTCCACACGAGGCTGCGAATCAACTTCCTCAATCTCGAAGAGGATCTCGACACACCACAGCTGGTGGCACGGCTGCAAAACGCCTTCCCTTTCTTCGGTGGCGATCTGGTCAGGACGGGCGGCATTGGCGAGTTCACCGCCGGGGACTTCATTGCCTTGTTCCTGGGCAATCCCGGACAGGCCTGGATGAACGGCACCCTCCGGGTGGCTCAGGCCGGCTGGCGCAACGAGAACCACTCGTTGACGGCCAATGACTTCCAGCCCATCATCGAGGGATGGGAAGAAGTGAACGCCCAGGTCTCGATCACCGAGCTCCGCTGGGTCTTGGCCCATGTGCCGTTCATCACAGAGGAATACGTGAATCGTCTCAACGCCCTGGGTGGCGGGGTGAGTCTGACTGGCTGGCGATATCTGGCGGGCACTCCGGCGAGCAATGGTCCCCCATTTCGGATGATCGTCGACAATGGGATTCCCGCCGGCATGAGCTCCGACGGGATGCAGATCGCCCCAATGAACCCGTGGCTGCACATGTACTACGCCACCACCGGGGTCAACGCCGCCGGCGAGCTGATCAACGACGGCCAGCAGATCACCCGCGAGGAGGTGCTTCGGCTGTACACATCGGACAACGACTGGTTCCTCGGCGAAGACGACGAGGTCGGAGCCATCGCGGTGGGCCAACACGCCGATCTGGTAGTCCTCAACGAGGACTACTTCACCGTGTCGGACGAAAGGCTCAAGGACATCAGCTCGGTGCTCACCATCGTCGGGGGTCGGGTCGTCCACGACGCCGACGTGGTGTGAGGTGGATCGCTCTGCCTTTCCTCAGGTAGTACGACCCGTATGTGGGTCTGTCCGCCTCGAGAAAAATCTCGAGGCGGACAGACCCACCTTTCTCGAGGCGGTGGGACCCGTATACGGGTCCCACTACCTGAGGTTTGAGGACGCGGCTACTTTGGGAACATGACGATCGAGCACATCCATATCGAAGGCCACGACCCGAAGTGGAATATGCCCTACACCCCGGCGATCAAGGTAACCGGAGGCACCACGATCTATGCATCGGGGGTGACGGCGGCTCCGGTCTACCACTCCCATCCACACGACCCCTCGGAGTTCAATGCCATCCCGGATGATCCAGGTCTTCAGGCCGAGATGACCATGGAGAACTTGAAGACCGTGTTGGAGGCCGCCGGGGCCGGGCTCACCGACATCGTCCAGCTCATCCGGTTCATGGTGGATCAGGAACGCAATCAGGACGCCATCAACCGGGTGATGGCCCAATACATGGGTGACCACCGTGCATCGAGCACCTCGGTCGAGGTGGTCAGATTGGCTACGGATCCCCGTCTGGTCCTCGAGCTCCAGGCCGTCGCGGTGGTGTGATCACAAACGACGCGTATTGGCTGCCGTGGATGGAGATGCCGGGATAGATTGGCGTGATGGGTTTCGTACTCAAACTGCTAGGAACCGCGGCGTCTTTGTGGGTCGCCGTATGGATCGTCAACGGCTTCGAGTTCAGTGGGGAGTGGTGGCAGTTCCTGATCGTGGCATTCATCATGGGGGTGGCCAACGCATTGGTGAAGCCGATCCTGAAGCTGTTCAGCCTGCCCCTGATCCTGGTGACACTGGGTCTTTTCTTATTGGTGGTCAACGCCCTGGTGCTCGGTCTGGTCGTCTGGCTGTCAGGACAATTCGAACTCGGTTTGACCTCCGAAGGCTTCTTCTGGTCCACCTTCCTCGCCTCGATCGTGGTCTCCATCGTGTCCTGGATCATTAGCGCAGTCTTGCCCGAGAACTGATACCACCGCTCAAGCGGCTGTCGGGACCCGCTCCCAGGGCAGATGAGCGACACCGCCGAGGAAGACTCCGAACACGGGGAGACTGAGCACAAGTCCGTTGAGACCCTGCTCGTCGGCGATACCGATGGCGGCGAGGAACCCCAATCCGGCACAGACCAGGCCGACTGCCAGCACCGGACGCCACCAGGCCGGTGCCGGTCGCAGGTCGCGATCCGGTTGCTCATAGCGACCAAAGATCCCCATCAGACCCAAGGTGGGGACTACAAGCACCAGGAACCATACCGGTCGGGTCAGCCACCATCGTCCACTCAAGGGCTCGATGCGAAAGCCCCACCCGTCCACCAAGAGACCCACCCCGATGACAATCACCATCGCGGTGAGGTGCCACAGATAGAGAGTCATGATCCGGGCGCTGACCACAACGACCGAGGTCCACGCACCGGCTTTACTCATCAGTCGGGTCAGCATCGGCTCCAGAACGAGTATCAGCCCGGCCTGAAACAAGCCGAGGAAAGTCAAAGTCACCCTCGGTGGATAGGAGTTGGTGATCTCGGCGGTGTCGAGACCGACCATGGCGATCGGATATGGCCCGAACGAGACCAGGAGCAGCGTCGCGGCGAACCCTCCGATGAGCAGGGCGAAGCGTTTGGGGTAGCCGGCGAGTGTCCCGTCCACCCAGGCATATCCGAGTTGGTGGACCGTCGCCCAGACGAACACGTAGTTGAGGAAGCCAACCGGGACGAAGTCGGCTCCGATGGAGATCGCGTCGGCGACTACACCGAGGGCGATGCCACCGGCAATGGACCACCAGCCAACTCGATCCCAAAGGCCCAGTAGTGATGGGGCGAGGGTGACGATGACCACGTACGCGGCGAGGAACCATGTCGGCACCAAAGCGACCCGTGATGCAAGTTGGAGGATTTCCCAATCGAGGCCCAGTCGGAGCCCGAGCCACCCTCCGATGGTCCACACCAACAACAGTGGGACCACGGGCAACGCCAGTCGGCGCAGTCTGGCTCTTAGCCAGGCGCCATAGGGCTCTCCCCTGCTCCTGGCCGATCTCCAGGAAAGGGCGTTGGAGTATCCGCCGACGAAGAAGAACAAGGGCATGACTTGAAACACCCACGTCAGCGGGTGTGTCCAGGTGCTCAGCTCGAGAAGATGGCCGGGGACGATCTCACCACCTTCGAACGTGATTGCCGCCATGAGCCAATGGCCGAAGACGACAACGAGGATCGAGAGGACACGAACGAAGTCGACGACACGATTTCGTGACGCCGGTGTCCTCCCGGCCATCTCCCGGGCGCGCGTGAGGAAACTGATCGAATCATTGTGCCAGCTGACGGCTTCTGAATCGGCCACGTGCGTATCGTGCAGCCGACCTATGTGGCCCGTCACAGTGGAGATCGCCCACATCGCATTCGCCGCCGCCTGGTTCGGGCACAAGCTCCTGCTCCCTGGTGACATCCGGAAAGCGGTACATGCCGGTGGGCCCGAGTCCGAAGCTCTTCTGGGGAGGGTGAAAAGGT